>WBZL01000022.1_pt1 | contig 144391 bp, 117 predicted proteins | sample 5204291 | NCBI WGS metagenome assembly WBZL01 (sample SAMN12344345, study PRJNA552823) | activated sludge metagenome | biome: Activated sludge suspended growth; feature: Nitrification reactor; material: Wastewater; isolation source: activated sludge from nitrification reactor of wastewater...
GTGACCCAGCCCACGTCGGCCGTGCACCAGTAGATGTCGTCTTCCTGTACGTCGAAGATCAGCTCGTGCGTCATCGACGCGTAGACAAGGTATCCGCCGCTCGTGTGCAGCACGCCCTTCGGCTTGCCGGTCGAGCCGGACGTGTACAGGATGAACAGCGGGTCCTCGGCGCCCACCGCGAACGGCGGGCAGACGTGGACGTTCACGCCGCTGCCGATGACGCCCACGGGCTATCACACGGCACCGGCCGGGTACGCCCGGATTGGCGACAGCCGCATCGTGGTGGTCGGCCGCGTCGGTTGCGCGGCGCAGGGCTACACAGCGGGCATGTACGACGCGATCTGGGAAAGCCCGGACGCGGGCGCCACCTGGACGCTGGCCTGGCATTCCACACGCGACGAGTGGGGCACGTTCAACGGCGTCGACGCGAACGCCACCGGACGCGCGGTGGCCTTCCGCGCGGCCCAGGCGCAGCATTTCATGGTGCGCAATACGGCCGGCACGTGGACGGCGCAGGCGAGCGGCGGCATTGCCAACGACAGCCGGGACGTGGCGATGGTGGACAACCGCGCGTGGATCATGAACACGAAGGGCAGTGCGCCACTCGGCACGTATCGCAGCGCCGACTCTGGCTACAACTGGGCCAAGGTGTCGGACGGCTTGCTGCAGGACTTTGATTTCGCGTCCTCGCGCAAGGGTTACGCGCAGGCCGGCGGCCCGGCTTACGTCACGTACGACGGCGGCGAGACCTGGCGCTACCAGTCCGCCGGCGGCGCGATCTGGCCGGGCGTCATGGACATCTGGGCGTTCGACCGCACGCACGCCGCCTGGGCCGAGGTCGGCTTTGGCGACCCGAACGGCGTCGGCCAGCTGTTCACCTACGTCGAGCCGGCGCAGTCGAGCGTCGAAGTGACGATGCCGACCCGCCTCGCAGACCTTGCGGTGGTTCGTGGCTCCACTGGGGTGCCGCTCGCGTCGTATCGCGGCATCAGCCACGGACCGACACCCGTCGGCGGGGGCACGATCTCCCTCAAGGCATCCGGGACCTTGAACGACGCCACGCACGTGACGGCCGTGCGGGTCTGGCTGGACCGTGACGGCGATGGCACCGTGGATGCGGACGACACGCAGCTCGTGACCGGGGTGTTCCCCGTCGACAACGGCACAGTGGTGATGACGGTGCTGCCGGCGGGGGCGCTCGAGCAGCTGAGCCCGGCGAATCTGCTCGTGACCTGCGACCTGTCGGCGGCTATGGGCTACAGCGGGACATTCCGGGTCCACGTAACCGCCGCGGATTTCACGACGGTCGAGACCGGGACGAGCACCACCGTGCTCGCCACGGCGCCGACGGGCTACGTGCTGACGAGCCGGACCCTCACCGTGACGCCGTGAGCAGCACCGTGACGGGCCGCGCCTCGCGGGAGGACGGCCCGCTCCGGGACACCTCAGTGACGTGCGTCGTCGTCCGCGCTCGCGTCGAGCACTTCGATGCGCGCGCGGGCGACGCCGCGCTGCATGAACCCGATCTGCGCAGCCGCCGCGCGTGAAAGGTCGGCGATGCGCTTGCCGACGAACGGGCCGCGGTCGTTGACCCGGACGACGACCGAGCGGCCGTTGCGCAGGTTGGTCACCCGGACTTCGGTGCCGAACGGCAGGCTCGGGTGCGCCATGGTCATGGCGTCGGAATCGAAAGGCTCGCCGCTCGCCGTCGGGCGGCCGTGGAACGCGGCCCCGTACCAGGAGACGACGCCCTCCTGCACGACCTCGACTCCTCGTCCGACCGCGGCGGCGAAGTCGCCCACGCCGGCCGCGGCCGACTTTTCGGCCCGTGCGAGCCCGTTCGGTACCGACAGCGCGACCACCGCCGCGGCGACCAGTGCCGTAAGCGACAGACGCGCACGGTGGGCATCGAGGTCTCGCTGCGGGTTTCGTCGAGCCATGTCGGGATCACCTCGGCTGCTGCGTACCGGTCAGCATTCGGCCGGTTTCCCGCGTTCGGGTCAAAGCTATCTGCCGTCGGAGTGACGTCCCGCACGGTCCTGGACGATTTTTCCGCCATGCGCGCAAACGACGGCTGGCTACGGTCCGGGATCCACAGGGCGACGGCAGGACCGGCGCGGGAAAAAGGGCCGGCAGGATACCCCAGAACTGCGCCCGACTGCACGCCTTCAGGTGAAAATATTTTTAAAATCAGTTAGTTACAATGTCTCTAACCGCGTGGCCCGCGAGGCCGGTGCCCACCGTCCGGAGATGCCTAGAGATCATTTTGTTGCAGTGCATTGACGCCGCCGGATCAGCGTGTCATATGACGGTCGTATCCACGATCGTCGAGCGGGTCAGGGGTGCGGCTGCGCGGGGTTTTCGACCCCAGGCGAGCACGCCCCTGCGCCCGACGGTGCCAATTCGAAAGGCAGGCAGCAGGCAGGGCCGACCATGAGCCGAGACCAGCACGAGACCCCCAGCGCGGCGGCACCGACCCGGGACGGGGCAGCGCCCGCGCCGGTCCGGCTGGGCCCGCCGCCCCGCCAGGGGCTGTATGACCCGCGCCACGAGCACGACGCCTGCGGCCAGGGGTTCGTGGTCAACATCAAGGGGCACAAGTCGCACCGCATCGTCGAGCAGGCGATCCAGGTGCTCAAGAACCTCGACCACCGCGGCGCCTGCGGCGCGGAGGTCAACACCGGCGACGGCGCCGGCATCCTGGTCCAGATGCCACACGCCTTCAACGACGAGGTGTGCCGCAAGGCCCGCATCCCGCTGCCGGGCCCGGGGCAGTACGGCAGCGGCATCATCTTCCTGCCGCGCCACCCCACGGTCCGCCGGCAGGTCGAGCAGCGGTTCGAGCAGGTGGTCCAGTCCGAGGGCCTGCACGTGCTCGGCTGGCGCACGGTGCCGACCAGCAACGCCATGCTCGGCGAGACGGCGCGCTCCTGCGAGCCGTTCATGCGCCAGGTGTTCATCGCGCGGCCGGCCGGGCTCGCCGACGACCTCGCCTTCGAACGCAAGCTCTACGTCATCCGCAAGCGCGCCTACAGCGAGATCCGCACCTCGACGCTCGCGGGCGCCGAGTACTGGTACATCGTCAGCCTCTCGTCGCGCACGCTCGTCTTCAAGGGCATGCTGCTCACGACGCAGCTCGACCAGTATTTCGCCGACCTGCAGAACCCGCTGCTGGAGTCGGCGCTCGCGCTCGTCCATTCCCGATTCAGCACCAACACGTTCCCGAGCTGGGACCGCGCGCACCCGTACCGCTACATCGCCCACAACGGCGAGATCAACACCGTGCGCGGCAACGCGAACTGGATGCACGCGCGCGAGGCCCGCTTCGAGGCCGAGGCGTTCGGCGACGACATCCGCAAGATCCGCCCGATCATCAATCCGAACGGCAGCGACTCGGGCATGTTCGACAACACGCTCGAGCTGCTCTATCTCTCTGGCCGCTCGCTGCCGCACGCCGTGATGATGATGATCCCCGAGCCGTGGTCGAACCACGAGTCGATGGACGACGGCAAGCGGGCGTTCTACCAGTACCACTCGAGCCTCATGGAGCCCTGGGACGGCCCGGCCTCGATCTCGTTCACCGACGGCATCCAGATCGGCGCGGTGCTCGACCGCAACGGCCTGCGCCCCGGTCGCTATTACGTGACGCGCGACGACGTCGTGATCCTGGCGTCCGAAGCCGGCGTGCTCGACGTCCCGCCCGAGGACGTCGTCCGCAAGGGCCGCCTGCAGCCCGGGCGGATGTTCCTCGTGGACACGGCCGCGGGCCGCATCGTCGAGGACGAAGAGGTCAAGCGCACGCTCGCGGCCGCGCGGCCTTACCGCGAGTGGCTCGACGAGCACCAGATCCACGTCGACGACCTGCCGCAGCCGCCGGAACTGCCGCAGCCCGATCCAGACACGCTGCTGCAGCGCCAGGTCGCCTTCGGCTACACGTTCGAAGACCAGCGCATCCTGCTGACGCCGATGGCACGCGACGGCGTCGAGGCCGTGGGCTCCATGGGCAACGACGCGGCGCTCGCCGTTCTCTCGAACCGGCCGCGGCTGCTCTACGACTACTTCAAGCAGCTCTTCGCGCAGGTCACGAATCCGCCGATCGACTGCATCCGCGAGGAGATCATCACCTCCGCGGAGACGCGCCTCGGTTCGGAAGGCAACCTGCTCAATCCGCAGCCCGCGGACTGCCGCCGCCTCGAGCTCAAGTGGCCGATAGTCACGAACGAGGAGTTCGGCCGCATCCGGCGCATGGACCTGCCGGGCCTGCGCGTCGGCGTGCTGCCCATCCTGTTCCGCGTGAGCCGCGGCGAGAAGGGTCTCGTCAAGTCGATGGAAGAGCTGCGCCTGATGGCACGCCGCCTCATCGAGGAAGAAGAGGTCAACGTCATCGTCCTGAGCGACCGCGGGGTCAACAAGGATTTTGCGCCGATCCCGGCCCTGATGGCAGTCGCGGGCCTGCACCACTACCTGATCCGCGAGGGGCTGCGCACGCGCGCGAGCCTCGTGATCGAGACCGGCGAGGCGCGCGAGGTGCACCACTTCGCGCTGCTGATCGGCTACGGCGTGAGCGCGGTCAACCCGTACCTCGCGTTCGAAACGATCGACCAGATGATCCGCAACGGGATGCTGCCGAACCTCGACCACCGCACGGCGTGCCGCAACTTCGTCAAGGCGGCGTCGAAGGGCGTCATCAAGGTCGCTTCGAAGATGGGCATCTCCTCGCTGCAGAGCTACCGCGGCGCGCAGGTGTTCGAGGCGCTCGGCCTGCGCCAGGACGTCATCGACGAGTACTTCAGCTGGACGGCCTCGCGCGTCGGCGGCATCGGCACCGACGTCATCGCACAGGAAGTCCTGCTGCGACATACGGCCGCCTTCGCCGAGCGCGGTCGCCTCGGCAGCCACGACACGCTGCCGGTCGGGGGCCAGTACCAGTGGCGCGCCGAGGGCGAGCAGCATCTCTTCACCCCGGAGAGCATCCACCGCCTGCAGAAGGCCGTGCGCACGGGTTCCTACGAGACCTTCAAGGCCTACTCGGCGCTGATCGACGACCAGTCGACCAACCTCTGCACCCTGCGCGGCCTGCTCGCGTTCAAGCCCGGCGAGCCATTGCCGCTCGAGGAGGTCGAGCCGGTCGAGAACCTGATGCGCCGCTTCAAGACGGGCGCGATGTCGTACGGGTCCATCAGCAAGGAGGCGCACGAGACGCTCGCGATCGCGATGAACCGCATCGGCGGACGCAGCAACACCGGCGAGGGCGGCGAAGACCCCGAGCGCTTCCAGTGGACCAACGAGCAGGGCGACTCGAAGAACTCGGCCATCAAGCAGGTGGCGTCGGGCCGCTTCGGGGTGACGAGCGAATACCTCGTCAACGCCAAGGAAATCCAGATCAAGATGGCGCAGGGCGCCAAGCCCGGCGAGGGCGGCCAGCTGCCCGGCACGAAGGTGTACCCGTCGATTGCCAAGACGCGGCACACGACGGCCGGCGTGGGCCTCATCTCCCCTCCCCCGCACCACGATATCTACTCCATCGAGGATCTCGCGGAACTCATCCACGACCTCAAGAACGCGAACCGGCGCGCGCGCATCAGCGTCAAGCTGGTCGCGGAGGTCGGCGTCGGCACGATCGCGGCCGGCGTGGCCAAGGCGCACGCCGACGTCGTGCTCGTGAGCGGTTATGACGGCGGCACGGGCGCCTCGCCGCAGACCTCGATCACCCATGCCGGCCTGCCGTGGGAACTCGGCCTCGCCGAGGCGCACCAGACGCTCGTGCTCAACAACCTCCGTTCGCGCGTCGCGGTCGAGACCGACGGGCAACTCAAGACCGGCCGCGACGTGGCGATCGCCGCGTTGCTCGGCGCCGAGGAGTTCGGCTTTGCGACGGCGCCGCTGGTCTCCACCGGCTGCATCATGATGCGCGTCTGTCACCTGAACACCTGCCCGACGGGCGTGGCGACGCAGGACCCGCGGTTGCGCGAGAAGTTCGAGGGCAAGCCCGAGCACGTCGTCAACTTCATGCGCTTCATCGCGCAGGAGCTGCGCGAGATCATGGCGCAGCTCGGCTTCCGCAGGCTCGAGGAAATGATCGGCCGCGTCGACCGGCTCGAGCCGCGGCAGGCCGTTGAGCACTGGAAGGCGAAGGGCATCGACCTCTCGACGCTGCTCTACGCGCCCGAAGTCGATCCGGACTGGGGCCGTTACTGCCAGGACGATCAGGACCACGGCATCGAGCGCTCGCTCGACGTCACGCAGCTGCTCGACCTGTGCCGGCCGGCGATCGAGCGCGGCGAGGACGTCGTCGCGAGCCTGCCGGTCCGCAACGTCAACCGCGTCGTCGGCACGGTCGTCGGCTCCGAGATCACACTGCGTCGCGGCGCGAAGGGCCTGCCCGAGGACACGATCCGGCTGCACTTCCAGGGCTCCGCCGGGCAGAGTTTCGGCGCGTTCATTCCGCCGGGGCTGAGCCTCTCACTCGAGGGAGACGCCAACGACTACGTCGGCAAGGGCCTCTCGGGCGGCAAGATCGCCGTGTTCCCGCCGGCGAGCGCGCCGTTCGCCGCCGAGGACAACATCATCGTCGGCAACGTGGCGCTCTATGGCGCGACGAGTGGCGAGGTATACATCCGCGGTATGGCGGGCGAGCGCTTCGGCGTCCGCAACAGCGGCGCGAACGCGGTCGTCGAGGCCGTGGGCGACCACGGCTGCGAGTACATGACCGGGGGCCGCGTCGTGATCCTGGGCCCGACGGGGCGCAATTTCGGTGCCGGAATGTCGGGCGGCATCGCCTACATACTCGACGAAAAGGGCGATTTCGGTTCGCGGGTCAACTCGCAGATGGTGAACCTCGAGAAGCTGGAGGAGGCCTCTGAGATCACGGACGTGCGCCGCATGATCGAGCGTCACCTCGCCCACACCTCGAGCGACCGCGCGCGCCGCGTGCTCGACGCCTGGGACGAGATGGTGCCGAAGTTCGTCAAGGTCATCCCGAAGGACTACCAGCGCATGCTGGCCTGCATCGCCCGCGCCGAGGAGCAGGGCCTCGTCGGCGACGAGGCGATCATGGTGGCCTTCGAGCAGAACGCCCGCGATCTCGCGCGCGTCGGCGGCAACTGATTCCCCGGGGAACAGACGACGATGGGAAAGCCAACCGGATTCATCGAGTACCTGCGGGAGCTGCCGGTCGACCGCGCCCCGCTCGAGCGCATCGGCGACTGGGACGAGTTCCGCCCCCACCTCGACGAGAAGCGCCTGCGCAACCAGGGCGCGCGCTGCATGGACTGCGGCGTGCCGTTCTGCCACACGGGCAAGCTGATCAGCGGCATGGCCACGGGCTGCCCGGTCAACAACGTGATCCCCGAGTGGAACGACCTCGTCTACCGCGGGCTCTGGCGCGAGGCGCTCGACCGCCTGCACATGACGAACAACTTCCCCGAGTTTACGGGCCGCGTCTGCCCCGCCCCCTGCGAGGGCTCCTGCGTGCTCGGCATCCACGAGCCGCCCGTCACAATCAAGAATCTCGAGCACCAGATCGTCGACCGCGGCTGGGAGCAAGGCTGGATCGTGCCCGAACCACCGGCCGTGCGCACGGGCAGGAAGGTCGCCGTGATCGGCTCGGGGCCCGCCGGGCTCGCCGCCGCGCAGCAACTGAACCGCGCCGGTCACCTGGTCACGGTGCTCGAACGTGAAGACCGCCCGGGCGGCCTGCTGACCTACGGCATCCCCAACATGAAGCTCGACAAGCGCGAGGTCGTCGAGCGGCGCATCCGGCTGCTCGAGGAGGAAGGCATCAAGTTCCTCTGCAATGCCCACGTTGGCGACAACGTCGAGGCGCAGCTGCTGCTGCGGGATTTCGACGCCATGGTGATCTGCACGGGCGCAACGCAGCCGCGCGACCTGCCCGTGGAGGGCCGCAACCTTCGCGGCGTGCACTTCGCGATGGAGTACCTCACGGCGAGCACGCGCGCGCTGCTGAACGACGGCGCCGACCACACCCCGCTCCACGCGCGCGGCAAGGACGTCGTCGTGATCGGTGGCGGCGACACCGGCACCGACTGCGTCGCCACGGCGATGCGCCACGGCTGCCGCAGCGTCGCGCAGATCGAGATCATGACGCGCCCGCCCGTGGAGCGCGCCGACGACAATCCGTGGCCGGAGTGGCCAAAGGTCTACAAGCAGGACTACGGCCAGGAAGAGGCGGCGGCGAAGTTCGGGGACGACCCGCGCCGGTACGAAACGACGCTCAGGAAGTTCGTCGGCAATTCGCAGGGCGAACTCGAGTCGATCGTCACCGTGCAGGTGGCGTGGCAGCGCAATGCCAAGGGCGCGCTCGTGCCCGTGGACGTGCCCGGGACGGAAAAGGTCCGCCCCGCGCAGCTCGCGCTGCTCGCCATGGGTTTCCTCGGCCCGGAACAGGCGCTGCTCACGGAACTCGGCCTCGAGTGCGACGCCCGGAGCAACGTCCGCGCCGACTACGGCAGGTACGCGACGAACCGCGAGGGCGTGTTCGCGGCCGGCGACTGCCGCCGCGGGCAGAGCCTCGTGGTGTGGGCGATCAACGAGGGCCGCGGCGCCGCGGCGGCGTGCGACCGCTACCTGATGGGGAAGTGACGCCGGTCGCGCCGACCGCACCGCGGCACGTGTCGGCCTGGACGGAGGGTTCGAGTCGCCTTCCCGGCTCCTTGGAAAGCCGATAAGTCGCCGGGAAGGCGACTCGAACCCTCCGTCACCCACCAGCACAGCACAGTTGCCGCGGGACACCGCGCCGCAGCGTCAAAGCGTCCGTTCCGGTCCCCCTTCGCGGCGACTTATCGGTTTCCCAAGGAGCCGTGAAGGGGGACCGGAACGGGCGCGTCGGCGTCAGCGCGCGCGGGGCGCGCGGCCGTCAGAAGTCGAACGACGCCGACACCACGTACGTCCGCGGATCTCCGAGCACCATGTAGCCGAAGCCCGGGTAGCCGCCCGCCGAAATCCAGTCGGCCTCGTTCGTCACGTTGTCGACACGCGCGCGGATGGTGAACGGCCGCCCGCCGAGTTCGGTGGCGTAGCGCGCGCCCACGTCGAAGCGCGTCCACGAGTCCAGCTCGAGCGTGTTGGCGGCGTCGACGAATTGCGACGAGGTGTAGAGCGCACGCGCCTCGAGCGTGAGCCCCTCGACGCCAGCGAGATCCCACTCGACGTTGAAATTGGCCTGCGTCTCCGGCACGCCGATCGGCGTCTTGCCTTCGTTGAGGCCGCTCTGCGTCTCGGTGAATTCGGCGTCGACCCAGGTGAGGCCGCCGATCAGGCGCAGGTTTTCGAGCGGCTGGCCATAGACGTCGGCCTCGATGCCGCGGTGACGCTGCTCGCCTTCGCTGCGATAGACGAGGTCCGGGCCCGGCGTGCCCGGGTCGTCCGTCGTGGGCTCGAGCACGCCGAAGTCCTTCGTGACGTTGAAGATGCTCAAGGTCGCGCCGAGCGTGTCGGACTCGAACTTGACCCCGGCCTCCATCTGCTCCGCCACGTACGGATCCTGCACCTGCCCGGCGTTGGCCACCGGTTCGCCCGACGGGCCGGTCGTGGGCGCCGAGTCGCCCGCGACGAGGCCTTCGATGTAGTTGGCGAAGACCGACACCGTGTCCGTAGGGCGGAACACGATGCCGCCGACCGGCGTGACCTTGCTTTCGTCGTAGCCTGAGATCTTCGCGCCGGTGTTGTAGTCGAAGTTGTCGTTCTTGAGGGTCTGGTCGCGCGCGCCGAGCGTCAGGATGAACCGGCCGTCGGCGAAGGTCATCATGTCGGCGATGGCGTAGCTCGAGGTCTCGGTCTCGAAGGTCGTGCGCGGGTTGCCGAGGTCGCCGCCGACGAAGAAGTCCGCCACCGGCGGCGCGACGTCGACCGGGCGATTGAGGTCGCTCGCGAACGGGGAAAAGAAGTCGGAGAAGGCGTATGCGTTTTTCGATTCGACCTTGAACGACGAGCCCGACAGGATGACTCGGTGGTCCACGGATCCAGTCGCGAAATCCCAGCGCAGGCCGAGGTCAGCCGAGAAGACGTCGTCCTCGCGCGTGTTGTCGAAGCGGTACGCGGTCAGCGATCCGTCGGTCGCCGAATTCGGGTTGGCGAGCACGTTGGCTTCCTCGCCCTTGCGCAGGCCCGCCGCGCCCCAGACCGCCACCTTGTCCGTCACGTCGTATTCCGCGCGGACGACGCCGAAGATCTGCTCCTCATCGGTGTAGGTCCACGGCTGCGCGAAATTGATGTCCGCATCGGGCGGCTTCGGGATGCCGCCGAACGGCGTGACGCTCGGGCGCGGCGCGTCGATCCGGTGGTCCTGGAAGCCGACGTCGGCGGCGAGGCGGAGATCCTCGCCCTGGTGGTCGATGCCGAAGCCGATCACGGCGAGTTCGCGATCCTGCTCCTCGACGGAGGTTTCCCCGTCGCGGTAGGCGCCATTGACGCGGACGCCCGTCGCATCGTCGGCGCCGAAACGGCGGCCGACGTCGGCGGCGAGATACCCCAGGCCCTTGGACTCGTAGCCGACCGTCAGGCGCGTGAGGTCTTCGGACGGTGCGCGCTTGGGCACGAGGTTGATCGTGCCACCCAGCGCACTGCCGCCCGGCGCCGCGCCATTGAGGAACGCGCTCGCGCCGCGGAAGAGCTCGACGCGCTCGGTGAACTCGGCGGCGACGAACTGGCGAGGCAGGATGCCGTAGATGCCGTTGTACGTCATGTCGTCCGAGTACGTGGCGAAGCCGCGGATCATGAATAGTTCCTGGAAGTTGCCGAAGCCGCGCGCGGCACGCACGTTCGGGTCGTTCAGCAGCACGTCCGCGACGCTCTGGGCCTGCTGGTTGAGCATGAGCTCGGCGGTGTAACTCGTGCTCGAGAACGGCGTCTCGAGCGACTCGAGGTTGCCGAGGATGCCGGCGCGGCCGCCTTCGGCGACCTGGCCACCCGCGAACGGATCCGGCAGCCGGATCTGGGAGCCCGTGACGACGATCTCCTCGAGTTCCTGCTCCTTCGGGCCGCTTCCGGCCTGCTGGGCAGCCGCAACAGCCGAGGCCAGAGCGAGCGTGCCCGCGACAGCGATGCGCAGGTTGCGATGGTCAGTCGTCATTTGAATGTCCTCCCGGAAAGTCGGCGCGCGCCCGGATGCAGCGCCCGCCTGATCTGGTCTGCGTCGGGATATTTGAACCGCAAGGACGCCGACCGCACGCGAGTTGGGGACGGATACTATCGTGTTGGGGCCACGCCTCGTTGCGCCGACGCCGCAGACCGATGCAACGCCGAATGGTGGAGTGCATAGGCGAAATAGGCCAGCGCGCAGGCGGCAGCGTATCCGGCCAGGATCAGCAGCGGCAGCACCTGCCCGCGCGCGGCCTGTCCCAGCACGTCGATCGCCACCGGCGTCGTCATGCCCAGGCAGAGCACGATGCCGGCGAGGGGGATCCAGCCGATCCACAGGCGCCCGAGGCGGAACCCGCCGAGCGGCACGCGGAACGGCCGGTGCAGTTCCGGTCGCGTGTTGCGCAGCCACAGCACGGTGAGGCACACCGTCGCGAACGCGAGCGAGGTGCCGATGCTGGTCAGGTCGCCGAGCAGCGACAGCGGCAACAGCGCGGCGCCGAGCGCCGAGACGACGCCGAACAGCACGATGCCCGCGGCCGGCGTCGGCACGTGACGGCCCAGCCGGCTGAAGAGCGGCGGCAGCAGCCCGTCGCGCGACATCGCGAACCCGACGCGCGACTGGCCGAACGCGTTGACGAGCAGCACCGACGACAGTCCCGCGAGCGCGCCCACCTTCACGAGCGTCGACAGCACGGGCAGGTCGAGCCGGTCGATCGCGAGTGCGATCGGATCCGGCACGCCGAGCTCGCGATACGGCACGATCCCCGTGAGCACCGCGGCGACGACGATGTAGATCAGCGTGCAGACCGCGAGCGAGCCGAGGATGCCGATCGGCAGGTCGCGTTGCGGGTTGCGGGCCTCTGCCGCCGCCGTCGAGACCGTCTCGAAGCCGATGTAAGCGAAGAACAGCAGCGAAGCCGCCCGCACGACGCCCTGCCAGCCGAAGGCAAAGCCACCTTCGTTGGGCGGCACGAGCGGCACCCAGAGGCCGGGGTCGACGGCCGCGGCGCCCACGACCACGAGGCTGCCGAGCACGGCGATCTTGAGCAGCACGAGGACGTTGTTGACGAGGGCCGAGGCCGTCACGCCGCGCACGAGCACGGCCGTGATCGCCGCGATCGTGAGCGCCGCGACGACGTTGGCCGACGAACCGACGTGCAACAGCGTGCCGGCGGGGGTGACTTCCGCCTGCACCAGCGGCGTCGAAAGCGCGGCGGGAATGACGACGCCGAAATCACGCAGCAGGCTGCCGAGGTAGCCGGAGAAACCCACCGCGAGCAACGCCGCGGCGATTCCGTATTCGAACAGCAGCAGGCAGCCGAGCGACCAGGCGAAGATCTCGCCGAGCGCGGCATAGCAGTACGCATAGGCCGAGCCGGAAACGGGCATCGTCGAGGCCAGCTCGGCATAGCACAACGCGGCCATGGCGCAGGCGGCGCCGGCCAGCAGGAACGAAATCATCACGCCAGGCCCGGCGAAGTTCGCCGCGGCGAACCCGGGCAGCACGTAGATGCCCGCGCCGACGATGCAACCGATGCCGAGCAGCACGAGGTTGAGCGCGCTCAGGGTGCGCGGCAGCCCGGTCGTGCGCGCGTCCGCCTGCAGCGATTCGATCGAGCGACGCTGCAGGCAGCGTCCCAAGCCTCGATCCATGTCCCGTTCCGGCGTCATGCCCGCCTCCGCCGTCGTGCCGACCAGAGACCGACACCGAGCATGAGCATCGCGAGCAGCCAGAGAGCTACACCGAACACGAGCACACGTCCCGCGGTGCCGAGCGCTTCGCCAGTGTGCACCGAATACAGGTTGCTCATGAAGGCCGTCTTCGCCGGCGCCTGCAAGGCATCTTCCGTTCGCAGCACGCGCCCGTTTGCCGCGGCGACGTAGACGACCGTGGTGCCGTAGACGCGACGCCATTCCCCAGGCTGGCGCACGCGGATGCGATACCACGGGCTCCCCGCGGACGGCATGGACACGCCGCTGAGCGCGGATCCGGGAAACTGCGCGAGCGCGACGGCCGCGAGCAGCAGGAGACCGCTCGTACCGACGATCGCCTTGCCGGTGTCGCCGAGCAGCAACGTCTGGTGCAGGTCGGCTGCCGTCGGGATGAACCCCTCGCCGGAGGCACGCGTGCGCAGCACCGTGCCGGTACCGTCGACCCGTACGACGTCGGTCCGGCCGACGGCGTCGTCGACGTAGAGGTCGAACCGACCGTCGACGCCGCCCGTGGCCCAGAGGCTCGTGACCTTGCGGTGTTCGGTCGTGCCTTCGATGGCCTCGATGCGTGCGCCGAGCGCGTCGACATCGAGCGCGGAGGCCGCGCCCGCGAGCGGCGCGTCGTCGAGTTCCCAGCGGTAGACCATCAGCAGGCCCGTGAGCGCCTGTGACAGCCAGAGCATGCCGAGCGCCAGCGCGATCCAGCGGTGGAGGCGGCGCAGCGTGGTTTTCATCGCCGTGGCGGGCTCACCGCGCCGCAGTGCCCGCGCGCAACGTCTCCCGGAGCCAGCGTGCACCGTCGTCGATTGCGCGATCCGCCACCGGCGCGATCGACATCGCCTCGATGAAAGAATGCGTCGCGCCCGGATAGACGTGGAATGCGACCGGAACGCCCGCGGCGCGCAGCCGTTCGGCCATCCGATGGCTCTGCTCGGTCAGCACGTCGCAGGCCGGGATCGTGAGACACGTCGGCGGCAGGCCCTCGAGCCGTGCGCGCAGCGGCATGGCCAGCGGGTCGTTGCGCAGGTCGGCACCGCCCGTGTAGTTGTCCCAGAAATAGTCGACTTCCTCGGCCGTCAGCACGGCGCCCGGGCCGCCGAACCGGTGCAACGCGTCGGGCGAGCAGTGCCGGTCGAACGCGGGGTAGATGAGCAGCAGGCCCTGCACCAAGCCGGCCTGGCCGGCGTCGCGCAGCGCGATCGACGCGCAGATCGCGAGGTTGCCACCCGCCGAGTCGCCGCCGAGCGCGATGCGCGACGCGTCGATTCCCAGGCTGGCGCCCTGCGCGTGCAGCCAATGCACGACGCCGACGACCTGGTTCAGCGCGACGGGATAACGAGCTTCCGGCGACAAAGCGTAATCGACGCCAACGACCTTCACGCCGGCGCGCGCCGCGTATTCGCGCATCACGCGGTCGTGCGTGTCGAGGCTGAAAAGCGTCCAGCCGCCGCCGTGCATGTAGACGAATGCGGGCGTGCAGCGTTCCTCGACCGCCGGCTCGTACACGCGCAGGCGCACGACGCCGGCTTCGGTCTGCGCCAGATGCTCGGTAGTGCGCTGCATGACGGGGCCGCCGCGACGCCACGGCGCACGGACTTGTTCTGCCACCGCGCGCATCCCGGCCACATCGAGCTGCCGGCCGCCAGTGAACCGTGCGTAGTCCGCGTTGACCATCGCCACGAACCGCCGGACGTCCGGATCGACGTCCTGCAGCGGGTCGGGCAAGGGGAGATTGGCGGCGGACGTCCGTGCTTCGCTCATCGATGCCTCTGCTCGTCTGTTCCCGACGCAGTGGACCACGACCACCGGGCCAGTCTCGGCGACTTTGTGGGCCGGTTCGCTTCTTGTCCCTCCGCGCTCGCTACTGATAACCTGCGCCCGACACGCATGCCGTCGGCGTTGGAACCGTTTTCGTCTCGTATGGGCCAGAGCCCCCGCCCGCCAGGATCCTGAAATGCCACGGAGCACACGCGGCGCCGATTACCAGGACGTGCCGCGCCCCGTCGCAGCCCTGGCCGACGAGTACCCGCCGAATTCCTACGATCCGCCGCATTCCCACAAGCGCGGCCAGCTCGTCTACGCCATCAGCGGCGTACTGGTCTGCACGACGCGCGAGGCCACGTTCGTCGTGCCACCGCAGCGGGCACTGTGGGTGCCGGCCGGTGTCGTGCACGAGGCGCGCACGCGCGGCCACGTCTCGCTGCGCACGCTCTACCTCGACGACTCGGTTGGCGCCGCGCTGCCGCGTCACTGCATGACGATCGAGGTCTCCACGCTGCTGCGCGAACTGATCGTCGAAGCCACGCGCATTCCCGTCGAGTACGACGTCGACTCGCGCGACGGCCGCGTCATGGCGCTGATCGTCGACGAGATCCTCGGCGCGCACCGCACGCCGCTGCACGTGCCGATGCCGCAGCATCCGCAGCTCGTGCGCATCTGCCACGCCATTCTCAAGGACCCGGCCCAGAACGACGTGCTCGACGACTGGGCCGTCGCGGCCGGCATGTCGCGCCGCACGTTCACGCGGGTGTTCCGCCACGAGACCGGCGTGACGTTCGCGACCTGGCGCCAGAACGTGCGGCTGATCGAGGCGATGTCGCGGCTGTCCACCGGCCAGTCCGTCACGGCCGTGGCATTCGACGTGGGTTACAGCAGCCCGAGCGCGTTCACCGCGATGTTCCGGCGCGCGTTCGGCGTGCCGCCGACGCAGTATTTCGTCGAGGCGCAGGCGGCGCAGTAGGTTTGGGTGCGGCGGTGATGGGCGGCGGCCAGGCGTCCGTCACGCGCGCGAGCGACCCCCAGGCATTCAGCGTGAGGACGCCGCTACTCGTCGTAAATCCTACCGTCCTTCACCACGCGATCGATCCTCAGCGTGTTCTTCACATCCGCGAGCGGATCCCCCTCGAGCACCACGAAATCCGCGAGCTTGCCGGGCTCGAGGCTCCCTATGTTCGCCTGGCGCCCGATGGCCGTCGCGGAACCCAACGTCGCAGCACGCAAGGCCTCGTGCGGCGTCATGCCGCCAGCCACGTGAGCCTGCAGTTCCCAGTGCATGCCGATGCCCGGGTAGTTACCGTGCGCGCCGAGGCCAACGACGCCCCCGGCACGCTGGATCGCAGCGGCACCCGTGGCCATCGGGCCGTACACGTAATCTCGCGGCGTCACCCACGGCAGCCGCGCGAAGAGCCGCTCGCGCGCCTGCGGCGGGTAGAGCTTCGCGATGACCGGGTTCGTCAGCGCGCCGCCGCGCACCGCGAGGTCGTGGCCGGCCGGCGGCCCGCCGTGCGAAATCATGAGTGTCAGCACGCTGCTCGTGCCGGAGCGCGCCATCAGCTCGACGACGTCGCGGTACAGCGGGAACACGCCGAAGGCATGCTCGTTACCGGCGAAACCGTCGAATACGTGAGTCAGGCCGAGCTTCATGTCGACGGCGCCCTCGGCCGTGGGCATCGCGCCCTGCTCGCGTGCGGCCATGGCGATCCACTGGCGCTCGCGACGCGAGCCGATGCGGTACTGCTTGAGATTGCGCGTGCGGTAGTGCCCGACGTAGCGCGACACGAGGTCGCGGGCGTCGTCGAGCGAACGCAGGCGGTTGAACGAGAACATCGCCGTGCCGGTCGTGTAGAGCCGCGGCCCCACGACCAGTCCCGCATCGATCAGGTCCGAATACGCGAACATGTCGATCGACAGCGACGAGGGATCGAGCAACGACGTGACGCCGTACGCGAGCCGCGCGCGCAGTTGCCAGTCGTCGAACTGCAGCACGCTGCGGCGGATGCCGCCGATGTGATCGTGCGCGTCGACGAGTCCCGGGATGACGTACTTGCCACGCGCGTCGACCACCGGCGTTTCAGCTGAAACGTCCACGCTGCCGCGCGCGCCGATCGCCACGATGCGGTTGGCGTCGACGACGATGTCGGCGTCGCGCAGCACTTCGTCGCCGCGCATGGTGATCGCCGTCGCGCCGCGCAGCACCCAGCGGCCGGACGGCACGTCCCGCGGAACCTCGACGCGCGCTTCGAACGTGCGCGTGGCCTGCGCGATGCCCGGTGCGACGGACCGCGCGGTCGCATCCGGCGGCACGGCGGCGATCGGCAACCGATGAAACGTCGAACCGACGGCCCAGGTGACGGTCGCGCCGCCGTCGGCCCAGGCGATGTAGTCCGCGCCAACGGAGGTCAGGCGGATCGCCATCGCGTCGTCGCGGTTGAGATCGATGGGCGGCTTTTCGGCCGTGTGCAGCACCGGCGCCAGGTAGAGCTGCTGCGCGAAGATCACGAGCGCGTTGCGGCCGTCCGGACTGATCCGGATGTCGGACGCAGGTGCCGGCTCCTCGGTGAAGTAATAGCCCGGCCCCACGAGCCGCAGTGCCACCTTGCGCCACGAGCCGTCGCGCGCAATTGCTTCGAGTCCCGCCCCCGTGTGCACGTAGACGCGATCGCGCTCGCCCGTGAACTGGGGTGCGCCGTCCATCGGCCCGGAAGCAACCATGCGCACCGCCCCGTCGTCGACCCCGATTTCCACGAGTTCGGCCTGGCGCAGGAAGCCGCCGGTGCGGCCCGTCCACATCGGTTCCTGCAGCGTCTGGCGGCGCTCCTCGGCGCTCGAGCGCAGCACCATGACACTGCGCGTGCCGGGCACGAAGGCGACGTCCGTATAGAAGTAGTCGTCGTCATGTGTAAGCGGGCGCGCCGCACCGCCGACGGCATCGCCGATCCAGACCGCACCGCCGGCCGAGGTCCAGGTCACCCAGGCGAGCGAGCGGCCGTCGGTCGACCAGTTCGGGTGGAACTGCGGCGGGCCGGCGTCGTGCACGCGGCGTGGCACGGCACCGGCGTCGTCGAGGTCCATGACGTAGACGCGGCCGAGCGCCGAGAACGCCAGCCGTCGTCCGTCGGGCGACTGGCGCGGCTCCTCGATCAGACGCGAGCGCACGGGACCACTGTCCTGCGGCAGCGACTGCCGCAGCAACGGCCCGAGTTCCAGCTCGACGCGGGCGCGGAACGCGATCGGGCGCGTCGCACCGTCCGCCAGGGATACGCGCTCGAAGCGTCCGCCACGCGTCAGCACGATCGCCTGCCCGTCGGGCGTGAACGCGTAGCCCGGCACGAGGTCGCGCGTCGGCACGGCTTCCTGCGCATCGCGCTGGATCGGGAACACGAGCATGCGGTCGGCACCGGTCGCGAGATCGCGCAGCCGCAAGCCCGTCTGCCCGTCCTGACGCACGGCGTAGGCGAGCTGCCGCCCGTCGGGCGACACCACGGGACGCATCGCGCTGCCAATGTTGCGGACGATCGCGTCGGTGCGGCCGCTCTCGAGGTCGCGCCGTTCGACCGACCACAGCGGCAGCCTCACGTCGTCCTCGAACACCGGGCCCGTGCGCACGGCGTAGTACAGGTGCCGGCCGTTCGGCGACGGCGACGCGCCGAGTGCGTTCACGCCGCGCGTGGAGAGTTCCCGGCCCTCGCCCATGCCGACGTCGTGGCGCCAGAGTTCCACGCCATTGCGGTCGGCGCGATACAGCGAGACGAAGATCTCGCGCCCGTCGGGCGCCCACTCGGGCGAGATGTACGAGTTCGGGCCGTCGTTGCGCGTCAAGGGCCGCGCGCCCGAGCCGTCTGCACGCATGACCCAGACGTTCTCTGCGCCACCGCGATCGCTCAGGTACGCAATCGACGTGCCGTCGGGCGACCAGACGGGTTGCGAATCTAAGGCCAGGCCGCGCGTGATCGCCCGCGCAGCACCGCCCTTGAGATCGAGCCGATAGAGGTCGCCGAGCAGGTCGAAGACGAGATCCCGACCGTTCGGCGCGACGTCGACCGACAGCCAGGTGCCCTCGTTTGTTTCGAACGCGACCGTTCGTGTGGGCTCAAGCGGCAGCCCGCGGTCCGCGGCGGCGACTCCGGTCGCGCCCGCCGCCGTCGCCAGCGACAAGGCAAAGATCAGGCCCCATTCCAGGCGCGGAAACACGTCGCGTGGCTCAGTGGCGGTACGCGGGCGGCACGTCGGAACGCTGCGCGGCCGGCGCATAACGCCGCGCCAGCTCGCGGTGCCGGCCGTCGTCGAGCGGTACTTCGACGCCGCGCACCCAGACCCGCAGCGCCGCGGTCGAAGGTTCGAGCGGGTCACCGTCCCAGACCACGAGGTCGGCGTCGAAACCCCGGGCCACGCGGCCGTAACGGTCCGCGAGGCCATACATTGCGGCCGGCACCGTCGTCATGGCGCGCAGGCCGTCGATCCACGGCAGGCCGTTCGCCACGGCGAGCCCCGCGCCCAGACGCAGGCCGTTGCCCGCGTTCCAGCTGCGGTGAAACGCAGACACCGCGAACGCGACCGGCACGCCGGCGGCGGTGAGCCGCGCCGCATTGTCGGCACGCGCGCCCAGGGTGTCGAAGGACGACGGCAGGTTGAGCGTGGGATCGAGCGCGACAGGGATACGTCGTGCGGCAAGGTCTTTCGCGACGCGCCAGGCTTCGGCGCCGCCGTAGACCATCACGGGCAGCTTCGTGTCGTCGTGCAGGGCGATCACCTGCCGGATGTCCGACTCGCGCTCGGCCACGATCGCGAGCGGCATGCGACCCGCGACGACGGGCTGCAGCGCTTCGGCATCGAGCCGGCCGAGCAACTGATCGCGCGGACCGCCCACGCCCGACGCGGGCTTGAAGCGGTTCGCTTCCTCGAGGGCATTGCGCAACAGGATCCACGCGGCGCTGCGCGAGCCTCCGGCCCCCGCACCTGCCGCCGTGCCGGCCTGAGCGAACATCGCCACCCGCGGGCGATCGAGCAGCGGAAGTCGTGGCGCGAGCTGCAGCAGCGCCGCCTGCCCCAGGAACGGCGTCACGGCCGAACCCTGCGGATGCGAAATTGCGCGCGTCAGGCCATCGGCGAGCGCCAGTTCGAGCAGCGTCGAATTGGGATTGAGCGCGTACTGGACGTCGAACGCCGCGCCGAGCGACCCGCTCGCCACGGTGTAGTCGCGCGTGTCCGGCACGCTGCCGACCTCGATCAGGCCGAGCTGCGTGCCCGCGCTCATCAGGCCAGGCGTCACGACCCGGCCGCCCACGTCGACGATCGTCGCACCCGCCGGAGGGGCGAGCGCGGCGCCGACGGCATGCACCTTGCCGTCGCGCACGACGACGGTCGCGTCCGCGATGGGCGCGTCCGTCTCCATCGTGTAGAGCTTCGCGTGCACGAGCGCGAACGTTGGGGCCGTCATAGGCGCAGCCCGTGATTGCGCGGGCGCAGGTGTCGTCGTCACGAGCGTCAGCATCCACGCGTACGCGCACGCGGCCAGCAGGGCGCGACGGCGGATCATGGCAGCGGCTCCTGGCTGGGCTGGCCGAGCTCGAAGTCGGAACGCGGCTGTTTCGCCGGGTCGTTGCGGTCGAATGCGAGCGCACCGTCGACGTAGACCTGGTCGACCCGGCTGTAGACGCTGAACGGGTCGCCCGACCAGAGCACGACGTCCGCTGCCTTGCCGGGCTCGAGCGTGCCGATGCGCGCCTCGAGGCCGAGCATCCGGGCCGGATTGCGCGTGATCCACTGGATGACGCGTTCGGGCGGCAGGTCGATGCCGGCGCGACGTCCCGCAGCCGCCGACTTCGCCGCTTCGAGATTCAACCGCTGGCCGACGACGGCAGAGTCCGAGTGCATGGCGACGCAGGCGCCTGCCGCCTCGAGGTAGGCGGCGTTTTCGCGGATGGCGTCGTAGACCTCACGCTTGAATCCCCACCAGTCCGGCCACACGGCCGCGCAGGCGCCCTCGCGCACGAACAGCCCCGGCACCTTGTACGCCTCGGCGGCGTGGTGAATCGAGGTGATCCGGAAGTCGAACTCGTGCGCCATGTCGAAGAGCTGCGCGATGTCGTCGGCGCGGTAGCAATGGGCGTGCACACGGATGTCGCCGAGCAGCACGCCGGCGAGCGTGTCGAGCTTCAGGTCCGGCTCGGGTGGGCGGCGGTCCTCGCCGTCGGCGTGGCGACGCCACTCGTGCAGGTATTTCCGCGCCTCGAGCCAGGCCGCGCGCTGGCCGGCGACGGCGCCCATGCGGCTCACGGGAAAGCGCCCGGCGTCGCCGTAGGCATGCACGACGTTCTCGCCGCAGGCCATCTTCAGGCCGAAGGGCGCGTCCGGAAAGATCATGCCCTGCACCGTGGAGGCCGGCACGTTGCGCAACACGATCGTGCGACCGCCGAACAGGTTGGTCGAGCCGGGCATGACCTGCAGCGTGGTCACGCCGCCGGCGAGCGCGCGCGCGAAGCCCGGGTCCTGCACGTTGACCGAGTGCTGCGACCAGACCTGCGCCGTGTTCGGATCGGAGTCCTCGTTGACGTCCGTGTGGCCAGCGTCTTCCGCCGTGTAGGGCGTCGGGAAATTGCCGAGGTGCGAATGCGGATCGACGATGCCGGGCGTGACCCACCGGCCGCGCGCGTCGACGCGCAGCGCGCCCGCGGGCACGTCGAGACTGCGGGCGACCGCCACGATCTGGCCGTCGCGCATGAGCACGTCGGCGGCGTCGTGGCGCCGCCCGGCGCCGTCGAGCACGGTCGCGCCGTGGATCAGCGTGTCGCGGCGCGGCAGCGGCCGGTAGGTGCTCGCATACGGCTGCGCCGCGAAGTCGCGCATCGCGCGCGGGCCGCCGTGGCCGTCCCTTTCACCGGGCGGGCCGTGCGGACCGGGCGGCGGTCCACGTCGATCTTCCCGGTCGACCACCGGGGCAGCGGCAAGGTTCGCCCCGACGACGAATACCGCCAGCAGGAACGCCAGCACGCGAGCAGTCGAGCCGATCGGGTGCCGCCAGCACGGATGATCGGGCAAGGAATCGTCGCGGGCGATGCAGCGCATCCGGAAAAGACCGTGGAACCGGGGACCTGCCGATGCTAGCACGCATGCGCACCGCGACCGCCCCGGCGAAGCAAGGGTTGGTCGGCGTCGCGACGGCAACTCCATCACCCGCCGCGCGAGCGGTTGCAGCGCTGCATCCACTCGAGCAGATCGTCGCCGCTCCGACCGCCGGCACCGCCGCCGAGCGCGCCGACGATGTCCGCGTATTCGGCATCGCGCTCGTCCTGCCCGAGCTTGAACTTCACGCGACGCTCGACGATGCGGGCGCGGAACGCGACGATGCCGCGGGCGAGTTGCGAGTAGCGCGGACCCATCTCTTCGATCGACCAGGCCCGTAGTCGCCCCTGCTCCATGGCGCCGACGAGGTCGCGCAGGACGTGCGCCGTTCCGGCTTCGTCCTCGACGAGTTCGATGTCGACGAGGAACTGTGCCGCGGCGTAGTTCCAGGTCGGCGTGCGCGTGCGGTCAGTGAACCACGACGCAGAGACGTAGCCGTGCGGGCCCATGAACAACACGAGCGCGCGCGGTGCGCGGCGGACGAGGTCGGCGTGCGGATTGCCGCGGGCGAAATGACCGAGCAGTTCGGTGAAGCCGCCACTCCCGTCGAGCACCGGGCGCAGCGGCAGCGGTGTGGCGCACGTCCCGCCCTCGTGCGAGGTGACGACCCAGGCGAACGGGTGCCCGAGCAACAGCCGGGCCACCTCCGCCTCGTCGGGCGGCGCGAACTTTCCTGCGGCAGCCATGGCGTCGTGCCCCCGCGCACGCAATCTGCGACGCGACGAGCCTAGCCGCGGGCGGGCCCGCCCGCCAACGCGGCAGGGCAATCCACCCGCGCGTTCAGGCCGGCCCGGTGCTGCCGTGCTCAGCTCATCGCGATCGCATGCTGCTCGCCGCGCTCGTAGACGACGTTGGCGCGCCCGACCAGCAGCGGATCGATGGGCCCGATCGAGACGAGGTCCTTCTTCGCGACGGGCAGGCGGTGCAGCACGTAGCGCATGGCATTCAGGCGTGCGCGCTTCTTGCAGTCGGACTTGATGACCGTCCACGGCGAATCGGCGGTGTCGGTGTAGAAGAACATCGCCTCCTTGGCCCTGGTGTACTCTTCCCACTTGTCGAGCGAAGCCATGTCGATCGGGCTCAGTTTCCAGTGCTTGAGCGGATGCGACCTGCGTTCCTTGAACCGCCGCCTCTGCTCGGCCCGGCTCACCGAAAACCAGAACTTGATCAGATGGATGCCGGCGCGGACCAGGTTGCGCTCGAACTCCGGGCACTGGCGCATGAACTCGATGTACTCGTCGTCGGTGCAGAACCCCATCACGCGCTCGACGCCCGCGCGGTTGTACCAGCTCCGGTCGAACAGCACGATTTCACCGGCCGTCGGCAAGTGCGAGACGTAGCGCTGGAAATACCACTGCCCGCGCTCGACCTCGCTCGGTTTCTCGAGCGCCACGACGCGCGCGCCGCGAGGGTTCAGATGCTCCATGAATCGCTTGATCGTGCCACCCTTGCCGGCCGCATCGCGTCCCTCGAACAGGATGACGACGCGTGCGCCGGTCTCCTTGACCCACGCCTGGAGCTTCAACAACTCCACCTGCAGCTTGTATTTCTCGCGCTCGTAGGTCTTGCGCGCCATCAGGTGCTTGTAGGGATAGCCGCCCTCACGCCAGCCGTCGGCGAGCTCGGAGTCGGTCTGCTGGCGCTGCGCCGTGCGTGTGGCGTCGCCGGCCTTGAGCAGCACCTTGCGCAGCGCCTGGACGTCGTCGGGCGAGGCGCCGGCGAGGATCGCCTCGAGCGATTCGGTGGCGGAGCCCTTCGAATCCTGCAGCGCGCGCCGCACGATGTCGGCCACCGCGTACGCCTTGGACTCGTGCGCGGCGTCGACCGCCTCCGTCACCGAAAACTGCTCGATGCCGCCCGAGGTGAGCCGGGGAGCGATGTCGCCTTCGGCCGCGTGCCGCGCCGCGACCGGCCCCTTGCGGGCCGCCGCCCGCACCGGGGCGCCGCCCTTCGCAGGCGCCTTGCCGGCCGTCTTCCTGCGGCGCCGAAGTGGGGCTTTCGATGTGGACGGTGTCGGTGTCTCGCCCGCCGGTCCCTTGCGCGTTGTCTGGTCCATGGTGCTCACGTTTTCACGACGACAGAACGTCCAAATTAAACCCTGCGAGCCTGTTCTGCCTACGTGAAATCCGCAGGGTTTCGCAGGTGTGACGCCCCGCACAGGGCCGAGCCCGCGACAACCGGCCCGGAGCGCCCCGCGGTCAGGGGCCCACCGGCCCCCCGAGGGCGAGAGCGAGGTCGACGGTGTTGGCCAGCGCCGCCCTCCGAGCCGCGATCAGCTCGATTTCGGCGGCGAACAGCCCGCGTCGTACGTCCAGAAGGTCCAGGTAACCGATCTCTCCCTCGCGGTAACGCAGCTCCGCGAGGTCGGTGGCCCGCCGCAGCGCCGCGACCTGCCCGGCCCGGGCCGCCTCGGCAACGCGCAGGCTCTCCTGGCCCTGCAAGCCGTCGAGGACCTCCCGAAAGGCCGACTGCACGATCCGCGCATACTCCGCACGACTCTGCTCCTGGATGGCGCGCGCGCGCGCGACGCCGGCGCGCAGTCGCCCACCCTGGAAGACAGGCTGCAGGACGGAAGCGGCCACGGACCAGGCGTCCATGGGCGTCGTAAACAGGTCGCCGAGTTCGAGGCTGGCCGAGCCGTAGGCGCCCGTCAGCGTGATCCCCGGCAGCAGCGCCGCCCGGGCGGCGCCGACGTCGCCGGCCGCCGCCGCAATGCCTGCCTCCGCCGCGAGGACGTCCGGCCGGCGCGTCAGGACCGCCGACGGCAACGCCGCGGGCAGCAACGGCACGGCATCCTGGCCCGGCAGCGCCTGCGGCAGGATCCGCACGTCCACGATGTCGCGCGGGCTGCGGCCGAGCAGTACGCCCAGCACGTTCTGTCGCTGCTCGATGGCCAGTTCGAACTCGTGCATGAGCGCCCGCGCCTGCCCGGTCTCGGCCACGACGCGCTGGACCGTCATCTCGTCGCTCTCGCCGCCGTCGAAGCGCAGCCGTTCGAGCCGCAGCGACTCCTCGCGCGAGGCGAGCGTTCGCCGTGCCTGCTCGAACTGGGCGATGGCCGCGGCCAGCGCGAAGTACGCGCGGGCCGTCTCGCCCGTGAGGCTCAGCCGCAGTGCGTCGCGGCCGAACTGCGTCGCGAGCAGTCGCTCCCGGGCCGCGCCCGAGGCGTGCGCGTACCGGCCCCAGAGGTCCGCTTCGTACGCGACCGTGGCGCGAACCACGTAGGTTTCGTAGGTCGCGTCGCTCCCCGGCGGCGCCGCGCTCAGGTCGCGACTGTCGCGCCCACGCCAGGCGCCGGCCTCCAGCCCGACGGACGGCAGCCGGTCTGCCCGCGCGACGCCGGCCAGCGCGCGCGCTTCCGCGACCCGGCCCGCCGCAACCGCGAGATCGGCGTTGTTCGCGAGCGCCTCGCGCACGAGTGCGTCCAGCGTGTCGTCGCGGAACAGGGCCCACCACGGGTTCGGCAGGTCCACGGTGTCGCCGGCCACGGCCGGCATGGCCTCCGGCAGCGGCAACTGCGGCACGCGGACGGGCTCGCGCGTCAATGCGCAGCCGCCGAGCGCAGCGACGAGCGCGGCGGCCAGCGCTACAACACCCGCGAGCGTCGCATGCCCGCGCCTCGCGGGCGCCGACGCCCGTCCCGGCAACGGCCTGCCGTGCTCAGGCTGCATCGCTACCCTCCGGCGCAATGGCGGGCGGAGGCGCGTGGAACTTGTCCACCCCGCGCGCCGCGATCCAGCGGAAGAACAACGGTACGAAGAACGTCGCGACGAAAGTCGCGGCGAGCATGCCACCGATCACGCCCGTGCCGATGGAATGCCGGCTCGCCGCTCCGGCCCCGCCGCCGATGGCGAGCGGCAGCACACCGAGGATGAAGGTGAGCGAGGTCATCACGATCGGGCGGAAGCGCAGCCGCGCGCCTTCGACGGCCGCCTCGACGAGCGACCACCCTTCCTGGACCTTCAACTGCGCGAACTCGACGATGAGGATCGCGTTCTTCGACGCCAGCCCCACCAGCGTGACGAGGCCGATCTGGAAATAGAGGTCGTTCTCCTGGCCGCGCAAGAACACCGCGAGCAACGCGCCAAAGACCGCGAACGGCACGGCGAGGATCACCGCGAACGGCAGGGACCACTTCTCGTACTGCGCCGCCAGCACCAGGAACACCATGAGGACGCCGACGAAGAAGACGATCGACGAGGCCCCACCCGACTCCTTCTCCTGGTACGAGGTGCCGGTCCACTCGAGCGTGTAGCCGTCCGGCAGCGCACTGCGCGCCACCTCCTCCATGGCCGCGAGGGCTTCGCCGGAGCTGTAGCCCGGCGCCGCATCGCCGAGCACCTTGGCCGAGGGGAAGACGTTGTAGCGCTCGATCACCTCCGGCCCCGTCGTCTCGTGCACGGTGACCAGCGCCGTCAGCGGGATCATCTGCCCTTCGCCCGAGCGGACATAGACGTTGCGGATGTCCTCGGGCCGCGCGCGGAAGGCCGCCTCGGACTGCAGGTGCACGCGGTATACGCGCCCCGCACGGTTGAAGTCGTTGACATAGAGCGCCCCGAAGGTGCTCTGCAGCGTGTCGAAGACGTCCGAGACCTTGACACCGAGCAGCTTGGCCTGCTCGCGGTCGAGCACGACCTTGACCTGCGGCACGCTCGCGGAGAACGTCGTCGTGACGTTGGCGAGCTCCTTGCGCTGCGAGGCCGCAGCCACCAGCGCCTGGGCCGCCGCCTCGAGCTCCTTCATGGTGCCGCCGGACCGCGACTGCACGTAACCGTCGAACCCTCCCGTCATGCTGAGCCCTTCGATCGGCGGCGGTTCGAACGCCAGCACGATGGCGTCCTTGATCCGCGTGCCCGCGCCGAAGACGTACGCCGCCACGGCCTCGGCCGAATCCTCCACCGACTTGCGCTGCGACCAGTCCTTGAGGCTGACCCACGAGATCCCGGTGTTGGTCCGCAGCGTGAACGTGAGGGCGTCGAGGCCGGAGAACGCCACGACCTGGTCCACCGCCGGATGCGCCATCAGCGCCTTCGTGATCTGCCGGTTCACGGCCTCGGTGCGACTGAGCGACGCCGCGTCCTGCAGGATCGGCATGACCATGATGTAACCCTGATCCTCCTTCGGCGCGAGCGCGCCCGGCACGACGCGGAACAGCGCGAGCGTGGCGACGAGCATCGCCGCGATCAGCGCCACGGCGAGCACGGTGTGACGCAGCAGGTAGCGCACGCCTGCCGCGTACCTGCCGGTCATGCGCGCGAACCAGTCGTTGAAACGCTGCAGCACGCCGTGGCTCACGAGGTCTTCGCGACGCAGCACGGTCGCGCAGAGCGCCGGAGTCAGCGTCAGCGCGACGAAGCCCGAGATCGCGACGGAGACCGCGATGGTCACCGCGAACTGCCGGTACATCTCGCCGACGAGGCCGCCGAGGAAGGCGACGGGCAGGAACACCGCGGTGAGCACGAAGACGATCGCGATCACCGGGCGCGTGACCTGCTGCATGGCGCGGTGCGTCGCCTCGCGCGGCCCGAGCCCTTCCGCCGCCATGATGCGTTCGACGTTCTCGAGCACGACGATCGCGTCGTCGACGACGATGCCGATCGCGAGCACCATGCCGAACAGCGTCAGCGTGTTGATCGAGAACCCGAAAGCCAGCATGGCGGCCAGCGTGCCGACCAGCGAGACCGGCACGGCCAGCATGGGGATGATCGTGGCGCGCCAGTTCTGCAGGAAGACGAACACGACGACGAAGACCAGCGCCATGGCCTCGACCAGCGTGTACAGCACCTCGCGGACGGACACCTTGATGTAGGTGGTGGTGTCGTAGGGCATGCTGTAGCTCATACCGGGCGGAAAGTCGGCCGACAGCTCGTCCAGGCGTGCGCGGATGGCGTCGCCGACTTCGAGGGCGTTGGCGCCCGGTTGCAGGAAGATGCCCAGCGGCACCGTCGGCCGGCCGTTGCGCGTTCCCGCGAAGTCGTACTCGCGCGAACCGAGCTCGACGCGCGCGACGTCGGCCAGTCGCACGATGCCCCCGGTGTCCGAGGTGCTGACCACGATTTCGCCGAACTGCTCCGGGGTCTCGAGCCGACCCTGCGTGGTGACCGAGAACGTGAAGTCGACCGGTTCGTCCATCGGTTCCTGGCCGACGCGGCCGGCCGCGAACTGCGCGTTCTGCTCCCGGATCGCCTCGGCGACGTCGTGCGGCGTCAGGCCGAGCTTGGCGAGCACGTCGGGGCGCAGCCAGACCCGGATGGAATAGTCCTTCGAGCCGAAGATCTGCACGTCGCCGATGCCGGGCACGCGTCGAAGCTCGTCGACGACGTTGAGCAGCGCGTAGTTGGAGATGAACACCGAGTCGAACCGCGGATCGTCCGAGTCGAGCGCGAGGATCATGAGCAGGGACATCTGGCTCTTGCGCACCTGCACGCCCTGGCGGCGCACCTCCTCGGGCAACGACGCCAACGCGCTCTGCACGCGGTTCTGCACGTTGATCGCGGCGAGGTCCGCGTCGGTGCCGATGGCGAAGGTGACGACCGTCGACAGGAAGCCGTTGCCGGCGCTGGCGGAGCGCAGATAGAGCATGCCCTCGACGCCGTTGATGGCCTGGTCGAGCGGCGCGGCGACCGTCTGCGCCACGGTCTCGGCATTGGCACCAGGGTAGAAGGCATTCACCTCCACCTGCGGGGGCAGGATGTCCGGGTACTGCGCGACCGGCAGCGCACGCAGCGCCGCGAGCCCGGCGATCAGGATGAAGGCCGAGATGACCGAGGCGAAGATCGGCCGGTCGATGAAGTAACCCGAGATCACCGCTCGTCCTCGCTCGCGGGCACCGCCGCCGGCGAGCCCTGCACGGCTTCCGGCGCGGGCGAGCCCTTGACGACTTCGGGCGCCGGTGCGCCCGGGGAGGCGTCCGGCGCGGCAACCTTCACCTTGGCGCCGGGCCGCACCTTGAGCACGCCCTCGGCGACGACGCGTTCGCCGCCGGCGAGCCCCGAGGCGATCAGCGCGCGGTCGCCCGCGTCGCCTGCGAGCGTGACCGGCCGCAGTTCGATCGCGTCGTCCTGACCGACGACCCAGACGAAACTGCCCTGCGCGCTGGTCATGACGGCGCGTCGCGGAACGGAGACCGAATCCTGCTCGGTCACGCCCTCGACGCGGACCCGGACGAACTGGCCCGGCACGATGCGGCCGTCCGCGTTGTCGAAGGTGGCGTGCGCGCGGACGGTCCCGGAGCCCGGCTCGACCGAGGTGTCGATGAACGACAGGCTGCCCGAAACGACGTCGCCCGCGGCCTCGTCGAGCAACACCTTCACGACCAGCTCGTCGCCTGGCCGCCCCAGCGCGCGACGCATTCGTGCGGCTTCGGCGTCGGGCACCGAGAACTCGACGTACACCGGGTGCGTCTGGACGATTCGCGTCAGCAGGCTCGATTCGGCACCGGCGACGACGAGGCTGCCCTCGGAGCGAGCCTCGCGGCTGGTCGAGCCGCCGATGGGCGCGCGCACTTCCGTGTAGCCCAGGTCGAGTTCGGCCGTGCGCAGGCGCGCGCGCGCGGCCTCGACGCTGGCCTGCGCCATCTCGAACTCCGACACCGCCTCGTCCCGCTGGCGCCGGCTCGTGGCATTCTGCTCGAACAGCGGCACGATGCGGTCCCGCTGCCGCCGTGCCTGCTCGAGGCGCGCCTGGGCGACCCCGAGTTCGGCGCGGACCTGGGCCACCGCGGCGCGGTAGGGTTCGGGGTCGATGACGAAGAGCACGTCGCCCTTGCGGACGGAGCGACCTTCTTCGTAACGGCGCTCGAGCAGGATGCCGCTCACGCGCGCGCGGACCTCGACCTCCTTCGATCCCGCGGCGCGTCCGGTGTACTCGAGCGGGATCGCGACCTTGCCGGTCGTGGCCACGGCGACGGCCACCTCTGGCGCGGGCATTCCTCCTTCGGGCGGGCCGGCCGGTTGGTCGTCGCCACATCCCGTCACCGCGAGCAACAGCACGAGCAGCAGGGCGGCCCGGCCGGGCCCGCCCAGTGCGGCCTCTCCGGGCAATGACGGCGACGGGCGGGGGTTCATCGGGCTCGGTCTCCGGGAAGGCTCTGCGCCGGGGCCACAGACGGGCTCGGTCCGGCGAGGCGGGTTGTTCGTGAGGCCGCGGACTTTAACGCCGTTATTGCGGCGCACAAAGCGAAATAAGTACAACCGCGGCCGTCGCCCGTAATCACCTGAGGTCGGGTGGCCGACCCGGAGGTGGCCTCACGGCCGCGATGCTCGCCAGGACCTCAGGGCCTGAAATGGAAACGTCGTGACTGGCGCTCCCGGTCGCCGACCATGCCGGCGAAATCGCACAGCCAGCGGCGGGTCTGCGAGGGCTGCACGATCTCCTCGACGAAAAAGCGCTCCGCCGAGCGGAAGGGCGACCGCAGCCGGTCGAGCCGTTCGTGGATCTCCCGCCGTGTCGCGGCGGGATCGGCCGCCGCCTCGATCTTCGCCTTGAAGGCGGCGTCGACGCCGCCCTCCGCCGGTAGAGACCCCCAATCGCCGCTCGGCCACGAGATGCGGTAGCGGAAGCGCGTGTGGTCGATCATGCCGGCGCCCGCGACGCCGAAGGCCCGCCGAAGGATGACCGAGCACCAGGGCACCGAGGCCTGGAATATGGTCGCGATGGCGTACGTGCCGTCGCGGATCGTGCCGGCCTTCTCGGCCTGCGTGCCGATCGTGAAGCCGCCTACGTCGACGAAGTGCACGACCGGCAGGCCGAAGGTCTCGGCGAGTTCCACGTGCCGCGCGAGCTTGCGGGACGCTGCCGCGGTCCAGGTTCCGCCCATCTGGCCGGCGTCGCTCGCGACGACGGCCACCGCATGGCCGTCGAGCCGTGCGAACGCCGTGATCACCGACCGACCCCAGGCCCGGCCGATCTCGAACAGGCTGCCGCGGTCGAGCACGGCCTCGAGGATGGGCCGCACGGCATAGGGCCAGCGACGGTCGCGCGGAATCGCCGTGTCGAGCCACGGCTCCTCGCGACCGGCCGGATCGGTGCACTTCGTCCGTGGCGGTCGCTCGCCCGCGCGCGAAGGCAGGTAGGACAGGAACCGCCGCGTGCGCGCGAACGCCTCGGGTTCGCTGTCGACGACGTCGTCGACACTGCCCGTGGCCGCGTGAAGTTCCGCGCCGCCGAGCTGGTCGGCCGTTACCTGCTCACCCGCCGCGGCGACGACCGGCGGGCCCGCCGTGAACATCTGGCTGATGCCACGCACCATGATCGAATGATGGCTCGCAACGAGCCGCGCGGCCCCGAGACCGGCGACGGGCCCGAGCGCGAGCGCGACCACCGGGACGCGCCCGAGGTTGGCGAACACCTCGTCGAAGCCCGGCACGAACGGCACGTAGGTCGCGCCGAGGCGCTCCACCTCTGCCACGGAGCCGCCGCCGCCCGTGCCGTCGAGCAGGCGCACGAGCGGCAGCCCGTACTCGCCCGCCATTTTTTCGAGCTGCGAGTTCTTCTCGTGGTGATAGCTTTCCGACGACCCACCGCGCACGGTGAAGTCGTCGGCGCTGACGACGATCCGTCGCGCGTCGAGGTCGCCCCAGCCGCCGATGCAGCTCGAAGCGCGAAAGGCCTCGAGCGCGCCCGCGGCGTCGTAACGCGCCTCGCCCGCGAGGCTGCCCCACTCGCGAAAACTGCCTGGGTCGAGCAACGCGTCGATGCGCTCGCGCACCGTCAGCTTGCCGCGCGAGCGCTGGCGCGCGACGCGATCGGCGCCGCCCATTTCCAGCGCCATCGCCTGGCGGCGACGCAGTTCGTCGATCTCCTGCTGCCAGTCGTTCATGCTATCGATCCGAAGTCCGGGGGCAAACGCGCCCGTGGAAGCCGTGATTCTAAGGCCGAACCCGGCATGACGCCGCGCGTCGCATCCCGCTAAGATGGCCTATTTCCGGCACGTGCCGGGAGGGACCATGCACTCGACCCGCGCACGCCGACCCGCCTTTTACCTCGCCGCGCTGCTCGCCGCGGTCGCACCCTTCACGTCGTTCGCCGCCGAGCCGGCAATGGACGAGGCCGCGCGCATGCAGTACGCGCTCGGTTATCAGATCGGCAAGGACATCGCCAGCATGGAACCGCGGCCGCAGGACCTCGCCCGCGGTGTCGAGGACGGCCGTGCCGGCGCGAAGCCGCGTCTGTCCGAAGAAGAGATGAACGCGGCGCTCGGGCTGCTCGAGACACGGCTCGGCGAGCAGCGCGCGAAGGAACAGGCCGCGGCGGCCGATAAAGCCCTCGTCGACGGCAAGGCGTATCTGGCGGCGAACGCGCAGAAGTCCGGCGTGACGACGACGGCGAGCGGCCTGCAGTACCGCGTGGTGACGGCCGGCAGCGGCCCCCGACCGAAGGCGCAGGACACAGTCACCGTCAACTACCGCGGCACGCTGGTCGACGGCACGGAGTTCGACAGCTCATACAAGCGCGGCGAGCCCGCATCGTTTCCGCTGTCGGGCGTTATCCCGGGCTGGACCGAGGGCGTGCAGCTCATGCCGGTCGGCTCGAAGTACGAATTCGTGCTGCCGCCCGACCTCGCGTACGGCGCGCGGGGGCCGCTCGCGAACCAGGTGCTCCTGTTCGAAGTGGAACTGCTCGGGATCGCAAAGCCCGACGAAGCGGCGAAGTAACCGGAGGCTGCGACGTGCCGATCACACGCGCCAACGGCGTGGAACTGTACTACGAGGTGCACGGCGATGCCGGCGCCGCGACCGTGCTGCTCATCATGGGGCTCGGCATGCCCGCGGCGCTGTGGCCCGACGAATTCGTCGATACGCTGCGCAACCGTGGTTTCGGCGTCGTGCTTTTCGACAACCGCGATTGCGGCCGGTCGACGCGATTCTCGCAAGCACCAGTCCCCCGCATCCCCGTCGCGATGGTCCGCGCGCTGCTGGGCCGCCCCATGGCGGCCACCTACACGCTCACCGACATGGCGCTCGACGCGGCCGCCGTGCTCGACGCCGCCGGCGTCGAACGCGCCCACGTCGTCGGCGTGTCCATGGGCGGCATGATCGCGCAGGTGCTCGCTGCGCTGCAGCCGCAACGCGTGCAGTCGCTCACGTCGATCATGTCGTCCACCGGCAACCCCAACCCGCGCCTCGCGGTCGGCAGCCGGCGCGCGATGCGGGCCCTCCTCACGCGGCCACCCCTGGACCCTGCGGACGTGGCCGGCGCCGTCGACCACCTCGAATCCCTGTTCGGCGTGATCGGCAGCCCCGGCTACCCGCAGGAACCGGCCAGGCTGCGGGCCCATCTCGAACGGGCCGCACGGCTGGGGCTCTATCCCGAAGGCACGGCCCGTCAGCTCGGCGCGATCCTGGCTTCGGGCGACCGGCGCACGATGTTGCGCTGCGTCGTCGCGCCAACGCTCGTGATCCACGGCGCAGCCGACCCGCTCGTGCCCGTCGCGGCAGGGCGCGACACGGCGAAACACATCGCCGGGGCACGTCTCGAAGTCATCGAGGGCATGGGTCATGACTTTCCGCCGCAGCTCATGACCCAGGTGGCCGCGCGCATCGCAGATCACTGCAGCCCGAAATAGGATCCCCTATTTCCCGAAGAAGCGCGCAGCGGCCTCGGGATAGAGCTGCGACAGGCACGCGCGCAATAGATCTTCGACGAGCGCGCGCAGTTCCTCGACCCGCCCGGGCTGCGCACGCGCGCCGGCCCAGCGATCGACCAGCTCGGCCTGATGCGCCACGACGGCGCGATGCGCCGCCTCGCGCCAGCGCGGATCGGGCTCGGACTGCCGGAATTCGCCGCGGCCGCGACCGTAATGCGCGACTGCCAGGTAGCGTACGAGGGCCGCTTCGAGCCGCGCTGCCAGAAACTCGTCGGACCAGCGCACGACGCCGCCCTCGAGGCCGCGCTCCTCGTTGTACTTCTGCGTGAGCTTGCGCGCGCCGAGGGCGCCGGCCACGCCGCCGATCAGGGCGCCGGCGCCGAGCGTCAATCCTCCTGCGGCGAGGTCTGCCGCGAGCCCGCCTAGCGCGCCCGAGACGAGGCCCGCGAGAAGCCCGGCCCGGTCGGGATCGGCCGCGCGATCGGTGGCGAACTCGCTGCCGAGTCGCGCGAGGATCTCTTCGCTCGCGCCGCCCGTCAGGCCGTGCAGTCGCACCATTTCGCCGGAGCTCGCACGGATGCCTGCATCGAGCCGCTCGAGCAGCGATCGTTGCGCGCGATCCTCAGCGGGGCTCGCGCCCGACGCGCCGCCGGCGACGCCGCGTGCCACGCGTCGCAGCTTGTCCGTGAGCGAGTCCTCTGGCATGCGCTCTACGTCGCCGGCCGCCGCGACCAGCTGGCGCGCGATCACCTCGGCACTGGCGCGCAGCACTACTGCGTCGCGACCCGCCCAGGCCAGGCGCAGTCGCGCGTACGCGGTGCGTCGATCCGGCGCGATGCAGGGCTCGATGGCGTCGAGCAGCACGTGCTCCTGCAACCAGCAGCGTGCGAAAGCGTCGAACGGCAGCACGCCGATCGACAGCCCGGGGCTCGCGCTGTCGAGCGCCTCGCGCCAGCGACGCGCGACCTCGGCTTCGTGCGCGGCGTCCGCGCGCGTCCCGAGCTGGTTCAACAGCACGAGCGTTGGCTTGCCGAGCCAGCGTAAAATGCGCACCTCGGGCGCCACGTATCCTGCCGCGACCGGATCTTCGGTCGCGTTGGCGACGTAGAGCAGCACGTCGGCCGCGTCGCGCGCCGCGCGCAGCGCCTGCTGGCTGCACCAGAACGGCCGGTCCGCGAACCGGTCCCAGACCTGCGTCAGGAACCAGCCGATCGGCTGACCGCTGCCCTCGAGGCGCCGCAGCAGCCGCGCGCTGTCGCCGAAGCCGGGCGTGTCCCACAGCACGAGTTCGTCGCCCGCGGCACTGCGCACGAGCACGTGCGACTCCGCGGTCTCCGTGACGTGGGCACGATCCATGACCGCGCCGATGTCTGCGCGCAGCAGCGTGCGCGCGAGCGTGGTCTTGCCGGCATTGGTGTGCGACAGCAGCGCGAGCGCGATGCTCGCCGGGGAGTCCGTCACGGGCGTGGCCCGCGGCCGGCTCGTCGCACGACGTCGAGCGTCTCCGGGGCGATGGTGGGTGCCCGGGCGGCGGCCTCGAGATCGACCAGGACCGCGTCCCAGCCGTGTCGCACGACGAATTCGCGCCAGGTGTCGCGCCGCTCCTGCACGCGCGCGGCAAGCGACGGGTCCTGGCCCATGCGTGCGAGAAAGGCCGACTCGTCCACGACGGCCAGCCGTCGCGACGCGCCGCCCGACTTCCGCGCCGACATCAGCACGGCGCCGTGGTTCTCGGCCTCGGGCGTCGCCGCGAGATTGAGCAACAGCACGTCGACGCCGGGGGGCGCACCGGCCGGAACCGCGCCGAAGGCATCCTCTTCGCCGTAGCTCACGCTGGTCCGGCGCTCGATGCGCGTGCCGGGCCCGAAAGCGTCCGTCAGCAGCCGCTGCAATCCCGTCGCGGCCGCGGGTGCGGGCTCAAAGGCAAACGGGGTGACGCGCACCGACTGCGCCGGCAGCGCGGCATCGCTGCCCTCGAGCAGTCGGCGCGCATACGCCTGCAGTTCGTCCGGCACGGCGACCTTGCGCGACACCCGCGCGAGGTCGACCGTCGTCCAGGCGGCCAGCAGCAGCCGCGGCAACACGACGCAGAGCAGCGCCGTCGCCGCGACGAGGTGGATCCAGGGCGCCGCCGGGGCGCCACCGGCCCCGCCGCGCCAGTGCAGCGCCTCGATCTGAGCGTCCGTGCCCGGCAACGCGATGCCGGTGACGGCCGATGCCGGGCCGTAGAGGCCGTGCAGCAGGCCGCGGACCTGCGCGGGCCCGAGGAACGTGCTCTCCCAGCCCGCGCGGTACTCGAGCGCGATGCCCCGCACGTAGAGTCCGCCGACGAGACCGAGCGCGGCCGCGGCGGCGGCCAGATGGAACACGCGCTTGCCCTGGCGCAGGAGCATCGGTTGGGCGTGGGGCCACCAGGCGTCCGAATAGCTCCGCAGCGCTGCGGCGAGCGGGCGGTGATGGAACGCAGCCTGCCGGATGAGTGCCGCCGCGCGCCGCCACCCCCAGCGCCCTGGCCAGGTGATCCAGTCGAGGCCCCGGCCCGCTCCGGAAGCCCCGCCTCGTGTCGGCGCGCGACGCCAGAGCGCCGCCAGCGCGAGCAGCAGGTACACGACGAGGTTCCACAGCACCAGGCCGAGCAGCGGAAACGCGAGGATCTCGATGCGCACGCGGCTGTCGGCGACGGACAGGGCCAGCCCGCCAAGGAATCCGAGGACCACGACGACGAGCGACGCCTGCACCGCGCGCGTTTCGAGCGAAACCGTGCGCGCGACGACCGGATGTCGATCGACCAGCCTCGCGTGCAGCGCCTCGGCGCGGCTTTCGACCACGCGCCACGCGTGCGCATCCCGACGGCCACGCTCCGCGGCGTCCGCGGCCGGATGTCGCCGCAGGGCTTCGCGCGTCGCCGCCTCGCGCTCGGCCAGCGTCAGCATGACGCCGTCGGGGTCGTGGTCCTCGACCGACTTCACGAGCAGGATGGTCCTGAGGGCGTGCGCTTTCATGCGGACCGGTGGGCTCCCTGCGACGTGACGCAGCAGACGCGAGTCTAGCAAGGCGCGCCTCGACGGGACGCCATGCTATTTTGGCGGGACGGAAATCCCGCCATGTTCCGCCGATTCGAAAGCCTGGTCGCCACCTACCCCGACGCGAAGCCGCGGACGCCGCCGCGGCAGTTCTTCGCGTTTTTGTGGGAATGCACGCGCGGCCTGCGGCCGTACATCTTCGGCATGACGCTGTGCACGGCCGTCATCGCGGCGTTCGAGGCGCTGCTGTTCGCGATGCTCGGCCGCGTCGTCGACTGGCTCGCCGCCGTGCCACCCGGGCAGTTCTGGCCGGAGCACCAGGACACGCTGCTGCTGCTCCTCGCGCTCGTCATGGCCAGCACGCTGGTCGTCGCCCTGTTCTCGCTGCTCAAGTATCAGGTGCTGTTCGCCAACTTCCCGATGCGGCTGCGCTGGAACTTCCACCGGCTCATGCTCGGGCAGAGCATGGGCTTCTACCAGGACGAGTTCGCCGGCCGCGTCGCGGCCAAGGTCATGCAGACGGCGCTCGCCGTGCGCGACGCCTGGATGACCGCCATGGACATCATCGCGTTCATCGCGATCTACTTCCTGACCATGCTGTCGATCGTCGGCAGCTTCGACGCGCGGATGCTGCTGCCTTTCCTGGGCTGGGTCGCGCTGTACGTCGTGATGCTGCGCTGGTTCGTCCCGCGCCTCGGCCGGGTCTCGGCCGCGCAGGCGGACGCACGCGCGCTCATGACCGGGCGCGTCACTGACGCCTACGCGAACATCGCCACCGTCAAGCTCTTCTCGCACGCCGCGCGCGAGGCTGGCTTCGCGCGCGCCTCGATGCAGGAGTTCATGCAGACCGCCTATGCGCAGATGCGGCTCGTCAGCGGCTTCGAAATAGTCAACCACACGCTCAGCATGGCGCTGGTCGCCGCCACGGCGGGCACGGCGCTCGCGCTGTGGGTGGACGGCCAGGTGGGGATCGGCGCGGTCGCTGCAGCCGGAGCGATGGCGCTGCGGCTGAACGGCATCTCACACTGGATCATGTGGGAGATGGCTTCGCTGTTCGAGCACGTCGGCACCGTGCAGGACGGCATGCGCACGCTATCGAAGCGCCATGCGGTCGTCGACGCGCCCGACGCGCAGCCGCTCAGGGTCACGCACGGCGAGATCCGTTTCGAGCACGTCACCTTCGGCTACGGCGGGGAGCGGCCGGTCATCGACGACCTGACGCTCCGGATCCGCGCCGGGGAGAAGATCGGCCTCGTCGGGCGCTCGGGGGCGGGCAAGAGCACGGTCGTCAACCTGCTGCTGCGCTTCTACGACGTCGAGGGCGGCGCCATCCGCATCGACGGGCAGGACATCGCGCGCGTGCAGCAGGACAGCCTGCGCGCGCAGGTCGGCATGGTCACGCAGGACACTTCGCTCCTGCACCGCTCGGTGCGCGACAACATCGTCTACGGCCGGCCAGACGCACGCGACGAGGACATGGTCGCGGCGGCGCGGCGCGCCGAGGCGCACGACTTCATCGTCGGGCTCGTCGACGCCAGGGGCCGGCGCGGCTACGACGCGCACGTCGGCGAGCGCGGCGTGAAGCTGAGCGGCGGGCAGCGCCAGCGCATCGCCATCGCGCGGGTCATGCTCAAGGACGCGCCGATCCTGCTGCTCGACGAGGCGACGAGCGCGCTCGACAGCGAGGTGGAAGCCGCCATCCAGCACAGCCTGTATCGGCTCATGGAAGGCAAGACCGTGGTCGCCATCGCGCACCGGCTGTCGACCATCGCTGCAATGGACCGACTGATCGTCATGGACAAGGGCCGCATCGTCGAGGAAGGCGACCATCGTTCGCTGCTCGCGCGACGCGGCCTGTATGCGCGGCTCTGGGACCACCAGAGCGGCGGCTTCCTCGGCGAACTCGCGGGCGACGAGGACGACGCGTCGTCCGCGCGCGCCGCGGCGGCCGGCTGATCCACGCTCGCTGCCGGAGGCCGCATGATCCGCGACATTCCTTCCTTGCTGATCACGGGGTTGCTCGCCGTGTCCTTCATTGCCAGCCCGGCCGCCGCGGCCGACGACGTCGCCACCGTCGTGCGCGACTACGATGCCTTCGACCGCGCCCAGGACCCGATCCGCGCCGCCCAGCGCGGCGACCTGGATGCGGCGCGCCGCTGGCCGGACAACTCTCCCGCGGCCGTCGAATCGCGCCGGGCCGTGCTGCTCGGATTCGAGCGGCGGCTGCGGGCCACACCGGCGCAGTTGCCGGATGCCGAGGACGCGCTCGATCGCGAGCTGCTGCTCGACCGCCTCGGCCTCGCGCTCGCGGGATACGAATTCGACGAAGAGCGCATCCCGTTCCTGAGCGGCGACGGCTTCTATACGACGCCCGACTACGCCGCGCTCAACACGCGCATCACCGACGAGGCCAGTGCCGAGGCCTGGCTCGTGCGGCTGCAGGCAGTGCCGGAGTACTACCGCCGCGAGACGGAGAACATGCGGCGCGGCCTGCGCACCGGCTTCACGCAGCCGCGACGCACCGTCGAACGCGCCATCGCCGACGTGCGCGCGCAGCTCGCGCTCGCGCCGGAGAAGTCCCCGCTGCTCGCGCCATTCCGCGCCCTGCCCGCCTCGATGCCCGAAGCCCGGCGCGCCGCGCTCTCCGCCCGTGGCCTGAAGGCGTTCGGGAATGCCGTGCGGCCGGCGCAACGCGAGCTGCTCGAGTTCCTGGAGCGCGAATACCTGCCGGGCGCGCGCTCCGAGATCGGCATCGCCAGCGTGCCGCAGGGCCGCGACTATTACGCCTGGCTCGCCCGCCGCCACACCTCGACGACGCTGACGCCGGAGCAGATCCACCGGCTCGGCCTCGACGAAGTGCGGCGCATCCGTGCACGCATGGACGAGACCATCGCCCGCACCGGATTCACCGGCTCGTTCCAGGAATTCCTCGCATCGGTGCGCAAGGACCCGCGCTTTTACGTGAGTGGCGCGCAGTACGGGGAGAAATGCAGTGAGGTCGCCAAGCGCGCCGACTTCCTGTTGCCGCAGTATTTCGGCCGGCTGCCGCGTCTGCCCTACGGCGTGCGGCCGATGCCCGAAGGGCTCGAAAGCAGCGCCAACGGCTATCTGCCCGGCAGTCCCGAACAGAACGTTGCCGGCATGGTTGTCTACAAGCCCTGGATGGCTGAGAAGATGCCCACGTTCGGCATCGCCGCCTGGGTGCTGCACGAAGGCGTACCGGGCCATCACCTGCAGATCGCGCTCAGTCAGGAGATGCGCGACCTGCCCGAGTTCCGCCGTGCGGACGACATCACCGCCTACGTCGAAGGCTGGGCGCTCTATGCCGAGCGGCTCGGCGAGGAGATGGGCATCTACCGCGAACCTTACGAGCAGTTCGGGCGCCTGTCGCTCGAGATCTGGCGCGCCTGCCGGCTGGTCATCGACACGGGCATGCACGTCATGGGCTGGTCGCGCGAACGGGCGCTCGCCTGCCTGCAGGAGAACAGCGCGCTCGCACCGACGGAAATCGAGTTCGAGGTGGACCGCTACATCGCCTGGCCGGGCCAGGCGCTCGCCTACAAGATCGGTGAGCTCAAGCTGGTGGAGCTGCGCGAACGCGCGGCCACTCGGCTCGGCGCGGAGTTCGACCTGCGCGCGTTCCACGACCTCGTGCTCGGCCGCGGCCCGATGCCGCTGGACGTACTGGAAAGCCGGGTCGAGCGCTGGATCGGGACGCGACGGCGCGCGCCGCCCTCGACGCCGTCGCACTGAGAGCGCCTGTGCGCCTGCCCGGGCGCGAAGCCGGGCATTCGCCGGGCTCACCGCAGTGCCAGTGTCATGCGCACGAGCTCGGGTTCGTCGGCATCGGCCGTGCTCGCGAACCCGAGCGAGCGCGAGAGCTCGATCATGCGCGAGTTCTCGCGCAGCGTGATGCCGGTCATGAGCTTGAGCCGCCGTGCGCGTGCGGCGTCGATCAGGCGCCGGAACAGCCGCCGCGCGACGCCCTTGCCCTGCCACTCGTCGGCGACGACGATCGCGAACTCGCAGGTTTCCTCGTCGGGCAGCGTGATGTAGCGCGCCACGCCGATCTGCTGCTCCGTACCGTCCGGCAGCGTCCGGACGATGATCAGCGCGAGCTCGCGGTCGTAGTCGATCTGCGTGAAGCGCGAGAGCATCGCCGGCGTCAGTTCGTGCAGGCCGAACATGAACCGCAGGAAGCGCGACTCCTCGGACAGCCGGTTGACGAACTCGCGCTCGATGCGCGCGTCCTCCGGGCGTATCGGCCGGATCACCGCGACCTCGCCGCCCGGCAACTCCAGCGTGCCTTCCAGCCCGCTCGGATACGGGTGGATCGCCATGTGCCGGTAGGGCAACGCGCCGGGCGTGCTGCGGACGACGCCGATGCGGGCATCGACCACGACCGCGCCCTGCGCCGTGACGATGACCGGATTCAGGTCGATCGCCCCGACGTCGGGCAGCTCGCAGACGATTTCCGACACGCGCAGCAGGATGTCCTCGACCGCGCCCTGCGCGGCCGCCGGCGCGCCACGCAACGGCTGCAGTGCGTCGCTCGCGCGCGTGCGACGGATCAGGTCGCGGACGAGGTGCAGGTTCAGTGGCGGCAGCGCGACCGCGCGGTCGCGGATCACCTCGACCATGGTGCCGCCGAGACCGAAGCTGATGGCGGGGCCGAACACGGGATCGCGCACCACGCCGATCATCAGCTCGCGGCCGTGCCGCTCGAGGTACATCGGCTCGATCAGCACGCCGTCGATGCGCGCGTCCGGCCGCGCGAGCGAGACATCGCGCAGCATGTTTTCGTAACCATCGTGCACACTGCGCGCATCGGCGCGGCCGAGCCGCACGCCGCCCACGTCGGTCTTGTGCGCGATGTCTGGCGAGAGGACCTTCATCGCGACCGGGAAGCCGGTCTGCTCCGCCACGGCGACGGCTTCGTCCGCCGAATGCGCGGCACGGGCGCGAATGACCGGGATGCCGAAGGACGCGAGCAGTGTCTTCGAGTCCGCCGGATTGAGCCACTCGTTGCCCGCCTCCAGTGCCGCGTCGAGCAGCTTCTGCGCCGTCGCCTTGTCGGGCGTCGAGGCTGGCCCGAGCGGCGTCGGCACCTGCAGCAGCAGCTCCTGGTTGGTCGCAAACAGCGCGAGCGCGGCAATGGCGTCGACGGCCGCCTCGGGCGTGCGGTACGTCGGGATGCGGTTCTCGGCGAAGCGCCGGCGGCTCTCCACGACCGAGGCGTCACCCATCCAGCACGTGAAGACAGTCTTCTTCTGCGACCGCACGACCTCGATCAAGGCGTCGGTCCACTCGTCCGCGTTGCTGAGCGCAACCGGCGCCATGACCGCGAGCAGTGCGTCCACGTCCGGGTCGGCGAGGCACCGGCGCGCCGCCTCGGCAAACGGCGCGGCCGAACCCTCGCTGCGCACGTACACGGGGTTGCCCCTCGATCGGCTCGGCGGCAGCAGGGCGTCGAGGTCGTCGAGCGTCTGCTGTCCGAGCCGCGCCAGTTGCAGCCCGCGGTCCGCCGCGCGGTCGGCCGCGAGCTGGCCCGCGCCGCCGGCGTTCATGACGATCGCGAGGCGCCGCCCCCCGAGACGCACAGCCGCGCCCAGCGTACCCGCGGCACTGTACAACTGCTGGAAGGCGCGGATGCGCAGCACGCCGGCACGGCGCATCGCGGCGTCGAAGACGTCGTCGCCGCTCACGAGCGAGCCCGTATGGAACTCGAGGCCCGCGTCCAATTCGGCGGCCCGGCCGGCCTTCATCACGACGACCGGCTTGACGCGGGCGGCCGCGCGCAGGGCGCTCATGAAGCGCCGCGCGTCGGCCACCGTGTCCAGGTAGAGCATGATGCTGTCGGTGGCGCCGTCGCGCGCGAGGTAGTCGAGGACCTCGCCCACGTCGACGTCGACGCCGACGCCCGTCGAGATGACGGTGGAAAAGCCGACGCTGCGCGAAGCCGCCCAGTCGAGCATCGCGCTGCAGAGCGCGCCGGATTGCGACACCAGGGCGAGGCGGCCCGGCTTCGGCAAGGGCGGGCCACAGGCCGCGTTGAAATGCGTGTCCGTCCGCAGGACGCCCAGGCTGTTGGGCCCGAGGAAGCGGATGCCGTGACGCCGGGCGACCTCGACCAGTTCACGCTCGAGCCGCGCGCCCGCCTCGCCACCTTCGCGGAAGCCGGCGGCGGCCACGACCGCCCCACGCACCCCTTTTTCGCCGCATTCGGCGAGGACCGCCGGTGTGACCTCGGCCGGCGTGAGCAGCACGGCCAGATCCACGGCGCCAGGCAGGTCGCGCACGCTCGGATGGACCCGTGCGTCGCCGATGGCGGCGTGACGCGGGTTCACGAAGTGGACGGCCCCGCGAAACCCGCCCTCGCGCAGGTTCCTGCAGACGATCTCGCCGAGCGTCCCGGGCGTGCCGCTCGCGCCGACGACCGCCACGGAGGAAGGATTGAGCAGGGCCGCGATGCGTCTCGCCGTCATTGCGGAATTGTACCGGGTGGTCCGCGGCGCGAGGCAAATGCTATCGTCGCGAACGGGTGATCATTGCGGCTGGCCGCAACGGGAGCCGCCGATGGCCGTCGCCTTCATCACGCATCCACACTGCCGGCTGCACCGCATGGGGGACGACCACCCGGAGCAGCCGGCGCGCCTCGGTGCAATCGAGGACGAACTGCACGTGCGCGGCCTGCACGAACTGCTGCTGCACCGCGAGGCGCCGCGGGCCAGCGTCGAGCAGCTCGTGCGCGTCCATCCGCTCGAGTACGTCGAGAAGCTCGCCGACCTGTCGCCGTCGGCCGGGCTCGCGCACGTCGATCCGGACACGTGGATGTGCCCCGACACGTTCGAAGCCGCGCTGCGGGCCGCGGGCGCGAACGTTCTCGCCACCGACATGGTGCTGAGCGGCGAGGCGACCCGCGCATTCTGCAATGTGCGCCCGCCGGGCCATCACGCGGAGCGCGCCACCGCGATGGGCTTCTGCTTCTTCAACAACGTGGCCATCGCCGCGCGGCACGCGCTCGAGCATCACGGCCTCGAGCGCCTCGCGATCCTGGACTTCGACGTGCACCTCGGCAACGGCACCGAGGACATCTTCCGCCACGACGTGCGCGTGCTGCTGTGCTCGTCCTACCAGTATCCGCTCTGGCCGGCTATGAACCCGCCAACGGTGCCCGGACACATCGTCAATTGCCCGTTGCCGCCCGGCAGCGGCAGCGAAGCCTTCCGCCACGCGGTGACCGGGCACTGGCTGCCGGAACTCGAGGCGTTCGCGCCGCAGCTCCTGTTGATCTCGGCGGGTTTCGACGGGCACGCCGACGACGACATGGCGGGACTCAGGCTCTCGACGGCCGACTACGGCTGGGTGACCGACGTCGCCTGCACGATCGCGCAGCGTCACGCCCGAGGCCGCATCGTCTCGACGCTCGAGGGCGGCTACGACCTGCCTGCGCTCGCCGCGAGCGCCGCAAAGCACGTCGAACGACTCGTCATGAGCTGAGAACACTCGCCGCGCATGACCATGCCACCATCCGCGAATCCGGCCCGAAGGGTGCTCTTCGCGAGCCTCATCGGCACCACGATCGAGTTCTTCGACTTCTACATCTACGCCACCGCGGCGGTGCTGGTCTTTCCGAAGCAGTTCTTCCCCGCGGGCAACCCGACGCTCGCGATGCTGCAGTCGTTCGCGACGTTCGCGCTGGCGTTCTTCGCGCGGCCGGTCGGCTCGGCCCTCTTCGGACACTTCGGTGATCGCATCGGGCGCAAGGCGACGCTCGTCGCGGCGCTGCTCACGATGGGCCTGTCGACCGTGCTGATCGGCCTGCTGCCGACCTATGCGTCGATCGGGCTCGCGGCGCCGCTGCTGCTCGCGCTGTGCCGGCTCGGCCAGGGTCTCGGGCTCGGCGGCGAATGGGGCGGCGCCGTGCTGCTCGCCGTCGAGAACGCGCCGCCGGGCAAGCGGGCGTGGTTCGGCATGTTCCCGCAGCTCGGCGCGCCCCTGGGCTTCGTCTGCTCCACGGGCGTGTTCCTGCTGCTGAGCGCGTGGCTCGACGACACGCAGTTCCTCGCCTGGGGATGGCGCATCCCGTTCCTCGCGAGCGCGCTGCTGGTGTTCGTCGGGCTCTACGTCCGCCTGCGGCTCGCCGAGACGCCGGACTTCGCGCGGGCCGTGGCCCGCAACGAGCGCGTGCGCATCCCGATGGTCGAGGTGTTCCGCCATCATCCGCGCGCGCTGGTGCTGGGCATGTTCGCCGCGACGGCGACGTTCGTGCAGTTCTACCTGATGACCGTGTTCGCGCTGAGCTGGGGCACGACGGCACTCGGCTTCACGCGCACCGGGTTCCTGCAACTGCAGATGATCGGCGTGCTGTTCTTCGCCGTGACGATCCCGCTCTCGGCCGTCTACGCCGACCGCTCGAGCGCGCGCTCCATCCTGCTGTATGCGCAGCTTGCCATCGTGGCGTTCGGCCTGCTGTTCGCGCCGCTGTTCGGCGGCGGCACACCGTGGGCGGTCGTGCTGTGTCTCGCCTTCGGTCTCGGCGTCATGGGGTTCACCTACGGTCCGCTCGGCAGCGCTCTCGGCGAGCTGTTCCCGACCGCGGTCCGCTACACCGGCACGTCGCTCGCGTTCAATGCCGCGGGCATCCTGGGCGCATCGCTCGCGCCTTATCTGGCGACCTGGCTCGCGACGAAGTACGGGCTGTTCGCCGTCGGCGCGTACCTGTCGGTGGCGGGGCTCGTGTCGCTGGTCGCCTGGCTCGGCCTGCGGCGGGTCGCGACGCACTGACGCGCGGCGTCCGTCCCGTCCGCGAACGCCCCGCGCTCCGAAACGGCGGGTTCAGGCCTCCGTCGTCGCGAGCGTGCGTGACCGGCGGCGGCTGCCGGCATACAGCTCGAACGTCAGCAGCCGGCACGGAATGCTGCCGTTCATGAGCGGGATGGAGCGGCCGGGTTTCAGGCCGATCGCCCGGTGGGGCGAGGCGTCCGCCGTGAGGACCGCCGCGGTCCAGCCGCCGAAACGCTGCTTGAGCACGTCGCCGAATTCCTCGTAGAGCCGGCCGAGCTGCGTGTCGTCGCCGCCGATGCGGTCGCCGTACGGCAGGTTCGTCACCAGCACCCCATGCTCGCCCGGCGGCTGCACGTCCTGCACGCGCGCGGTCGAGAAGCCGATGTACTTCTCGACCCTGGCGCGCAGTGCATTGCGACGCGCCATCGCGACGTAAGCGTCACCGATGTCGGAAGCGACGACCGGCGCCGGCGGCGCATCGAGCTTGGCGAGTCGCACGCGGTCCTGCGTCTCGCGCCAGAGCGCGCGGTCGAACCCGCGCAGCCATTCGAAGGCGAACTCGCCCCGGCGGCGATGGATCTGCGGCGCCTTGTTCACCGCGATCATCGCCGCCTCGATGGCGAGCGTGCCGCTGCCGCACATCGGGTCGAGAAACGGCCGGGTGCCATCGTAGCCGGCGAACCGCAGGATCGCCGCTGCGAGCGTTTCCTTGAGCGGCGCGGGATGTCCCGATTCGCGATAGCCGCGCTTGTGCAACGACTTGCCCGTGGTGTCGAAGCTCAAGGTGCAGCGACCCCGCGCCAGATGCGCGACCACGATGACCTTCGGATCCCCGGTGTCGATCCGCGGCTTCCCGGCACCGGCGGCGTCGAAAGCCTCGCGGATGCCTTCGCGCACCTGGGTGATGAGCTGCTTCGGCGGGATCGCGCCGCCGGCGTCGAGACCGGCGCATTCGACGGCGAAGGCATGCTGTGCATCGAACAGTTCCGCCCAGCGGATCCGGCGGACCTGCGAACGCAGCATCGGCGGCGAATGGGCGGGCACCTGCCGGATCACCCGCAGCAGGCGGCTCGCGGTGCGCAGACGCAGGTGCAGTTCATAGAACAGGGCGGGCCCGGCCTCGAACTCGATCGCGCGGAACGCGGGCCGCATGTCCGTGGCACCGAGTTCCGCCAGCTCGGCGGCCAGCGCCGGGCTGGTCTCCTCGGGGCAGGTCGCGACCAGACGCATGGGGACGCTCACCGACGGCCAGCAGGCAGTTGCCCCGCGAGCGCCTGAACCTCCGCATCGTCCGGAAAGCGCTCCATCATGCGCGCAATCGTCGTGCGCGCCGCCTCATGGCGTCCGGCCTGCAATTCGAACGAAGCGAGCGCGAACAGAACGTCGCGGTCGTACGGCCAGCGCCCGGCGGCATGCGCGAGCATGGTAATCGCGTCGGCGGGCCGCCCGGTCGAATGCAGCGCCACCGCGTAGACGTAGGTGTATCGCGGCACGTCGGGGGCAAGTTCCACGGCGCGCCGCAACGAATCGACCGCGCTCGCGCTCTTCCCGATCCGGACCAGTGCAAGACCGAGCGCGTGGTGCAGCGAGGCGCCGCGCGGCATCGCCTCGATCCCCCGTCGCAGCATCGCCGCGGCGGCCGTGTCGTCACCGGCGGCCCGCAACGCATCCGCTGAATTGACATAGGCCGGTTCGTACTGCGGATCGAGCCGGATCGCCGCCTCGAACGCCTGCTTCGCTTCGGTGCCGCGCCCGACCGCGGCGTGGAACGTGCCGAGCGCCACGAGCGACTCGGGCCGGTCTGCGGTGTACCGCAACGTGGCGACGTACTCATCCGCGGCCCGCTGCCACAGACCCCGTGCCGCCTCGTCCAGCCCTGCGGCGGCCGGCGCCATGACGCGCGCGGCCTCGATCCGCACGGCACGCACGGGATCGCCCAGCAGCGGAGTCAACGCACGCCGCTCGGCCGGCGGCGCGAGTTCCGCGAGCCGCGTCGCGCCGAGACGCACGAGTGCGCTCGCGTCCTGGCTCGCCTGCATCACGAGCGCCGCATCGTAACGGCCGGCGAGCGCGCGTCGTTCGACCGCGGAGGCGCGCACGATCGCCGGCTGCTGCGGGTCGCGCGCGATGTCGCCGAGGGCCGCGATCGCGCGCGGCTCGCCACGTTCGGCGTCATGAAACGCCGCGGCGAACGTCTCGATGCCGCGCGCATCGCGACCGAGCCAGGACCGTACCTGTGCCGCGGCCCACTTCGCGTCGGCTTCGCGATGACAGTCGCTGCAGGCGTTCGGGACGCCGAGCGCGACGGTCTGGTCGGGGCGCGGCACGCGCATGCTGTGGTCGCGGCGCGGATCGACGACCATGTAGGTCTCGCGCCGCATGTGACAAGCGACGCATTGCGCGCCGGGTGAAGCCACCGGATGCCGGTGATGCGTCCCGACGTCGTACGTCGCCGGGTCGTGGCATTGTGCACAGACGGCGTTGCCCGGCGCGCGCAGCTTCTGCGTGTGCGGGTCGTGGCAGTCACTGCACGTCACGCCCGCCGCGTGCATGCGGCTCTGCAGCCACGATCCCCAGACGAAGACTTCGTCGCGCTGCTGACCGTCGGCGAAATACAGCGTGGGCATCACCAGCGACGGCAGGTAGTGATCCATGAAAGGCTGGCCGGGACGGTAGCCCTCTGCGATCTGCGAGCGCCGCGCATGACACTGGGCGCAGACCTCGATCTCGCGCTCGGAGGAGCGCGGCACGCTGCGTCGGGGCTGGGCCGTCGTCGGGACGCGCTGCCACGCGATGCCCCGTCGCTCGTCCAGCTGCACCGTGAGGCCCTTGCCTGCATCGGCGGTCGGCGCGCGCGCCCATTCGACGTGCGACGACCCCGGGCCGTGACACGCCTCGCAGCCCACCGCGATTTCGGCATAGGTCGTCGCGTAGCTGTCCGTCGCGGCATCGAAGTGCTTTGCGACGCGCGTCGAATGACAGTCCGCGCACATGAAGTTCCAGTTCTGGAGCCGTCGCGTCCAGTGCAGCTCGTCGCGATGGTCGATGCGCTCGTCGGGGTAGAGATGGAACCAGCGCTGGCCGCCGTCCGCCGCCGCCCGCGCGTCCCATGCGATCGACAGCGCCTGGAGGCGACCACCGGGCAGCTCGACGAGGTACTGCTGCAGCGGATACAGGCCGAAGGTGTACTTCACCTCGTAGTCGACGAGTTGGCCGTCGGGCGCGTCGGTGCGCACGACGTATCGGCCGTCGCGTCTGAAGAACTTCGAGGTCACGCCCGCGTACTCGAATGTCGCGCCGTCGAACCGGCCGAGCACGGTCTGGTCGCCCGCGTGCTGCATCGCCCGCGCATGCTGCGAGCTGCGCCAGGCCTTGGCCTCCGCTTCGTGGCAGCCGGCGCACCGCTCGCTGCCGACATGGCTCGCCGGAGCGGTAGCTGCAGCGGTGTCGCCGGGCGCGGCGTCCCGGCCACGATCGAACCACCAGCAGGTGGCGGCAGCGAACACAAGCAGGGCAGCGACGACCAGTGCCGGCCGCCAGCGGCGCCTGGGAGCGACCGACGGGACGGGCGGCTTGGCAGGACGTGCGTGGCGAGTCATGAGCTGGCGCGGCGAACACCGCGGTCCGTCACGGCTGGGCCCGCGCCGGAGCGGCCGGCGGCTTCGTGCCCGGCATGATCTCGAAGAACGGGTCGTACGGGACCAGCACGGAAGCGAGCTGCTCCAGCACGGCCGGGTTGCCTTCGTACTTCGCCCGGCCCTGCTGGATGAGCGTCTTGAACGTCGTGGCGCGCATCATCACCTGCTCCAGGACCGCGCGATCGATCGTCACCGTGACGTCGGCGCGCGGCGAGCGGAATCCTTCGATGCTGGTCAGCGTCGCGTTGCTCATCTCGAGCACGTACTGCTCGCCATTGTCCGGGGTGACCAGGTTCATCACGAAGTGCATGCCGGCCGCCTTGCGGCTGTCGACCTGGATGCCGAGGTAGTCGAGCCAGAGATCGGTGCCGATCGCGCGCACCGTGTCGGCGCCGGCGCTGTCTGGCAGCGGGCCGGCCGGAATGCCGGAACGCAGTTCCAGCGCTGCCGCAAGAAAGCTGTTGCGCAGGCTCGTGCTTTCCTGTTGATAGCCCACCTGCTCGAACGCGTCGGCCAGCAGGTTGCGCGCGACCTCGTTGGCGGGCTCGGCGTACACGAGCTTGTTGAGGATCTCGGTCGCGAGCAGGTAGTCGCCGGCGTCGAGCAACTGCCGGGCCTTCGCGAGGATCTTTTCCGCGCCGCCCATCATCTCGACGTAGAGCGGGGCCGAATCGCCCGGCGACAGCGGGATCAGCGTCGCCGGATTGCCGTCCCAATAGCCCAGGTAGCGGTTGATCACGCCGCGGGCGTTGTGCGCCTCCGAGCCGTGGTAGCTGCGCGCCGCCCAGTTCCTGCGCAGGCTCTCGGGCAGCCGGTAGACGTTGTGGATCTCGTTGATCGTGACGCCGTCGTTGGCGAGGTGCATCACGTCGTTGTGCAGGTTGGCGTAGACGTCGCGCTGCACGCGCATGACTTCCTGGATGCGCTCGTTGCCCCAGCGCGGCCAGTTGTGCGCGGCGAACATCACCTCCGCCTGCTGCCCGAACCGGTACAGCGCCTCGTTGATGTGCTTCGACCACACGAGCGCGTCGCGCACCAGCGCCCCGCGCAGCGTGTAGATGTTGTGGATGGTGCAGGTCACGTTCTCCGCGGCCCAGAACGCGCGGAAATCCGGGAACCAGGTGTTCATCTCGGCCGGCGCTTCCGTGCCCGGCGTGTTCTGGAACACCATGCGCACGCCGTCGACGGTGAGCTCCTCGATGTCGCCTTCGATGCTCCGCGTCGGCGCGATGAGCCCGCTGCTGCCGCGCGAACCCATCTTGCCGATCGCCTGGTCGACGTGCCCGAACGGGCTGCGCGGCAGCAGCAGGCCGTACTGGTACGTCGCCCGGCGGATCATCGCGTTGCCCGCGTAGACGTTCTCGGCCACGGCTTCCCGGAGAAAGTGCGCCGGCGCGATGATCTGGACCTTGCCGCCGCGCACATCCGCCTCGTCCACCACGCCGCGCACGCCGCCGAAGTGGTCGATGTGCGAATGGGAGTACACGACGGCGACGACCGGGCGTGCGCCGAGCGTGTCGTTCACGAGCTTCAGCGCCGCGGCGGCCGTTTCCTTCGAGATCAGCGGATCGAAGACGATCCAGCCCGTGTCGCCCTTGACGAAGCTGATGTTCGAGAGGTCGAAGCCGCGCACCTGGTAGATGTGTCCCGGCACGACCTCGTACAGGCCGTAACCCATGTTGAGCACGGCCTGCCGCTGCAGCGACGGGTGGATGCTGTCGAAATCCTGTCCCTGCACCAGGAAGTCGTAGCTCGCCATGTTCCACACGACGGCGCCGGCATCGTTGCGGACCTCGCGGATGGCGGGCGCCGCGATGAAGCCACGCCGCGATTCCGCGAAATCACGCTCGTCCTCGAACGGCAGCGCCGCCCGCTGCGACCGTTGCAGTTCGACCGTGCGGGCCGAGGCAGGCTTGCCCCGCGGATCGAAGTGCACCGGCGCGCTGGTCGACTTCGACGCGGGTAGCGCGGCAGGTGCGGCGGGTGCGGCCGAGGCCAGAACCGCGCCCGCGACGAATGCCGTCAACACCTGATGTCGTATCACTCCACCCCCCACGCCCTGCCGCCGGATCGCCGACGCAGCGACCCGGCACGCATTATGACCCACCCCGCGGAAACGCGGCGCGCCGTGACGGGGACGACCTGCGGGGGTGGAAATGCAGGAGGCCGCGCCACGGGCGCCGCTAGCCAGCAGATCAGGTCACTGCCCGGTGCCCGCCGTCACCGCTTCCATGACGCGCTCGAGGTTGAAGCTGCCAGGCTTCTGGCGCGGCGGGAATTCCCTGAAGCTCTGCAGCCACTGGCCGACGTAGGCTCCGGCGGGCGCGATCATGAACATGCGGTCCATGTACCAGCGCTGGTAGCCCATCGCGTTCTCTTCCTCGGCCCGCTCGAACGGGTCCATGCGCAGGTTGGTGATCTTCGGCGCGCGCAGTTCGGTGAACGGCTCCTGCCACACCTTCAGGCCCTCGGCAGGCTGCTCGAGGAAGGTGATCTTCCAGTCGCTGAAGCGCAGCGCGGCCACGCTGCCGTCGTCGGTCCAGTAGATGAATTCCTTGCGTGGCCAGGTCGCTTCGCCGCGCAGCGCCGGACCCAGGTCGTAGCCGTCGAGGTGGACCTTGTAGGTGGTCTTGCCGGATTTCCAGCCCTTGAGCGAGTCCGCGACGACGTTCGGATTGCCCGCGGCGCCGAGTAGCGTCGGCAGCATGTCTTCGTGCGCACCGATGTCGTTGATCACGGTGCCCGGCTTCACGACGCCCGGCCAGCGGATCATGGTCGGCACGCGATAGCCGCCTTCCCACTGGGTGTTCTTCTCGCCCCGGAACATCGTGGTGCCGCCGTCCGGCCAGGTGAAGGTCTCTGCGCCGTTGTCGGTCGAGTACATCACGATCGTGTTCTGGTCGAGGCCGAGTTCCTTCAGCTTCGCGAGCACCTGGCCGACGTGGCCGTCGTGCTCGACCATGCCGTCGGCGTAGACGCCGAGCCCGGTCTTGCCGTCCGACCCCGGCTTCAGGTGCGTGAAGACGTGCATTCGGGTCGAGTTCCACCAGAGAAAGAACGGCTTGCCATCCTTCGCCGCCCGCTCCATGAAGCCGAGCGCCTTTGCGGTGACTTCCTCGTCGATGGTCTCCATGCGCTTCTTGGTGAGCGGGCCGGTGTCGGTGATGCGGCCATCTGCGAAGCTGTGGATCACGCCGCGCGGGCCGAAGTTCTTCTTGAACTCCGGGTTCTTCGGGTAGTCGGGATTCTCCGGCTCCTCTTCGGCGTTCAGGTGATAGAGGTTGCCGAAGAACTCGTCGAACCCGTGCGCCGTCGGCAGCATCTCGTCGCGGTCGCCGAGGTGGTTCTTGCCGAACTGGCCCGTGACGTAGCCCTGTGCTTTCAGGTAGGTGGCGATCGTCGGGTCTTCCTTCTTCATGCCCTCGGGCGCGCCCGGCAGGCCGACCTTGGTCAGGCCGGTACGGATCGGCGACTGGCCCGTGATGAACGCCGCCCGGCCGGCGGTGCAGCTCTGCTGGCCGTACCAGTCGGTGAAGAGCGCACCTTCCGCGGCGATGCTGTCGATATTGGGCGTGCGGTAACCCATCATGCCGCGGTTGTAGGCACTGATGTTGAAGCCACCGATGTCGTCGCCCCAGATGACGAGGATGTTGGGCTTCCTCGCGGTGGCCGGGGCCTGCGCCCGCGCCTCCACGCCCAGCAGCAGCGGCACAAGGGCCCATGCGGCCAGCAGGCCGCGCATCGTTCGGCAATTCATGGTTCCACCCTCTACCTGTGTGTCGTTCTCGCAGGCTCTGCGCTGGCCCGCTCTGTACGGGGCGCATAAGTTGCCGCTTGCCATAAGATGAGTCCAATGCATATTTGGAAAGCCGCGTATAACATGAATGCATGACCATCCGGCTCCAGCAGTTGCGGCAGGTCGTCGCCCTCGCTGAGCACGGCAGCTTCGTGCGCACGGCGGCAGCGCTGCACATCAGCCAGCCGGCGCTCTCGCGCAGCATCCGCAACGTCGAGCAGGGCTTCGGCAGCGAACTGTTCGTCCGCGCGGTCTCGGGTGTGGTGCCCACTGACCTCGGCCGCGTATACATCGAGCGGGCGCGCGACCTGCTGCGCATGGCGGACGAGCTCGACGGCGAGACCGTGGCCCGCGGCCGCGTGCGCACGGGCCGCGTGGCCGTGGGCGGCGGCCCGTACCCGGTCGAGGCGGTGCTCGGCCCGGCCGTCGCGCAATTCGTCACCGCGCACCCGGGCGTGCAGCTGCGGCTCGACACGGGGAGCTGGGACGACCTCGTGCGGCGCCTGCGCGGCCGCGAACTCGACTTCTTCGTGGCCGAAACGAGCGTGCTCACGCGCGAACCGGACATCGAGGTGGCCACGATGCCGACGTCGCGTCCGATGTACTGGGTCTGTCGCGCCAGCCACCCGCTCGCGCAGCGCGAAGTGGTCCGCACGCCCGACATCTTCGGGTTCCCCGTCGTGACGCCGGCCCGCGTGCCTCCCCGCATTCTCGCGCCACTGCTGCAGAGTCACGCCGAGGGTTCCGCCCGGCTCAGGGTGCCCCTGCCGATCCCGGCCGTGCAGTGCGATAGCGTGGCAGCCAGCAAGCGTATCGTCGCGAGCTCGGACGGAGTCACGGCGTCGATCCTCTCCTGCATCGCCGACGAACTGGAGTCTGGCCAGTTCGTGCTGCTCGGGACGGAGCCCTGGCTGTACGTGCACTATGGTCTCGTCAGCCTGAAGCGGCGGCCGTGGACCCACGCGGCCGCCTCGCTGCGCGATCTCGTGTTCGATGTCGAACGGTCCGTCGCGACTCGGGAAGCCGCCCTGCTGCGCCGCTACGGACCGCGATTCCTCGGGCCGCGCCGCAGGACTGCGAAGACGGCGCGGCGTGGAAGCGGTTGAACCGTGACGGGCCGGCGACAGGAGACGCAGATGCAGGCGGTTCTCGACGTGCAGACCCAAGGCGCCGGTCTTTACGAATTCACCCGGGACGTGGTCGACTTCGTGGACCGCAGCGGCGCACGCCAGGGCCTGCTGACCCTGTTCGTGCCGCACACGTCCTGTTCGCTGCTCGTGCAGGAGAATGCCGACCCGGCCGTGCGTCGCGACCTCGAGGAATTCCTGCGCAGGCTGGTGCCGACGGCCCGAAGTCCATCGATGCAGTGGATCACGCACGACGAGGAAGGCCCGGACGACATGCCGGCGCACATCCGGGCGGCACTGACCGCGGTGTCGCTCGGCATTCCCGTCCGTGACGGCCGGCCCGTGCTGGGCACCTGGCAGGGCATCTACCTGTTCGAGCACCGGGACCGGCCGCACGCGCGACACGTCGTCGCGCACCTGAGCCCCTGACGCCGCCCGGGCCACCGAAGCATGGGACGAACCGCGATGTCGAAACGACGCCGATGCACTTCGCCGGGCAGATGGACCAGGGCCTGGTCGTGCGTGCTGGTCCTGGCGACGGCCGCGCTGCCGGTCGCGCAGGCCGAGCCGTTTCTGGTCCGCAACACCCATCCGCTGGTCGCGATCTTCGGCCTGCCGGGGCCCTTGCCAGCGCGGCTGCCGGCACCGGGCTCGACCGCCGCGGCCGGCACCTTCGACTGGACCAGTTTCGCGGTCACCGAGCGCACCGACGACCGCGAGTTCACGCTCGACGGCGAGGTGCAGGAACTGCGCGTGCAGGCGACGCATCCGCTCGGCGCACGCTTCGCGCTGCACGGCGAGCTGGCCTGGCGCAAGCTCGACGCCGGCTCGCTCGACGGCTTCCTCGACGCCTGGCACTCGGCGCTCGGCCTGCCCGACGGATCGCGCGACCAGTTGCCCGAGGACAGCCTGCTGCTCGAGTACCGCGCCGTCGACGGCCCCTCCTGGCGCATCGACTCGGCGACGTCCGGCATCGCGGACATCCCGGTCGCGCTCGGATACCAGCTCGTCGCCACCGAGACGCGGGCGCTGGCCGCCTGGTTCTCGGTAGACGCACCCACGGGCAGCGCCGACGACCTCACCGGCAACGGCGCCGTCGACATCGGGCTGTCGCTGGCCGGGCAAGCCCGGCGGCACGAGCGCTGGGTGGTGTTCGGCCAGTTGAACGCCGCCTGGCTCGGCCAGGGCGACGTGCTGCCCACGCTGCAGAAGAAGCATGCGTGGTCGGCGCTCGGCGGCGTCACCTGGCACGCCTGGCGCAGTCTCGACGTCACGACGCAGGTCGAAGCCAACTCGGCCGTGTTCGACACCGGCTTCGACGATCTCGACGGCGATGCGATCGTGCTGACGTTCGGCGGCAGCTACGTGACGCAGGGTGGCTGGCGCTTCGACCTCGGCTTCGTCGAGGACGTCCAGCCCGACGCGTCGCCGGACATCACGTTCAACTTCGGATTGCGTCGCATCTGGTGAACACGCGACGCGTCAGATCACGATGACCCTGGGCGAAGGCCGCAGCACCATCGGCCCGTCGAAGCCGTGCTCCGGTTCCAGCCCGCGCCGCGTCGACTATGGCACACCTCCGGTGGCCGCTCCCGTCGGCCAAGCGCTCCGTCGGGTCGGGTCGTGCTCCGACAAGCGCCACTCGCCCGGACCCCTCGTGCGCGACCGGCACCCCACCGTCAAGCGCAACGTTCACGCGACCAGACGGCCGTCCTCGAGACGCAGCACTTCGTCGGCGAGGTAGTCGACCTCCGCCGCGACGTGCGAGACATAGACCAGCGGAATCCGCGTCTCTTCCTTGACGCGGCGCAGGAACGGCAGGATCTGGCCCTTGAGCCGCGCGTCGAGCGAGGCCAGTGGCTCGTCGAGCAGCAGCAGGCGCGGCGAGCACAGCAGCGCCCGGCCAAGCGCGACACGCTGGCGCTCGCCGCCCGAGATCCGGGCCGGCCGCCGATCGACCAGCGCGCCGATCTCGAGCAGCTCGAGCACCTGCGCCAGCGCGAAGCGCCGCTCGTGCGCGTCGCGGCGCTGGTAGCCATAGAGCAGGTTGTCGCGTACCGTCATGTGCGGAAACAACTGGCCGTCCTGGAATACCAGGGCGAAGTGACGCCGCCAGGCGGGCACGAAGAACCCGGCCTCGACGTCGACGAAGGTCTCGCCCTGGAACGACAGCGTGCCGGCGGCCGGCCGCAGCAGACCGGCGATCAGACCCAGCAGCGTGCTCTTGCCACTGCCGGAGGATCCGCAGATGCCGGTCGCGCCCGGTCCCAGCCGTCCCGCTGCATGCAGCGCAAAATCGCCGCGCCGGTAGCCGAGGTCGAACTCAAGCACGGCCGAGCGGCTCGACGTGATCGTGATAGCCGAGTCGTCGCTCCGCGCGACGCGTCAGCCAGTGACTGCAGGCGAGCGCCGCGAGCGCGAGGGCGATCGACAGCACGACGAGACGCAAGGCCGACGCCTCGCCGTCGGGCGCCTGCATGAACGTGTAGATCGCGAGCGGCAAGGTGCGCGTTTCGCCGGGAATGTTGCCGACGAACGCCATCGTCGCGCCGAACTCGCCCAGGCTGCGTGAGAAGCAGAGCACCGCGCCGGCCAGCACGCCGGGCAGCGCGAGCGGCAGCGCGACCGTGGCGAAGGCGTTCCACGGCGAGGCACCGAGCGTCGCCGCCGCGTGTTCCAGCCGCACGTCCACCATGCGGAACGCCACGCGCGCCGGCTGCACCAGCAGCGGGAAAGCCATGACGGCGGCGGCCAGCGCCGCGCCCTGCCACGTGAACGCCAGCGAGACGCCGAAGACCGCGTCGAGCCAGCGCCCGATCGGACCGCCCGCACCGAGCAGCCACAACAGCACGTACCCGGGCACGACCGGAGGCAGCACCATGGGCAGTTGCACCAGCGCCTCGACCACGAACCTGCCGCGGAACTCGCGGCGCGCCAGCAGCCAGCCGACGAAGACGCCGAGCGGCAGCGAGACGAGCGTCGCGCAGGACGCCACGCGCATCGACAGTCGCAGGGCCTCCCATTCCGCGGGAGAGAGCGCGGGATTCAATGCGCGACGTCCAGCGGCACGAAGCCGAAGCGCGCGAACGTCCGGCGGGCCGCGGGCGCGCCGGTGATGAACTCGAAGAACCGGCGGCCTTCGGGGCGCGCCCCCTGCACCAGCGCCGCGGGGCAGACGATGGGGCGGTGCGTGGCGGGATCGAAGCGCGCCACGACGCGGACTTCGTTGCTGGAGACCGCGTCGGTCGCATAGACGATCGCCAGCTCGCAGGCGCCGCGCTCCACGAACGCGAGCGCGGCCCGCACGTCGTCGGTGCCGACCACGCGCACGGAAATCGACTCCCAGTAGCCGAGCGCCTCGAGCGCCTGTCGTCCATAGATGCCGGCCGGCACCGACCCGGGCTCGCCCATGCACAGGCGGCCGGTGAATGCCCCGGCGAAGTCGTCGCCGCGACGCAGGTCCACGTGCAGCGTCGATTCGCGACGCGCCACCAGCACGAGCGCATTGCCGAGCAGATCGCGACGCGAGCCGGGCTCGAGACGCCCCGAGCGGGCGACGTAGTCCATCCAGTTCGTGTCGGCGGCGAGGTACGCATCGGCGGGCGCACCGGCCTCGACCTGCTTGGCGAGCGTCGCGGAAGCCCCGAACGCCAGCACGGGCCGCGGATGTCCCTGCCGTTCCCACTGCCCGGCGAGGTCTTCGAGCGCGCCGACGAGGCTCGCGGCCGCGAACACGCGCGCCGGCGGCTCGGCGGCCGCGGCGCCGACGGCAAGCGACAGGCAGGGGACGAGCGCGAGCAGCGCTCGCAACCATGACGACGACGGCATTCGGCGCAACCTCCGTTCGTCATATACTAGGCTATATAGCGCAGCTCTGGCAGCCTGTGCCGACCCTCCCTCCGCTGCGGCTGCCGACCCTGCCGCCGGTTCGCGCGCCTGATCCCCTGCCGTCAGGTTCCGTGGCCGCGCTCGCTTCCGCCGCCCGGCCGGCGCCCGTAGCGACGCGCGAGGACCGCGCACGCGAGCAGTTGCGTCTGGTGAAAGACGATCAGTGGAATCACCAGAACGCCGGCCTGGGCGCCGGGAAACAGCACGTTGGCCATGGGCATCCCCGTAACCAGCGACTTCATCGAACCACAGAAGACCGCGGTCACCTCGTCCTCGGGGGCGAGGCGCAGCTTGCGCGAGGAGAACGCCGCAAGCGCGACGATCGCGGCGAGCAGCACGGCGCAGACGGCGGCGACGACGCCGAGATCGACGCCCGAGATGCGGTGCCAGACACCGCCGACGACGGCCTTGCCGAAGGCGCTGTAGATCATGAGCAGGATCGCGCCGCGGTCGATCGTCACCAGCAGCCGCCGTTGGCGGCTGACCCATGCCCCGATCCACGGCCGCGCCGTCTGGCCGGCGACGAACGGCACCAGCACCAGCATGACGATCGAGCCGACCGCACCCAGCGAAATGGCACCCTGCCGCGAGAGCAGCAGCCCGGTGAGCAACGGCGTCACGAAGATGCCGAGCAGGTTCGAGGCCGAGGCCGCGCAGGCCGCGGCTGGCACGTTGCCTCGCCCGATCGACGTGAATGCAATGGACGACTGCACCGTCGAGGGCAGGCAGCACAGGAACAGCACGCCGGCGTACAGCGAAGGCTCGAGCAGGCGGACGACCAGCGGGCCGGCGACCAGTGCCGCGAGCGGAAACGCCGCGAAGGTGAGCGAAAAAACCAGCAGCTGCAGTCGCCAGTGGCCGAGCGCCTGCACGACGGCCTCGCGCGCCAGCCGGGCGCCGTGCATGAAAAAGAGCGCCATGACGGACGCCCGCACCAGCACGTCGAGCACAGCGACCGCCTCGCCGGTGGCGGGCAGAAGGCTCGCGAGCGCGACGGCCGCGAGGATCATCAGCGTGAAGCTGTCGGGACGCAGCGCGGCGAGGAGACGTTGCATGGGCCGCGAGATCTTGCCCGTTTCGGACCCGGAAGCAAGGCCGCCGGTACGGGTGCGCCAGGGTGCGCAGCCCCTCTTGCGGCGCATTCGGTCGCGGTTCATGCTGCGCGTCCCGGAAGCTTCGCACAGGGAGAGCGCGATGTCCCACCAGTCAGGTTGCGCCTGCGGCGCCGTCCAGCTCGAGCTGACCGGCGAGCCGCCGATCCAGGCCTATTGCCATTGCAGCTCGTGCCGCGGCTGGCTCGGCGCCCCGATTCACGCCGCCACGCTCTGGCCGACGGCCAGCGTCAGGATCACGAAGGGCGCAGACAACCTCGGCATGTACAAGAAGACGGAGAACAGCCACCGCCAGTTCTGCAAGAGCTGCGGCGCTCCGGTGCTGGTGAATCATCCCTCGCTCGGCATGACCGACGTGCCTGCGGGCAACATCCGCGACTTCAACTACCGGCCCACGCTGCACGTCCACTACGGCGAGAAGGTCATGGCCGTGAAGGATGGCCTGCCCAAGTTCAGGGACTTCCCCAGGGACTTCGGCGGTTCGGGGGAAATTCTCCAGGAATGAGGCAGCAAGACGCGCCGGCGCCGGATCAGGCTCCCGCCGGCTCGCCCTTGCGCTTTTCGATCCAGCCGTTGACGACTTCCTCGAGCACGGCGAGCGGCATGGCGCCGTTCATCAGCACGACCTCGTGGAAGTCGCGCAGGTCGAACCGCGGCCCGAGTTCGCGCTCCGCCTGCGCGCGCAAGCGCAGCAATGCGAGCTGGCCGACCTTGTACGACGTCGCCTGTCCGGGCCAGACCACGTAGCGCTCGATCTCGCGCGTGACTTCGGGCTCGGTCTTGCCGGTCCGCGCGACCATGTACTCGATGGCCTGCTCGCGCGACCAGTGCTTCGCGTGCATGCCTGTGTCCACCACCAGGCGCACGGCACGGAACATCTCGGCCTGCAGCCGGCCGAGGTCGCCGAGCGGGTCGTTCGCATACAGACCCATGTCCGTCCTGGCGATGCGCTCGGCATAAAGCGCCCAGCCTTCCGAATACGCGCTGAACGGCAGCACCTTGCGCAGCACCGGCACGCCCTCGATCAGCTGCTGCGCCGAGAGCTGGAAGTGGTGGCCCGGCGACCCCTCGTGGATCATCAGCGTCGGCAGCGTCCACTTCGGGTTGTCCGCCGTGTCCTTCTGGTTGATGTAGAAGCGGCCCGGCCGCGAGCCGTCCAGCGCCGGCGGATTGTAGTAGCCGCCCGGCGACGAATCCTGCGCGTACTCCGGCACGCGGACGATCTCGAGCGGCTGCGGTGGAATCGTCTTGAAGAACTTCGGCGCCACCGCCATGACGCGCCCGTCGATGTCGTGCAGGTACGCCAGCATCTGCCGGCGGCCTTCGTCGGTGTTCGGAAAGGTCTGCGCGGGGTCGGCATTGAGCGAGTGGATGCGCTCCGCGAGTGTGGCGCCCGGGACGCCCTGCGCGTCGAGGATTGCCGTCATCCCGGACTCGATGCGCGCCACCTCGGCGAGTCCGAGCGCGTGGATCGCCCCCGCCGTCATGGTCGTCGTCGTGCTCGACTGGAGCCCCGCCGCGTAGATGGCCTCGCCCTGCGGGATGCGCCAGATGCCGGCATCGTGCGTGGCCGTCGGGCGCATCGACTCGAACAGGCCGATCATCGCCTGATAACCCGGGATGACTTCCTTCGCCACGATCGCCTCGGCCCGCGCCACGTACTCCCGGCGCTGCGAGTCGCCGAGACCTTCGACCTTGGCGAGCCTGGCGGGCAGCGTCGTGACCAGCGCATTCTTCGCGGGGCCGCCCTCGATGAACGCGCGCATGCCGGTGAGGGACTGGTCGACGACGAAGTCGGGCGGCACGACGCCCGCGTCGCGATCGTCCTCGACGCGCACCTTCGTCTCGCGCAGCACGCGACCGAACTCGTGCAACCGCGACATGTAGCGCTCGATGCTGCGCCGGTCCTTGATGACGTGCGTGTCGGTCAGGAACTGCGGCGTCTGGACCAGCACGCCGGAGATCTGGTTGACGCGGTAGCCGCCGTGCTCGAACTCGGCCTGGCGGATCGTGTCGTCGAGGAACCAGGCCGTCGTCTTCCAGGAGATCAGCTCCTGCCCCTCGAGGCCCTCGGGGCCGTACTCGTCGAGCCCGGCGCGGGCTTCGCGCAGGCGCGCAAGCATCGCCCGCTCGTGTTCCCGGGTGTAGCTGTCGAGCTGGCCGCTGTGGAAATCGAACGGCGTGTTGTCGACGAAGCCGAGCTGTGAAAGGGTCTCGGGTGAGTCGAACGCCAGTTGCAGTGTGATCTTGTTGACGTAGTTGTTCAGGCCGACCGGCGTGAACCAGAACCACATCGAAGCCGCCGCGAGACTGATCACGACGGGGCCGACGAGCCAGGCGAGAATCCTGCCGAGTTTGCGCATGTGCAGTGACGCTCCGGGTGGACGGGCGGCAGGCCCGCGTAGACGGGCGCGTTCGCATCCGCGGGCGCGACGGAAAGCGGGACCCTGCCAGGCCCGGTGATGACGAAAGGCCGGACTATACCGAAGCGTAGGGACCATCGCCTCCGGCGAGCGCCTCATGCCATGATCGCGCGACCGGCAGGGAGGACGCACCGATGACCCCTCGCGCTTTCGCACTTGCGCTCGTACTCGGCTGCACGGTGCTGCTCGCGCCCGCTGCGAACGCGGCCGACACTGCCGGGACACCACGCGCGCGCGATCTCGGCATTCCGTTTGCCGGCACACCCGGACCACTGAATGCCATCACCGACGTCGCCGGAGTGGAAGTCGGCTTCACGACGCTCGTCGAGGGCGATGGTCCGTTGCAGGTCGGCAAGGGCCCGGTGCGGACGGGCGTGACGGCCGTGCTGCCGCGGGGCCGCGTCAAGCCGGGCGCCGTCTTCGGCGCCTATGCGGTTGGCAACGGCAACGGCGAGATGACGGGTACGATCTGGGTCGAGGAGTCGGGGCTCGTCACGACACCGATCCTGATCACCAACACCCACAGCGTCGGTGTCGTACGCGACGCCGTGATCGACTGGCTGGTGCGGCGCGGCGCGACGGAGGAACTCTGGGGCCTGCCGATCGTCGCCGAGACCTGGGATGGCTACCTCAACGACCTGAACGGCTTCCACGTGCAGCCGCGGCATGTGTTCGCAGCGCTCGACGGCGCGCACGGCGGGCCCGTCGCCGAAGGCAACGTCGGCGGCGGCACCGGCATGCACACGTTCGAGTTCAAGGGCGGCACCGGCACGTCGTCACGTCGTGTGCGCGTCAAGGACGCGGGCGATTACACAGTCGGCGTGCTCGTGCAGTCGAACTTCGGGCGACGCTGGCAGTTGCAGGTGGCCGGCGTCCCGGTGGGTCGCGAGTGGCCGGAGGACGCGCCGTTCACCGCCGAGGCCGGGCGGCCGAACGAACTCGGCTCGATCATCGTCGTCGTGGCCACCGACGCGCCGTTGCTGCCGACGCAGTTGAAGCGCATCGCAACCCGCCCGGCCATGGGCATCGCGCGCGCGGGCGGCACGGCCGGCAACGGCTCGGGCGACATCTTCATCGCGTTCTCCACGGCCAATGCCGCCGCCGCGGGCGCGGACCACGGACTGCAGGACGCCCGCTTCCTGCCGAATGACCAGCTCGACGGCCTGTTCGAGGCCACCGTGCTCGCCGTCGAGGAAGCCATCGTCAATGCGCTGGTCGCGGCACGCACCATGACGGGCATCGACGACCATCAGCTGGTAGCGATCGATCACGCGCGGCTGCAGCAGATCCTCGCGAAATACAACCGGCTCGATAAGGAGAGGTGAGTTGACCGTTCGGCGGAGCGGCTGCGGCGCACTGCCGGGGATCGCGGCAGACCCCGTGTGCAGCGAACCGTGAGGGCGGCGGGCCACCGGTCGTCTCCTCCATGCTTGCCTAAATTAGTACTTTCTAATATTGTAAGCCCTGCCCGACTTCCACCGATCGCCGCCCGCAGATGGAGGACACATGAACATCGACCGCATCGTGATGGCGTTTGCCGGCACCGTCGTGCTGGCGAGTCTGCTGCTCGGCATCCTCGCGAGCCCGTACTGGTTCTTCCTCACCGGCTTCGTCGGCCTGAACCTCTTGCAGGCGTCGTTTACGGGCTTCTGCCCGCTGGCCCTCGTCCTGAAGAAGCTCGGCGCGCAACCCGGCTGCGCGTTCTGACCGGCGCAGGAACCTCCGATGCATCCGTCCCCGGCGCGCCAGCTGTCTCTATGCGCGGTCCTTGCCGTGGCGGCGCTCGTCGCGGCGGGTTGCGGCCGCGAGTCGTCGACTGACGCCAGGCACGCCCGGTCAGCGCCGGGCCTGACGACCGTCGTCGCAGGCGCCCGGACGGCGCCGGCCGAGCTGCGCGTCGACGGCGTCGTCGAGGCCGTGCACCAGGCCACGCTGTCGGCGCAGACGTCCGGCCGCATCGCCGAAACGCCAGTGGACGTCGACGACCGGGTGCGACGGGGCCAGTTGCTGTTGCGGCTGCGCGCGACCGAGCAGGTGGCCGGGCTCGGCCAGGCCGAAGCCGCGCTGCGTGCGGCAACCGCACGTGATGCGCAGGCCCGCTCGCAGTTCGAGCGCATCGCCGACATGTACGAGCGCAAGGTCGTCGCCCGCGCCACCTACGACGAAGCCCTCGCCGCACGCGACGCGGCGGCCGCAGGCATTGCCGCGGCACGTGCCACGCTGGAATCGGCCCGGGAGGGCGTCGCCTACACGGAGATCCGCGCGCCCTACGATGGCATCGTCACCTCGCGCAGCGTGCAGGCTGGCGAGGCCGTGGCGCCCGGCATGCCGCTGCTGACGGTCTCCGGCGACGGGCCGTTGCGCATCGTCGCCTCCGTCCCGCAGAGCGAGATGGAACAGGTGCGCGGCCTCGGCAAGGCGCGCGTCTACGTCGGCAGTCGCGAGATCGAGGCGACGCGCGTGACAGTGTTTCCGGCGGCGGACGCGGCGTCCGGCACGTTCCGCGCGCGCGTCGACCTGCCGGACCCGACGCCCGGCCTCGCCCCGGGGATGCATGCCAAGGTGGGGTTCGTCACTGGCGAGTCGAGTCTCGTCTCGGTGCCTCGCCGCGCCGTGGTCGAACGCAGTGAATTGCGCGCCGTGTACGTCGTCATGCCGGACGGACAGGTGGTGCTGCGCCAGGTCCGGCTGGGCCGCGAGGTCGGCGACGACGTGGAAGTGATCGCGGGTCTCGCCCGCGGTGAGCGCGTCGCGACCGACCCGTCGAGCGCAGCAGCCCAGGCCGTCCAGCCCGGTCCGCGGTCGACGGCACGCGAACATGAGTGATCGCCTCGGCTTCAGCGGGCGCGTCGCGCGGCTGTTCCTCGACAGCTCGCTCACGCCGCTGCTGGGGCTCACGGCCCTGCTGCTCGGCCTCTTCGCCGTGCTCGTCACGCCGCGCGAGGAGGAACCGCAGATCAACGTGACCATGGCGAACGTCATCGTTCCTGCCCCGGGCGCGAGCGCGCGCCAGGTCGAGAGCCTCGTCGCCACGCCGATGGAAAAAGTGCTCGCCGAGATTTCCGGCGTGAAGCACATCTATTCGGTGTCGCGTCCGGGTGTCGCCGTGCTGACGGTGCAGTTCGAGGTCGGCGAAGAACGCACCGCGGCCATCGTGCGGCTCTGGAACGCCATCTACTCGAACCAGGACTGGCGTCCGCCCGGCGTCGCCATCGGACCGCCGCTCGTGAAGCCCAAGGGTATCGACGACGTCCCGATCCTGAGCCTGACGCTCTGGACGCGCGACGAGCGACGCGGCGCGTTCGAGCTGAAGCAGGTCGCGCATGCCGTCGAGCCGGAACTCGAGCGCGTGCCCGGCACGCGCAACGTCTACACCATCGGCGGCCCCGACGAGACGGTGCACGTGACGCTGGATGCGCACAAGCTCGCGGCGCTCGGCCTGACGGTGGCCGAGCTGACCCAGGCGCTGCAATCGGCCAACGTTGCGTTGCATGCGGGCACCGTCGTCGGCGCCGAAGGCGTCCTGCCGCTGCAGGCCGGGCAGTTCCTCGCCTCGCGCGAGGACGTCGCGCAGGTCGTCGTCGCGGTGCGCGACGGACGGCCGGTGGCGCTGGCCGAGGTGGCCGACGTGCGATTCGGCGCGGACCAGCCCGAGCAATACGTCACCTTCGGCACGGGCCCGGCCGCGGCCACGAAGGGCATCGCCGCCGCGGCGACCTCGCCCGCCGTCACGCTCGTCGTCTCCAAGAAACCCGGCGAGAACGCCATCGACGTCGCGCAGGCGGTGCTCGATCGCGTCGCGCAACTGCGCGGCACGTTCGTGCCCGAAGGCGTCGAGGTCACCGTCACGCGCAACTACGGCGAGACGGCGAACGACAAGGCGATCAAGCTGATCCAGAAGCTCGCGCTGGCCACCGCGTCCGTGGTGCTGCTGATCTGGCTCACGATGAGCTGGCGCGAAGCCGTCGTGGTCGGCACGGCCGTCGTCATCACGCTCGCCGCGACGCTGTTCGCCTCCTGGGCCTGGGGCTTCACGCTCAACCGCGTCTCGCTGTTCGCGCTGATCTTCGCCATCGGCATCCTCGTCGACGACGCGATCGTCGTGGTCGAGAACGTCCACCGCCACATGAGCCTGCACCCGGGCGCATCGCTCGGCGAGCTGATCCCGCGTGCGGTCGACGAGGTGGGCGGCCCGACCATCCTCGCGACGTTCACGGTGATCGCGGCGCTGTTGCCGATGGCCTTCGTCAGCGGGCTCATGGGGCCCTACATGAGCCCGATCCCGATCAACGCGAGCATGGGCATGCTGATCTCGCTGGCGATCGCGCTCGCGTTCACGCCCTGGCTGTCGCGGAAGCTCCTCGCCCACGCGCCGCGTTCGCACGCCGCCGAGGAGCAGGCCGAATCGAGGCTGCACCGCCTGTTCGAGCGCGTCATGTCACCGTTCCTGCGCGGCGACCGCGCCCGTTCGCGTCGACACGGGCTCTATCTAGGCACGCTGGCCGCGATCGGCGTGGCCGTGTCGCTCGCCGTCGTGCAATGGGTGGTGCTGAAGATGCTGCCCTTCGACAACAAGTCGGAACTGCAGATCGTCCTCGACATGCCGGAAGGCACGCCGGTAGAAGAGACGGCGCGCGTGCTCGACGAACTCGCGCGCGAAGTGGCGAAGCGGCAGGAGGTGACCGACTATCAGGTCTACGCGGGCACCTCGGCGCCGATCAACTTCAACGGTCTCGTGCGCCAGTACTACCTGCGCAGCGGTCCCGAGGTCGGCGACATCCAGGTCAACCTCGTCGACAAGCATCATCGCGAGCTGCAGAGCCACGACATCGCGCTGGCGATCCGGCCCGCGCTGGCGGAAATCGGCCGCAAGTACGGCGGCTCGGTGAAGGTGGTCGAGGTGCCGCCCGGGCCGCCGGTGCAGGCGCCGCTCGTCGCGGAAGTCTACGGACCGTTCGAGGACGCGCGGCGCGCCCTCACGGCCGAGTTGCGCGAGCTGTTCGACGCCACGGAAGGCGTAGTCGACGTCGACGACAGTCTCGAGGCCCGCCGGCCGCGGCTCGTGCTGGGCATCGACCAGCAGAAGGCCGCGCTGCTCGGCGTCAGCGCGGCCGAGGCGGCACAGACGGTCGCCGCGGGGCTCGGCGGATACGACGCAACCTACGTCCACGTGGGCCGGGAGACCTATCCGATCCCGGTCCGGCTCGAACTCGACGTGCCGGACAAGACCGACGTCGCCGGCGTCCTGGCGCTGCGTGTCCGCGCGCGCGGCGGCGCCACCGTGCCGATCGCGGAGATCGCCACGGTCGAGCATCGCGACTGGGACCAGGCGATCTACCACAAGGACCTGCTGCCCTACTCGTTCGTCACCGCGGACTCCGTCGGCCGCACCGACAGTCCGCTCTACGGCATGTTCGCGATGGTCGGCCGTCTCGGCGACCGGGCTGGCGGCAGCGGCGAGGTCGAGCAGTACTTTTTCGCCCAGCCCCCGGACCCGTATCGGCCGAGCGTCAAGTGGGACGGCGAATGGCAGATCACCTACGAGACGTTCCGCGACATGGGCCTCGCGTACTCGGTCGGCCTGGTGCTGATCTACCTGCTGGTCGTCGCGCAGTTCGGCTCCTACGCCGTGCCGCTGGTTATCATGGCGCCGATCCCGCTGACGATCATCGGCGTCATGCCGGGCCACGCGCTGCTCGGCGCGCAGTTCACCGCGACGTCCATGATCGGCATGATCGCGCTCGCCGGCATCATCGTCCGCAACTCGATCCTGCTGGTCGACTTCATCAATCTCGAGGTCGCGCGCGGGCAGCCGCTCGCCAACGCCGTGATCCGCGCCGCGTCGGTGCGTGCGCGGCCGATCGCGCTGACCGCCGTCGCGGCGATGACCGGCGCCTTCTTCATCCTCGACGACCCGATCTTCAACGGGCTCGCCGTCTCGCTGATCTTCGGCATCCTCGTCTCGACGGCGCTCACGCTCGTGCTGATCCCGATCCTGTACTTCAGTCATCGGCACCGGGCGACCGAGCGAGCCGCCGAGAGAACCGTCACACCCGCAGCGCCATGACCGCCATGAACGAGCGAGTTACCGCAAGTACCCTGACGCCGGCAGCGTTATCGTCGTACCTCGTCGCCCTTGTGGTCGCGCTCACGATCGGTGCCAGCGCACGAGCCGAAACGCTCGGTGAGGCCTGGGCGCTCGCCCTGCAGCACGATCAGGCTCTTGCCGCCGCGCGCAGTCAGGCGGAAGCGGCGGGACTGCACGCCGCCGCGGCCCACGCGCAACGCTGGCCAACCGTCGCGGTGAACGGCACCTATGCGCAGCTCGACGACTCGCCCGCGTTCGACTTTTCGTTTACCGGCCTGCCGTTGACGCCGCCCGAGCTGTTCGACGACGACACGCTCGTCATGGGCGCCGCCACGGTGACGGTGCCGCTCTATACAGGCGGGCGCATCTCCGCGAGCATCGCCGCGGCGGAGGCCACCCGCCGCGGCGCCGAGGCGCAGCTCGCGGGTGCGACGGCCGACCTCAAGCTCGCCGTGGCGAGCGCCTACGTCGACCTGTTGCGGGCCCGGCAGGCGCTGCGTGTGGCGCAGAGCAACGTCCAGACGCTCGAATCACTCGCGCGGGACACGACCAGCCTGTTCGACCGCGAGCTCGTGCCGAAGAACGAACTGCTGGCGGCGCAGGTCGCACTCGCCGACGCGCGACAGGACGAACTGCGCGCGGCCAACGCCGCCGAGGTCGCGCTCGGCGCATACAACCGGCGCCTCGGGGCGCCGCTGGATCGCGTGGCGGAACTCGATGCGACGCTCGCCGTCGAGTTCGATCCGCCCGCGACCCTGGAGGCGGCGACGACCCAGGCCGTGGCCCGGCGTCCCGAACTCGGGGCGCTGACGGCGCAGGCCGAATCGTACGGCCAGATGGCGCGCACCGAGCGTTCGCGGGTGCTGCCCCAGGTGGCGCTCAGTGGCAGCTATCTCCATCTGCAGAACCAGTTTCTCGACGACGACGACGTCGGCATGGCCGGCATCGGCGTGCAGTGGGCGCTGTTCGACGGCGGCCAGTCGCGCAAGCGTGCCGCCGCGCTCGAGCGCACGAGCCGCGCGACGGAGCAGCAGCGGGCGGATGTTTCGAGCCTGATCGCCCTGCAGGTGCGTCAGGCCTGGCTCGCCGTGGGCGAGGCCCGCGGCCGCATGGCCGTCACGGCCGAGGCCGCGGGGCAGGCGCAGGAGAGCCTGCGCATCGCACAGGAACGCTATCGTGCGGGCCTCGGCACGCAGACGCAGTTGCTCGAAGCCGAGACGCTGCGCGTGCAGGCGCTGAAGAATCGCGACGACGCGGTGCTCGACGCCGAACTCGCGCGACTGAGGCTGGCGCGCGCGGTCGGCGTGTTGTGAGCGCCGCGAGGCCAGGGGCCGTCAGAAGCGCGAGGCCATGAGCTGCACGTCGGCGTGCTGCCACGCGCGCTCGAATTCCGCCGCCGCGCGCGTTGCCCCGTCGCCGTCCTGCTGCCGCTCGAGCGCGAGCGTCAGGCCCTTGAGCGACCAGCCGTTGCCCGGGTTGCGTCGCAGTTCCTCGCGGAAGACGGCTTCGGCTTCGGGCGCCCGCCCGGCACCGAGCAAGGCGGCGCCCAGCGTCTGCCGTACCGGGACGTGCCAGGCCGGCGGCTCGTCGTACGGGATCTTCGCTTCGATCGCCAGCGCCTCTTCGAGCGCGACGATGGCCGCCTCCGGGTCGCCCCTGGCGAGCGCCAGTTCCGAACGCACGGTTCGCTCCGCGATGCGGGCGCCGTGCGACAGCGGGTAGCGGTCCCAGACCAGCAGCGTGTCCATGACCGGATCCAGCGACAGCCTGGCGAGCGCCGCATGATGCGCCGTCGCCTCGTCGAGGCGTTTCTGGCGCACCGCTGCCATCGCCTGCGCGTAGTGCCAGATCGCCGTCACGTACGGCAGGTCTGGCGCCGGGTTCGGCCGCGCACGGATCGCGTCCCAGCGGCCGAAACGCACGTCGTCGAACCAGGGCGTCATCCAGTAGTGCTGCAGCCCGGCGAATCCGGGCTGGCGCATCAGGTCCGGCAGGTTCACGCGCTCGGCGGTTTCGCGCGCGGCTTCCTGCGCGATCCTGCTCGCGCCTTCCATGCTCGCCGCGAACCACAGGAAGTGCGGGTTGTGCGGCACGTAGCCGAGCGGGTAGACGCCCTTGTAGTTGCCACGGCACATCGAAAGGTACTTGCGGTCGGCGTCGATCGCGACCTGGTTCGCGACGACGGCGTCGTGCCAGCGGCCGACGCGCGCGTAGATGTGCGCCGGCATGTGCACGAGGTGCCCCGATCCCGGAATCAGCGTGCGCAGACGGTCCGCGGCCACGACCCCGCGCTGCGGATCGGCAGAGGCCTCGACGGCGTGCACGTAGAGGTGCAGCGCACCCGCGTGATCCGGGTTCTTCGCGATCACCGACTCGAGCAGGGACACGGCCTCGGCGGTGCCGCCCTTCGGCCGCAGTTGCTCGTCGTAGTAGTCCCACGGCTGCAGGTCCATCAGAGCCTCGGCACGGAACACCCGGGCGTCGAGGTCGTCGGGCCGCTCCGCGACCAGCTGCGCTGTTGCCTTCGCATACGCCTCGTCGAGCGGCCGCCGGTCCGCCGGCGGATGCTCGGCATATCGTGCCGCGAGCGCGCGGATGAACGCCTGCTCGCGCGGCGTGGTCGCGGGCGCGAGTTCCAGTGCGCGCTGCAGCCGCCGCCATGCCTTCGCCTCGTCCTCGGGGTTCATCGTCGCGTTGACGTGCGGCCCCAGCACGAGCGACGCGCCCCACCAGCACATGGCGCACCGCGGGTCGAGTTCCGCGGCTTTCAGGTACGAGCGCTCGGCGGCATCGTGGTTGAAGCCGTAGGTCAGCATCAGCGCCTGATCGAACCAGCGCTGCGTCTCGGGATGGCGGGCCGTGATGGTAAAGGAGTCACTGCCAAGGCCGGGGATCAGCGTGGCACCTACAGGTGGCTCGGGCACCGCTGCCGACGCGGCGAGCGGCGCATCCTTTTCCTTCGTCACCACGTCGCCGACGTGGACACCGGCCAGCGCCGCCAGGACGATCACGACCGGGGCGAACATGCCTTTCATCGATCCCCCGCTGCGCCGCGTCAGGCGGACGAGATGCCCGCATGCGGCGACGGTCCCAGCTTGTATTCCCGGTACGCCGACCTGTATGTAGGACGATCGGCGCCGGCGGGTGTCCGTCGATCCGTCATGCCGCGCCATCCCGGGAGACTGGGGTCGTTCAGGGCACGGCACCCGCAGGGATGGCGTAGGTGCCCACGACGTGGGCCACGGGCTCACTATCGCCGTCGGAATACAGCCAGACCTCGCCGACCGCGAGCGTCCGGCCCAGCTTGATCAGCTTGCAGACGCCCACGACGTCGCGGCTGCCGTCGGGCCGGCGCAGGAAGTTGATCGTGAGACTGGTGGTGACGGCGTGCGGCACGATGCCGATTTCGCCCAGGATCGCGACGTACAGTGCCGCATCGGCAACCGCCATGAGCGTCGGTCCCGAAACCGTGCCGCCCGGCCGCAGCTCGGTCGGCCCGACGTGATGCGACAGCACCGCGCTGCGGTTGCCGACCTCGCGCACCTGGCACTTGTTGTGCGGAAACTCGCGCGCCAGAAAAGCGGCCAGTTCTTCCTTCGTCGGCATGGGGCCCCGGTTCTTCAAGTGATTGGCCGCCTCCGCGGCATCGCCGTCCGACGCATTCTGGCCAGTCGGCCCGTGAGACGCGAGCGCCCCGCTGCCGGGGCGCGGTACGATCATCGTCTGCCAGGGGAATCGACATGCTGCCAGACCAAATGCGCTACGTCGCCGTGCCTGCGCCCGGAGGCCCGGAAGTCATGAGCCTCGGCCGTGGGCCCGTGCCGGTGCCAGCCGCAGACGAAGTACTGATCCGCGTGCTGGCGGCGGGCGTCAATCGTCCCGATGTCGCCCAGCGCAAGGGCCTCTATCCGCCGCCGCCCGGCGCAAGCCCGGTGCTCGGGCTCGAAGTGGCAGGCGAGGTCGTCGCCGCCGGGCCCGAGGTCGCCTCGCCCGGCATCGGCAGCCGCGTCTGCGCGCTGGCCAATGGCGGCGGCTACGCCGAATACTGCGCGGTGCCGGCGACGCAATGCCTGCCCTGGCCCGCGGGTTACGACGCCACGCGCGCGGCGGCACTGCCCGAGACGTTCTTCACCGTCTGGGCGAATCTCTTCGTGCACGGGCGCATGGCACGCGGCGAGACCGTACTGGTGCATGGCGGCACGAGCGGGATCGGCGTCACGGCGATCCAGCTTGCACGTGAGTTCGGCGGCCACGTCTATGCCACCGCAGGCAGCGAGACGAAATGCGCCGCCTGCCTCGGGCTCGGCGCCGAAGCGGCCATCAACTACCGCGAGCAGGACTTCGCCGCGCGCATCGCGGAGCTGACCTCGGGCCGTGGCGTCGACGTGATCCTCGACATCGTCGGTGCCGAGTACTTCGAGCGCAACCTGAAGTCCCTCGCGCCCGACGGCCGGCTGGTCCTGGTGTCGACGCAGTCCGGCGCACGCGTCGACCGATTCGACCTGTTCGACCTCATGCGGCGACGGCTCACCGTGACCGGCTCGACGATGCGGCCGCGCACCACGGCCCAGAAAGCCGTCATCGCCCGGGAGCTGCGTCGCAACGTCTGGCCACTGCTCGACGCCGGTCGCATCGCGCCGGTCATCCATGCCGTCTATCCGCTCGAGCAGGTCGCCGAGGCCCACCGCGTCATGGAGTCGAGCACGCACGTCGGCAAGCTCGTCCTGGCCGTGACGCCTGCACGCTGAGTCAAGTCGCGCTGCGCACGGAGTCAAGCGGCCGTGGCTTCCTGCGGGAAGAATCCCGCCGGCGGGCGGCCTTCATGCCGGCCGAGCCATGATGAGCCACGTGCACGGAGAGGAGCCGCAAGATGGGACTACGAGGCGTCAACCGGATCGTCATCGCAGTGAGAAGTCTGGAGGAGTCGAAGCAGCTCTATGCCGACATGCTGGGGGCGACGTTCCGCGATGCCCACTGGACCGGCGAGCCCTTCGGCATCCACGTTGCCATCGCATGGGATGCCGGGATCGAACTTTGCGCGCCGATGCCCGGCCGGGAGCACGACAGCATCGTGTCGCAGTTCCTGGCACGGAAAGGCGAAGGCATCATGGGTGTCTTCTTCGGTGTCGATGACGGTGATGCCGCGATGAGACGGGCCGCCGCACACGGCTACGCGTGCGTGCACGCGCTGGATTACAGCCAGGATGAAATCGACCGGCACCTGGACGGGCTCTTCTGCCGCTACCAGGAATTCACGCTCGCTACGGCGGATCGCTGCGGATTCGGCGCAACGCTCGCCCGGATCGACAGGAAACCGGCGACGTAGAACGGAACCGGCTCTGGGATAATGCCCCGCGAACGGCACCTTTCACACGGCCTGCGCGGGAGGGGCGGATGGGCATGCGGCACTCCCGTGCGGATGACGCGGTCTGGAGAAGCCTCGACGGGTGGCGGGCATTCCTGTCGCACCGCTACCCGGGGGCGGAAGTGGTTGCCTCCGGCCGAGCCCACGCGTTCCATGCGCAATACCGGGCATGGAACCTCGGGAGCCTGGAGTTCGCCGAGATCGGCAGTTCTTCTTCGCAGTGCCTGCAGGTCACCGCGCCGCAGCAGGCGGCTCTCGACAGCTACTACCTTCCTTTGCAGATCGAGGGCATCGCGCACGGCGGACAGGACGGCCGCCGCTGCCGTGCCACGGCCCGGTCGATGCTGTTGCTGGACAGCCGCGTTCCCCACTGGCGCGAGCTTGGCGCCGCAAGCCGCATGCTCAACGTGCGCCTGCCCAAGCCGCTGCTCGAACGCTATCTGCCCGAGGCCGGTGCCGTTTGCGTCCGGCCAGTGAGCGGCGACTCCGGACAGGGCGCCGTGGCGTGGGCATTCCTCAATTCCCTGTGGGCGCAGCGCGCGACGCTGAACGCGGCGGATCTGCCGGCACTGGCGGACGTGGTGGCCCGGATGGTGGCGAGTCTCTTCGGCCCGCGGCGCCGGAATGCACCCGATCGTCCGGGCGCGGTCAGCCGCCACCGGCGCAGGCTGCTGGAGTACATCGCCGACAACCTGAACGATCCCCAGCTGGATGTGCAGAGCGCGGCCGATGGCTGCGGCATTTCCTGCCGTTATGTCCACCTGCTGATGCGCGACACCGGACGGACCTTTTCGCGGTACCTGCTGGAGCATCGCCTGGAACGCTGCCGGAGGGCGTTCGAAGGACGGCGTGATGCAGCGCGCTCGATCACCGGGATCGCCTTCGAGTGTGGATTCAACGACGCCTCGCACTTCAGCCGCGCGTTCCGCAGGCGCTACGGCCTGTCGCCACGCGAGTTCCGGCGGGCCCGGGCAGGCAGCGAAGTCCTCGGTTGATCTTCACGAACGCAGTGCCGCGGCGGTCGATGGACGGTGACCGCGGCGTGGGGTGCGCCAGACGGATCGGGACGCTGATGGATACGTTGTCCGCCGCACGCTCACGCGCCGCGGGCGGTGCGGTAAGCTCCGGGCGTCCGCGACCCTCCCGCCACGAGGCCGACCGCCCATGATCCTGACCGAAGCGCAGACGCTGGTTCGCGACACCGCCCGCGAGTTCGCGCGCAATCGCCTCGCGCCGCATACGCGCGAGTGGGAAGCGGCCGGCGCGTTCCCGCGCGAGGTGCTGGCCGAAATGGGCAGCCTCGGCTTCCTCGGCATGACCGTGCCGGAACATCTCGGCGGCGCCGGACTCGACTACGTCTCCTATGCGCTCGCCCTCATGGAAATCGCCGCCGGCGACGGCGCCCTGTCGACACTCATGAGCGTCAACAACGCGCCGGTCGGCGCCATCCTCGTCGCGCGCGGCTCGCAGGCGCAGCAGCGCGACTACCTGCGCGCGATCGCCGCCGGCGACATGATCGGGGCGTTCGCGCTGACCGAGCCCCACGCGGGCTCGGATGCCGCGAACCTGCGTACGACGGCGCGGCGTGCCGAAGGCGGCTATGTCCTCAGCGGCACCAAGCAGTTCATCACCTCCGGCGCGATCGCCGGCGTGACGATCACCTTCGCCGTCACCGATGCCGCCGCGGGCAAGAAGGGCCTGACGGCGTTCCTCGTGCCGACCGGACGCGACGGCTTCCGCGTCGGAAGACTCGAATCGAAGCTCGGCCAGCGCGCCTCGGACACGGCGCAGCTCGTCTACGACGACGTCTTCATCGAGGACGCGCTGCGTATCGGCGACGAGGGCGAGGGTTATCGCATCGCGCTGGCCAACCTGGAAACCGGTCGCATCGGCATCGCGGCGCAGAGCGTCGGCATGGCCGCCGCGGCCCTCGAGCACGCGCTCGCCTACGCGCGCGACCGGCGGGCATTCGGTCAGCCGCTCGTCGAGCATCAGGCCGTCGCATTCCGGCTCGCCGACATGGCGACCGACGTCGAGGCCGCCCGCCAGCTCGTGCTGCACGCGGCATCGCTCAAGGACGCCGGGCGGCCGTGCCTCACCGAAGCCTGCATGGCCAAGCTGTTCGCATCGGAGCGTGCCGAGCGCGTCGCCTCCGCCGCCGTGCAGGTGCTCGGCGGCTACGGCTACGTGGACGACTATCTCGTGGAAAAGATCTATCGCGACGTGCGCGTCTGCCAGATCTACGAGGGCACGTCGGACATCCAGCGCCTGCTGATCGGTCGCGAGCTGTCGCGCCGGGGCATCACGTGACGGTGAGCACGATCGCCAGCCCGAGTCGCGCGCGCGTGCGCTCGACGAACGAGGCCTTCAGGGCCTGCAGCGACGGGTCGCGGCGACGGCTGTCCGGGGCGAACGAATCGGGCCGCAGGTCGTGGAGTTCCGCCTCACCGGCCCAGTAGCGCACGTACCTGCAGCGCTGGTTCATGACATCAGCCCACGGCGTGTTGCCGTAGCGCGAGGAGACCCGGTCAGAACGTGTACGTGACACCGACCACGGGGCCCTGTTCAGTGAGGTCGAAGCGCTGGTAGTCGCGATCGCCCTCGTGCCCGCCCTCGTAGTCGAAGCTGATCAGCCGATAGCCGAACGCGGCGCCGAAACCGCCGCTCGACTGCCACTGCACGGTGGCGAGCAACTGATAGCTCAGGTCCGAGCCGACACCAAAGCCGCCGACGTCGCCCCGCAGATTGAGCTTCCAGTCGTCGCGGAACGGCCGGTCGTAGTGCAGCCCGACCATCGGATCGATCCAGTCGGCGTCCGTGGATGCCCTGCGGGTCGTCACCGCGCCGGTCACGGGGGCTCTCGTCCGCACGGACGCGTCGGCGGAAAGATCGAAATACGCGAGGCTGAACAGCACCTCGAGCCGCTCCGAGACACGGCGTCCGGCCGTGCCCATCAAGGTGAGCTGGTCGATCTCGAGGTCACCCTTGACCAGATCGTGTCGCGATTCCGACGTGCCGCCGAGACCCATGTAGGTCAGGTCACCCGTGATGGACCAGATGCCGTTGTCAGCGCGATACGCCGCCATCGCGCCCATCTCGAGCGCGTCGAAGACGTCGGAGATGCTCAGGTCGACCGGCACCTCGAGCTCGCCGATCTGGCTTTCGCCGTCCAGCGCCGCCCCCATGCCGTACATGATCACCGTCTGCTGCCAGTCGTCCGCGCGCGCGTCGACCGCGCCGAGTGCCAGGGCCAGGGTGGCCGCCGCCATGCCGCCTGTCTGTCTGTGCATGAATCGTCCTCGTCAGATGTCCCGCAGTGACTGCCCGCCCGACGCCTGCCATCCGCAACCGCCGTAGAGATTCTGGTCGAACAGCGCGAGCAGATCGACCATGTGCCACACGAAACCCATGTCCGCAAGCCAGTACGAGCGCGCGCGGGCCTCGTCGAACTGGTACGCGGGAAAGGTGCGCGGGCCACCGATGGAGAACGCGCGGTCGGCCGGCAGCGTGCGGTCATCGACGCCGGGGCGGTCGCGGGCGGGCGCTGCGTCGCCGTCGACGGTTGTGCATTCGCCACGCCAGCGGCCGGCACCACATCTGCGAAGACCTCCAGTCGCCCCCTGTTCATCGAGTGCACCGGCTGCCCGCATTTCGGCCTGCTGGCCGGTCAGTCGATCAACCTGCACTCGCTCGGCCCGACGGGCCGGCTGGCCAGCACGGCATCGCGCGTCGGCGAGGCGCTGCACGATTTGACGACCTATTTTGTCCTGCACGAGAGCGGCGGCGTCACCCACCTGGCTGTCAGCAATGGCACGGCAACCTTCTCCTGCGGCATCCAGGCAGCCATCCGCCACACGGACCAGGCCTGCGACATTGCGGCCGTCGTGCTGCTGAACGTCATGCGACAGCTCTGCGGCCCCGGCTGGCAACCCGGCGCCGTGCTGCTGCCGCGCCGCAGGCCGGAGGACGTCCGGCCCTACCGTGAGGCACTGCAGGCCCCGATCCGGTTCGACTCCGTGCAGGCGTCGGTGCAGTTCCCCACGGAGTGGCTCGACAGGCCCGTGGTCGGGTCGGATCCGCTGCGGCATGCCGCCCTGCAGGAACACGTCGCCGCGGCCAGCGACCGCACCGATCCGTTGCTCGAGAACGAGGTGCGGCGCGCGATCCGGCGATCGCTCACTTCCGGCAGGATCTCGCGCGAGAGCATCGCCCGGCAGCTCGGCCTGCACCCGCGCACCCTGGTCCGCCGGCTGACGGAGAACGGGCTCAGCTTCCAGGCGTTGCTCGACGAAACGCGGGCCCTGGTGGCGCCCCAGCTCCTGCGCGACACGCGCGTGCGCGTGTCGCGCATCGCGACTTCGCTCGGTTACCGCGATCCGACGGTGTTTTCGCGAGCCTTCCGGGGCTGGACGGGGCATACGCCCCGCGCCTTCCGCGAGGCCCTGCCGCGCAATGGGTAAGCGGGCCTGGCACGGACGATGCGGACTTGGCGCGATAAGTCGGATTGGCGCAAGCCGCCGTGGATGCCCGGCGCGGACCATGGGGGAACAATTTTCGTCTCGGAAAGTCTCGATCGCCGGATGCGGCAGGGGAAGAATCATGAATGGCGTCAGGATGAGGGCGGCACCTGCCGCCGCGACGGGGATGCTTGCGCTCGCACTGGGCTCCGCCGCCACCGCGGCCACGACCGAGACGGTGCTCGACCGCACGGTGCTGCCCGTGCAGTTGCCGCCGCGGCCGGTGATCACCGAGCCCGACGCACGCAACGTCAAGGCACCACCGCTCATCGAGGTGCGCGCGCCCGCAGGCGCCCCGAACGTGGTGATCATTCTGATCGACGACCTCGGCTTCGGCGCGCCCGTCACTTTTGGCGGCCCGGTCACCATGCCGACGCTCGCCGAAATGCTGCGGCTCAACGGCTATTCGACCGCGGCCTTCGGCAAGTGGCACGAAACCGCGGCCTGGGAAGCCAGCATTTCCGGCCCGTTCGACCGCTGGCCGACGCGCCAGGGCTTCGACAAGTTCTACGGCTTCATCGGCGGCGAGACCAACCAGTGGGCGCCCTATCTCCATGACGGCGTCGCACAGGTCGAACTGCCCGACGACATGAATTACCACTTCATGGCCGACATGACCGACAAGGCCGTGGCGTGGCTCAAGTACCAGAAGGCGCTCACGCCCGACCGCCCGGCCCTCATCTACTTCGCGCCGGGCGCGACGCACGCGCCGCACCACGTGCCGAAGGAGCGGATCGAGTAGTGACACGGCAAGTTCGATCAGGGCTGGGACAATCTGCGCGAGGAGACGCTGGCACGACAGCTCAAGCTCGGCATCGTGCCACCGGGGACGAGGCTCGCGCCGAAGCCGGCCGGGATCAAGGACTGGAACACGCTGTCGGCCGATGAACGGCGCCTGTTCGCGCGCCAGGCGGAGACCTTCGCCGCGTATGCCGACGACACCGACCACCACATCGGCCGGCTGCTGCAGGCCTTCGCCGACGTCGGGCAGGCCGACAACACCCTCGTCTTCTACATCGCCGGCGACAACGGCACCAGCGGCGAAGGCGGTCAGAACGGCATGTTCAACGAGTACACGTACTTCAACGGTGTGCCCGAAAAGGTGCCTGACATGTTGCAGCACCTCGACCAGTGGGGCAGCCCACAGACCTACCCGCACATGGCGGCAGGCTGGGCTGTGGCGCTCGACGCGCCGTTCGGCTGGATGAAGCAGGTACCGTCGGGCTTTGGCGGCACGCGCAACGGCATGGCCGTGCAATGGCCCAGGCGCATCAAGGCGAAGGAGCGGCATACGACCCAGTACTTCGAGATCGCAGGCAACCGCGCGATCTATCACGACGGCTGGTTCGCCCGGACGATCCACCGCGCGCCGTGGGAGATGTCGCCGAGCTGCAGAAGCCCTTTATCTCCGAGGCCGGGAAGCATACGTGCTGCCGCTCGACGACCGTGTCATGGAGCGCATGGACGCCGCGGCCGTCGGCCGGCCCGACCTGATGCGCGGCCGCAGCTCGCTGACGCTGGCCGAGGGCATGACCGGGCTGATGGAAGCGGTGTTCCCCAACGTGAAGAACCGCTCCAGCACCGTCACCGCGGAGGTCGACGTGCCGGCCGGTGGCGGTAACGGCACCATCATCGCCCAGGGCGGCCGCTTCGGTGGCTGGTCGCTGTACGTCAAGGACGGCGTCCCCGGCCACGCGTACAATTTCCTCGGCCTGCAGCGCACGAGCATCGACGCGCCGCAGCCACTCGCCCCTGGCAAGTCGACCGCGCTCTTGGAGTTCGCCTACGACGGCGGCGGCCCCGGCAAGGGCGGCACGGGTACGCTGTACGTCAACGACACCAAGGTCGCCGAGGGGCGCATCGAACACACGCAGGCGGGGATTTTCTCGGCCGACGAGACGGCCGACGTCGGCATCGACCTCGGCACGCCGGTGGTGGAAGCGATCGGCGCCGAAGCGAAGTCCCGCTTTACCGGCCACATCCCGAGGGTCACGATCCAGGTCAGGAACCCGACGCCGGCCACCCAATGAGCACGAGGTGCAGACCATGACGACGACATACCGCGCGACCGCGACGTCGCGCACCGCCCGCAGTCTCTTCACGCTGGCCGCCGTGGCGCTCTGCGCCGTCGCCCTCGCCAGGGACCCGCCGCCGCAGACGACCGATGACGGCCTGCGGCTGCAGAAGAGCACGAAGTCCCGCCTCGTCTATGTCCGGCCGGGGGCTTCGCTCGCGCAATACGACAAGGTCGCCATCCTCGACTGCGACGTCGAGTTCGAGAAGGACTGGCAGAGGGACTACAACTCCAGCCGCGTCGGTCTCGAGGATCGCGTCTCGGACAAGGACGTCGAGCGCATGAAGGCCGGGCTCGCCGACCGGTTCAAGAAGGTTTTCACCAGGGAGCTGCAGGACAAGGGCGGCTACCAGGTCGTCGACACGGCCGCGTCGGACGTGCTGCTGCTGCGGCCGGCGCTCGTCAACGTCGAGGTGAACGCACCGGACCTGATGTCGGCCGGCATCGATCGCACCGTCGTGCGCTCGGCCGGGCAGATGACGCTGTTTCTCGAGCTCTGGGACCCGACGACCAGGACGGTCCTGGCGCGCATCATGGACGCCGAGGCCGACGACGACTTCGCCCAGCAGGCGAATCGCGTCACCAACACGGCGGCGGCCGACCGTATCCTCGAGGGCTGGGCCCGCGAACTGCGCGAGCGACTCGACGTGGCGCGGGGGCAGCCGTCCGAGTGACGGCGGCAACGCTCGAGGAGCGGGCCCGCAGCGCTGGTGTTCGTGCCGCTGGTCGCCGCAGCGCAGTGGCGCGCGCTCATGCCGACCGGCGATTCCTGACCCCACCCGCTTCGGTCACCCGCGACGCCTTGCGATAGGCGCTCGGCGTCAGCCCGCGCTCGGCCGTGAACACCGTGCTGAAGTGACTCTGGCCGCGGAAGCCGACAGCCTCGGCGACTTCGAGCACCGAAAGGCCCGTCGTGCGCAGCAGTTCGCACGCGCGCTCGATGCGGGCCCGCCGCAAGTAGCGGTGCGGCGTGACGCCCATGGCCTGGCGAAACTCCCTCGCGAAGCTGGTCAGCCCCACGCCGCTCGCCTGTGCGAGGTCCGCCACGCGCAGCGGTTCGCCGAGGTGCGCGAGGACGTGCTGCGTCGCGGCCCGCGCCACACGCAATTCGCCGCGCGTCGCCGCCGGCAGGGCCGCGGCGTCGACACGCGTCAGTTCCCGCCGCAGTTCCGCGAGCAGTGCCTGGCCGAGCGAGCGCATATAGACCGCGTGCCGGGCACCTGACTCCGGCTCGTGCATGAGGCGGCGCGTGAGCGCGACGATCACGTCGTTCGTGAACGTCACGGGCGTGGTGTAGGGGCTGCGGCGCAGCCAGGCGGGCAGCGGGCCCGCGACGTCGAAGTGGACCAGTGTGCCCTCGCCGACGCCATGCAATGCCGCCTCCGAGCGCACGAACGCCGGAATGAACGAGACCAGTCCCGGCAACGACTGGCGCGTGCGTCGCTCCCCCACGGCACGGAACTTCAGCGGCTTGCCCGCCGTATGCACCAACAGCACCGGCGCCGGCAGCGGCGGCACGCTGAACGAGCCGAACGACACCTGATAGCGGTCGAGCACGAGCGGCAGCCGGGCGGGAACGCGGCACGTCGCGACGGGCACGCCGATGTTGCGGCGGAGGAGCCGGCGGACCTGGCGGGCGCGCGACATGGGCCGAGTCTAGCGCAGAAAAACGAAAATTCATGCGATGGAAAACGAAATCTGATGCGGGCGGGCCCCGTAAGTTGCGCCCATTGCCCCAGCGAACGGACGCCATGCCTGCCATCACCCTTCGATTACCGCACGTCGCGCCGGCCCCGTGCCTGCTCACGGCGCTGTTCATCGCCGCGCCCTGCCACGCGGCGGGGCCCTGGCTCGTGGACACCGGCGGCACCGACATGGGCATGGCCGGCGCAGGTCGCGCCGTCGCGGCGCAAGACGCCGCCGCCCTGGCGGCCAATCCCGCGTCGCTGCAGGCGCTGGACGGCAACTCGGGCACGGCCGCCATCGTGCCGCTGGCGTTGCAGTATCGCTTCCGCGGCAGCGACGGGTTCACGGCCGAGGCGACGAACCACGACGCAGCCACCGTCCTGCCCGCGGCTTACTTCGCCGCGCAACGCGAGCGCTGGACGTTCGGCCTCGGCGCCTACACGAGCTTCGGACTGACTCTGGACTCGGGCGAGGACTGGGGAGGCGAGCGCGTCGTCGAAAACGTCGGCCTGGCGACATACAACGTCGGCCCCGCCGTCGCCTGGGGCCTGTCCGACCGGCTCAGTCTCGGCGGTTCGCTCGTGGCGCAATGGGCACGGCCCGAACTGCAGGCGGCCGTGGCCAGCGACGCCACCTACTTCGGCCCGCCCGCGGGCCTGCCGGACGGTCGAGTGCGCCTGAGCGGCGACGACTGGGCCCCCGCCGGTCAGGTCGGCGTGTCGTTCGAACCGGCCGCCGGCCTGCGTCTCGGCGCGGCGTGGACCGCACCCGTGAAGCACAGCGTGCCTCTCGACGTCGACAGCGACGGTCTGCATCCGGTGCTCGCCACGATGCTGCCGCACGACGGCGTCACGCGGCTCGATTTCACGCTGCCGCAGCAGGTGCTGCTGGGCGCGTCGCACGTATCGGACCGCGGCACGACGGTGGCCTGGGGCCTGAACTGGCAGGACTGGTCGCAGTTCGGTGACGCCCGCTACCGGATGCCGGGCAGCGTGGCGCCGATCTTCCCCGACGGACTGGTCGACACCTGGGGCGCGTCGCTCGGCGTTCGACGTCCGCTGGCGGATCGCTGGGCGGCTTCGGGTGGTGTCGCCTACGAGAGCTCCCCGGCGCCCGATGGCGGCCTGCCCGCGTACTTTCCGGCGGCCGAGCAGTGGAAGATCGCGCTCGGCGTCGAGCACGAGCTGAACGACGCCGTACAGCTTCGCGCCGTGGCTTCGGTCATCCTGCAGGGCGACGCCGCGGTGACGCAGCATCGGTACCCGATGCCGCTGCCCGGAGTTCCCGAGTTCAGCGGCACGTACGAGGACACCCGCGTCTACGCGCTCGCGCTGGCAGTGGATTTCAAACCCTAGAAAAGCCCCGCCTTCCGTAAACGCACCGCGTCAGGGGCGGCACGCCTGCGGCAGGTACTTGCGTTCGACGTCGGTGTACTGCGCGTGAGCCTGGACCGAAGGCGTCACATCGTCCGGAATCGGCGCGAGTCCGCAGGTCCAGACGAGGTCGCCCTGCTCCGTATGACCCGGCACGAGGATCAGTTGCCGGTCGGCGAGCTTCTCGTTCGCGCCCTCGCCGTAGACGATGACCACCGCGCCGGACACGACCTCGAGCGACGCGACGTACTTGCCGCCGGTCGACTCGATGTCCAGCCCGATCGCCTCGGAATCGACGTCCTCCAGTGCCGTGCCACGGGCGAAGACTTCGGCGACCGACGCCTTGATCGCCGACGCCATGTTCAGGCCCTCGGCGACCTGCGCGCGGATGACGTAGTCCTGGTACGCGGGGATGGCGATGGCGGCGAGAATGCCGAGCACCGGTACCATGACCACCAGGGCCCCGATGGCGACGACGAGGCCCGAGACTTTCGGGGCGGCGAGCCCGTTGGCGACGACGACGTCCGCCGTCGTGCCGCGGCTGACGACGAGCGTGCCCGCCATGAAGTCGTGCAGCGCCTGGCGACGCCGCGTGAACGCGGCCATGACCAGGCCGATGCAGAGCGTGAAGCTCGCGAGCAGGTAGGCGAAATAGCGCCCCGTCGCCCGGGCGAACGAAATACGCTCACCCTGCAGCGAGACCACCTTGATGCCCAGCGCGCGCTTGCCGAATGTCGCCTGGTGGGCGGAACTGTGCTGCAGCGCGTAGTACAGCCAGCCGAGACCCCAGCTCAAGAGGTAATACGCCGCCATGAATCCGACCCCCGGCTCCTGCCCTGCCGCGGGAGAGGCGGCCATGAAGAGCACGACGACCACCGGGACCAGGATCACCGCGAAGATCAGGCCATCGATCATCGAAGCGGCCACGCGTCGCCAGAAGCCCGCGTAACGCGCGACATCCGCCGCAGCCGTCTGCGCCGCAGCCGCGGTGGCTGGAGCTTCGACGCGCGACGGCGCTCCGAACGTCGTGACGGGCATTTCCGCGGCACCGTCGGCGGGCTTGCCGCAGTCTGGACAGAAGTTGGCCGGCTCCGGCAGCCGTGCGCCGCACTGGGTGCAATACATCTCGTCGACTCCCCGGCGCGAGTGTCGCGCGTCCACATGCCCGCTCTCGTGCGCCCGCTCTTGTTGGTCTCGCCCTGCGCACCCTACAGAAAGGCGGGCGCCGGACTCAACCGGCACCCTCGCGCCGTCGAGTTCAGTTCGTCGGTGCCAGGAAACGGGCCTTGCCCGAGGCCTCGAGCGCCTGCGTGTCCCGCGACCGGATCACGACGCGAATGTCGGCGCCGCCACGGAGTTCCGCGCGCGGCACGCGGATGCGCACCGGAACGCTCCTCACCTCGCCGGGACCCACGGCGATCGCCGCTGCGCCGTAGTCGATCGCGATGCCGGCGAGGCCACTCGCCGTGATCACGAATTCGTGCGGAGCGGCATCCTTGTTGAGGATCTTGACGTTGTAGACGTTCTCGATGAGCCCCGCGCCGCGCTCGCGGTAGAGCGCGTTGCGGTCGCGCAATACGTCGACGGCGACGACGTTGCGGTGTGTGATCGCGTACAGAAAGCCGCCCATGAGCAGCAGGAGCACCGCGCCGAGGACCGCCGTCCGCGGACGCAGCACACGCCGCGGCGCGCCTTCGAGTCCGCTCTGCGTGTCATAGCGGATCAGGCCCCTCGGGTAGCCCACCTTGCCCATGACGTCATCGCAGGCATCGATGCAGGCGGCACAGCCGATGCATTCGTTCTGCAGGCCCTGACGGATGTCGATGCCCGTCGGGCACACCTGCACGCACAGCGTGCAGTCGACGCAGTCGCCGAGACCGCGTGCCCGCGGATCGCTGCCCTTGCGACGCGCGCCGCGCGGTTCGCCGCGGCGCTCGTCGTAGGTGATGATCAGCGTGTCGCGGTCGACCATCGCGCTCTGAATGCGCGCGTACGGGCACATGTACTTGCAGACCTGCTCCCGCATCAGACCGGCGTTCATGTACGTCGCGCCGCCGTAGAACAGCACCCAGAACGTCTCCCACGGCCCCGTGGCGAGACTGGCGAGCTTGTCCGCGAGCTCGGTGACCGGCGTGAAATAGCCGACGAACGTGAAGCCGGTCCACAAGGCGAAGCCGATCCAGAGGATCTGCTTGGCGCCGAGGCGCAGGATCTTGTCGGTGGTCCACGGCGCCTTCGCGAGCTTCATCTGCTGCGAACGACTGCCCTCGACCCAGCGTTCCATCCAGATGAACACCTCGGTCCACACGGTCTGCGGGCAGGCATAGCCGCACCAGAGCCGTCCGGCGAGCGCCGTGAAGAAGAACAGGGACATCGCGGCGATCACGAGCAGCCACATGAGCAGGTAGAAGTCCTGCGGCCACAGCGTCAGCGCAAAGACGTGGAACTTGCGCGCGGGCAGGTCGAACAGCACCGCCTGGCGGCCCTCCCAGCGCACCCAGGGCAGCACGTAGTACAGTCCGAGCAGGGCCCAGACCGCGCAGGTGCGCAGCGACTGGAACCGGCCCGCGACCTCGCGCGAGTAGACCTTCTGGCGGGCGGCGTACAGGCCGCCGGCCAGGTCGTCGGTCGACTCGTTCATGCGCTCGCGTTCGCTCTGACGATCCGCAATGCTTCGCGGGCAGAGCGCAGTTCGTCGTGGTGGTGCGTGGCGATTTGCGCGGCGAGCGGCTGGCGCAACGCGACGCAGTGCCGCTCGTTCGGCATGAACCCTCCCGTCCCGGGCGGGCGCATTTATATCATGCCGCGACCGGTCGGCCGAGTGGGTCCGAGCTGCATGGCAGCGTCCATCATTTCACCGTGCGCGCCCAGTCACGCAATGCCTCCGGGAGCTGTCCATCGGCATCCGCCCACGCCTGGCGAAACGCGCGAAGTTCCTGCTCCGCACGGGCGAAGTCACCCGCGGCGTGCAGCGATGCAATCCGTGCCGCCCACGCCACTGGATCCGCGGCCGGCGCCTCGTCGAAGCTGCTCGCGCGCGCCGCGGACGGCGCCGACAGTCCGCCGGCGGCAGCGCGATCGCTCGCCTCACGCTGCGCCGCGTTGCGATGTTCGGCTGACGCACTCTCGAACACCGGCGCAGCGCCGGTCGTGGCGCCGCCAGCCAGGTCTTCCAGCGAAGTGTCTGCTGCATCCGGCGGCGCAGGAATGGCCTGTGCCGCCGTCCTGCCATAGTTTCCTGCGACGGATTCGGGCAGCTTCCCGGTCGGTGCTGGCGCGCCCAGTTCCTCTTTGCTTGCGGCTGCGCCGGGTGCCGAAGCGGGTGCCGACCGCGACTTTGCGGTTTCGTAGGCCGGTGCCAGCGGCAGCTCCGCGGGCGCGGCCGCAGTGGACGCCTCACGCTGCTCCGGCGTCGGCCCCGACGTCGGCGTCGGCGCCGGATGTCGCGGCAGCATCGGCACGAGCACCAAGGCCAGCCCGGCCACCCCCGCTGCCGCTGCCAGGCTCTGCCACGGCGACAGCCAGCGCGTCGGCCGTGGTCTTGCGAGGGTCTCGCGAGAGCCCGCAACGGACTGCCGTGCCGCGTCGATGATCGCTGCGTCGATCCGCGACGACGGTTGCTCGTCCGACGCCGAACGCCAGCGTGCCCTCAACGCCGCGTCGCATTCGTCAGACGCTCGACGCTCGTGGTCGTGCGTGCTCATTGCAGGTCCTCCAGCGACTCACGCAGCCGGCGGTACGCGTACCGCAAGCGGCTCTTGACCGTCTCGACGGACGAGGCCGTCAATTCCGCGATCTGCGCGAGCGACAGGCCGCCCTCGAGGTGCAGCAGAAACGCGTCCCGCTGCAGTGCGGGCACCGCGGCGAGCGCATCGACCAGCCGACGCGTGGTCTGCGCATCGATGGTGGCGTGCAGCGGACCGTCGTCGTCCGTCGCCGCGCCGACCGTCTCGACCTCGGTGAGGATGTCCTCGTCCTCGATCGACGCGAACGCCGCGCCGCCACGCGCGCGCCAGTGATCGACGAGCCGGTGACGCGCCAGCGTATACAGCCACGTCGTGAACCGCGCCTGGACCTCGTAGCGCTCGCGGGCGCGGATGACGCGCAGCCACAGGTCCTGGTGAAGCTCCTCCGCCATCGCGGCGTCGCTGCCGAGGTGACGGAGGAAGTAGCGGTAGGTTCCGCCCTTGTGCCGCGCATAGAGTGACTCGAACGCGCGTGCGTCGCCGCGCCCGTAGTCGCGCATCAGCGCTTCGTCGCTGCCCGGCTCGAGGACCACGTCGCCACGGTTCATGCGCGACGCAGTATCGAGCCGCGCGGTGTTCGCGGCAACCGCGCCCCTCACGGGTCGGGAACGAAGCCCAGCGTGCCGGGGAACGGGTCGGGTTGGCGATCGTCGTAACGCGGGTGGCGCAGCACACCCATCGCGACCAGCGTCTCGCGGCGTTCGTACCGCAGCGCGACCATTTCGTCCGGACGGTCGCTCGCGCGCTCGAACTCGACCTGCTGCACGGGCGAATACTCGCCGCGGCCGTGGCCGGTGCCGAGCGACGGCTGTCGCGCCACCGGTGCCGCCGCCTCCGATGCCGCGGCGGTGTCGGCGCGGCTGTCCTTCGCTGCGCCCGCCGCCTCGCTCGGCGCGCTCGGTACCGGGTACCGACTCACTTCCGGTACCGGGTACCGTATTTCACGGAACAGCGCGACGCCGATGACGCCGAGGTCACCGGGTCGGCCGGTGCGCGACGCGTACGATGCTTCGGGATCGGAGAAATAGAACGCTGCGGTACGGTCGAGGTTCTTGCGCCAGCCCTGCACCGTGACGTAGCCCCACGGCCCGATCACGTAGCCCGACTGGTCCGGCGAGGCGGTCTCACCGGTGACGGCATTGACGCCGTCGACGCTCACGACGGCCAGCACGCGCTGGCCGGTACAGTTGCGGATCCGGACGGCATATTCGTTGCCCGGCCGGCCCTCGATGTAGCGACGTCCGTGGTGCCGGTAGATGGGCAGTTCCTCACGGGCGCTGCGGTCGTAGACGTCGACGCGCGCGACCCCACAGGCCTGCGCGACCGGGTACGGCACGACGATGGCGGCCAGGACGGTCGCGGCGGTGACGAGCAGCGTCCGGCGGTCGATCGGGAAACTCATGGCTCGGGCTCCGTTCAGGGTGGGTTGCACTCCTGTGAACGGCGGGCCCGGCCGTGCGGGGTTAAGGGCGTCAGTCGCCCGCGAGACTGGCGAAATAGCCGGACCGCGCCAATGCCTCGGGCACGCGGGCAGGGTTCGGCTGGAACAGCTCGAGCAGCAGCCCGTCCGGGCCCTGCACCATGGCGTACGATGCGTCGGGCACTTCGCGAACGTCCGTCACGGAGGCGCCGGCCGCCCGCAGCCGCTGCACGAGCTCGGGCAGAGCGTCGGTCTCGATCCCCAGGTGGTGTACCGTCGCCGGCCCGGCATGACGTGGCGGCTGCGCGTACAGGTGCAACCGGCCCTGCCCCACCCTGAGAAAGACATTGCGGGCCCCGGCGAAGTCGGCGTCGAAGACGACCTCACCGCCGAAGTGGTCGCGCCAGAAGGCGATCGTGGCGTCGACGTCCGACGCCATCAGGTGTGCGTGATGCAGGCTGATCACCGATGCGCCCTCGGGTCCTTCATCGACGTGCCCTCAGGCATGCGGCGTCGCCCGCTCGATGATCGCCGCGCAATCGACCCCGCGCGGCAGTGTGCCGTATTGCCGCGGCCCCGCGCCTGCGAGCCGTGAAGCGCAGAACGCGTCTGCGACTTGCGCCGGGGCGTGCTGCACGAGCAGCGCCGCCTGGATCGCCAGCGCCATGCGGTCGACGACGTGCCGGGCACGGAATTCGAGATCGCTGTCATCGGCGAACTCCGTCTCGAGCGTCCGCACCCAGCCGTCGAGCGCCGCGTTGCCGCCGCGGGCCTTGGCGAGTTCCGCAAAGAACGCGCTGACGACGGCGGGCGTCTTGCGCATGGCGCGCAGCACGTCGAGGCACTGCACGTTGCCGCTGCCTTCCCAGATGGCATTGACCGGTGCCTCACGGTACAGACGCGGGAAGGGGCTGTCCTCCATGACACCGCTGCCGCCGATGCACTCCATGGCCTCGTACGCGTGCTGCGGCGTGCGCTTGCAGATCCAGTACTTGCCGACGGACGTGACCAGACGCACCAGCGCGTCCTCGTGCGGGTCGCTGCGGTGGTCCATCGCGCGCGCCATGCGCATCGTCAGTGCGATCGACCCTTCGTGTTCCAGCACGAGGTCGGCCAGCACGTTGCGCATCAGCGGCTGCTGGCTCAGCACACGGCCGAACGCGGCGCGACGCGCGCAGTGATGAAGCGCGAGCGCGACAGCGGCTCGCTGCGCGGAAGACGAGCCGATCATGCAGTCGAATCGCGTCATGCCGACCATCTCGATGATCGTGCGCACGCCACGGCCTTCCTCGCCGACCATCCACGCGAGCGCGCCACGCAGTTCCGTCTCGCTGCTCGCGTTCGACGCGTTACCCATCTTGCGCTTCAGGCGCAGCACCTGCAGCGGATTCTTCGTGCCATCGGGGCGCCAGCGCGGCAGCAGGAAACAGCTCAGGCCGCCCGGCGCCTGTGCAAGGACGAGGAACGCGTCGCACATCGGCGCCGAGACGAAGTACTTGTGGCCGACCAGTTCGTAGGCCGCTCCCGGCCCACGGGCGGTGCCGACCGGAAAGGCACGCGTCGTGTTGGCGCGGACGTCGGATCCGCCCTGCTTCTCCGTCATGGCCATGCCGATCGTGAGCCCGGCCTTCTGCGCGTCGGGGACGTTTCGCGGGTCGTAGCTGCGTGCCGTGATCCGTGGCAACCAGGCGTCCGCAAGCGGCGGCGGCGTCTGCAACGAAGGCACGGCCGCGAAGGTCATCGTAACCGGGCAGCAGTGGCCGGCCTCGACCTGGCCCTGCAGGTAGAAGCGCGCCGCCCGGGCAACATGCGCTCCGCGCTGCGGGTCGGTCCACGGCGAGGAGTGGATGCCGCGTTCGATCGCCGTGCGCATGAGCTGGTGATACGCCGGATGGAACTTGACGAGGTCGATCCGGTGGCCAAAGCGGTCGTGCGTTTCGAGCTCGGGCTGGAACCGGTTGGCCAGCACGCCGAGTTCCAGGTAGTCGGCCGAGCCCGCGAGGCGACCGAACTCGCCGAGCGCGTCGTCCGCCCAGCCCGCGCCTTCGCGGTGCACGGCTTCGACCAGCGCCGCGTCCTGGCGATACATGTCGTAGTCGACCAGTTCGCTGCCGACGTTGACGACCTCGTGTGTTTCGGCGAGGTATGGCGTCGCGGTGCGGGCGGCGGCGGCGTGTGGCGTCAAGTCGATGCGGGCGTTCATCGTGGGTCGCCTCGGTCGGGATGCTCGACAGGGTGGGTGGTGAACGAGTTCATACCGCAGCCGCCCTGCGTGCTTCGGCCAGGAAGCGGCGCCAGATCGCCTGGCCCGCCGCGTCGAAGCGGCCGACCGTGGCGATGAACCGCGCGCGGGCACGGGCATCGACGAGTGGCGCCGGCAGCAGCGGGTCGAAGACAACCTGGCGGATGGCGTCGTGACCGAGGCTGAACGCCTCCCGGGCAGCGCGGGCCAGCGGTAGCCGGTCGGCGCCGTCGAGCCAGGAAGACAACTCGGCAGCGCGTGCCGCGTACGACGCATTCAATGCCGCGCCATCCCACAGGGAACGCGCGCGTGCTGCGTCACCTGGCGCGAGGCCGTGCATGACGAAGACGGTGCCGGCTTCAGCGCCTTCGTGCAGCAGCGCGCCGAGGCGCTGACGCAGCGCATCGATGCCACCGGCGAGGTTGTCGGGCCGCAGGTGCAGGCCACGCTCGAACTCCGCGAACCCGAGCAGCGCGAACGCCCGCTCGCGGGCGCGCAAGGCCGGCCGATCGCTGCGGCCCGCGGCACCGACGTGCACGGCGACCCAGTCGCCGGCCCAGTCGACGAGCTGCTCGACCGTGCTGCGCCAGCGGCCCACCTCCTCGGCCAGCGGACGCGCCTGCGGACCCAGTACGTAGTGGCCGCGCCGCGGCGCGACCAGCAGTTCCGACGCGACCGCACGAGCGAGGGCGACACGCACGCTGTTTTCCGGCAGGCCGAACGCCGCGCAGGCAGCCAGCAACTCGCGCACGCCGAGCGCCCCGTCGCCGCGGGTCCTGGCGCCGAGGAGCAGGTTCAGGATCAGTGCGCGAGGCGACGGGGACACGAGCTGAATTATTACATAACTTGTCTATTAGTGACAACAAATGTAATGTTTTCTTCGCGATACCGATGTTACGGTTTCGGAAATTTTCGCAACCGTAACACCGGCATCATGAGCATGACGTTGTCCCGGCGGCCCCCGCGCCGCTTCTGGGGCTGGGGTCTCGCGGGCGACAGGCTCGCCGAGGGGGAGCGTGCGGCCGTGCAGGCGATGCTGGGCCGGCTTGGTGCCGCGCTCGAAGACCGCCCCGCGCCGCAAGTGACCGAGTTCGATCTCGCGGCACCGCGCGTGACGCCGCCGGCAGCGCTGGCCGCACAGTTTTCCTGCACGCCGCTCGATCGTCTCAACCACAGCGCCGGCAAGAGCTATGCCGATTGCGCGCGCATGTGGCTGCGCGAAGCATCGAGCCCGCCGGACTGGGTTGCCTACCCCGACGACGAGCAGGCGATCGTCGACATCCTCGACTGGGCGCAGACTGGCAATGTCGCCGTGATCCCGTACGGTGGCGGCAGCAGTGTCTGTGGCGGCGTCGAAGCCGCCGTCGGCTCGGGCCATGCGGGGGCCGTGTCACTCGACCTGGAACGTCTCGGTCGTGTGATCGAAATTGACCCGATCAGCCGTGCCGCGCGCATTCAGGCCGGCGCACTCGGGCCGGAGCTGGAGACGCAACTCAAGCCGCACGGGCTGACGTTGCGGCACTTTCCGCAGAGTTTCGAGTTCTCGACGCTCGGCGGCTGGATCGCCACACGCGCCGGCGGACACTACGCGACCCATTACACGCACATCGACGACTTGGTCGAGGCAACGCGTCTCGTCACACCAGCCGGCATCATGCAGACGCGCCGGCTGCCCGCGTCGGGCGCTGGACCGGCGCCGGACCGTCTCGTCATCGGCTCGGAGGGCACGCTCGGCGTCATCGTCGAGGCGTGGATGCGGCTGCAGGCCGCGCCGCGGTTTCGCGCCTCGGCGTCGGTGCGATTCAACGCCTTCGATCGCGCCGTCGCGTGCGTGCGGGCCATCGCGCAGTCCGGGCTCAACCCCAGCAATTGCCGGCTGCTCGATCCGCCGGAGGCCGCATTCTCGGGCGTCGGCGACGGGCGTTCGGCCATCCTCGTGCTCGCATTCGAATCGTCCGACCATCCGCTGCAGGCCTGGATGGCGCGCGCCCTCGAACTCGTGACAGACCATGGCGGGCAATACGACGCCGATGCCGTCGCGCGTTCGATGTCCAGCGAACGCGCGGACGAACATCGCAGCGGCGCGGCAGGCGCCTGGCGCGACGCGTTCATTCGCATGCCGTACTGGCGCGACGCGGCCGTCGGCCTCGGAGTCATCATGGACACGTTTGAAAGCGCGGTTACGTGGGACCGCTTCGACGACTTCTATTGCAACGTGAAGCAGGACGTCTCCCGCGCGGCGCAGCAGGCCACCGGGCAGCCGGTCCACCTCTCCTGCCGTTTCACGCACCTGTATCCGGACGGGCCGGCGCCGTACTTCACGCTCGCCACGCGCGCGGCGGACGGCCACGTCGCGAGTGCCCTGGCCGCGTGGCGCGACATCAAGCAGGCGGCCAATGCCGCCGTCGTCGAGCACGGTGGCACGATCACGCATCACCATGCCGTGGGTCGCGATCATCGCAGCGGTTACGAGCGCGAGGTCGATCCGCTGTTCCGGCGCATGTTCGGCGCCGCGAAGCAGGTGGCGGACCCGCGCGGCATCATGAACCCCGGCGTGTTGCTGGATGCCGCTCCCGGCACGAGGTTTCCGGCTTGGACTGGCTGAATTCCTGCGCGGGTTTCGTGGTCGGGCTGCTCGTCGGGTTCACGGGCGTGGGCGGTGGCGCGTTGATGACGCCGCTGCTGGTGCTGATGTTCGGCGTCGCTCCGCAGACCGCAGTCGGTACCGACCTCCTCTATGCGACGGTGACGAAGTCGGTCGGCAGTGCGATCCACGGCGCCTTTGGCGCGGTGGACTGGCACGTGCTGCGTCGACTGTGGCTCGGCAGCCTGCCCGCGGCGATGGCGACCATCCTGCTGCTGCACAGCAGTTCGGGCAGGGACGAACTTGCCCGCCTGATCCTGCCGATGTTGAGCGTGGCGCTCGTCTTCACCGGCGCGATCATGCTGGCCTCGCGACGCCTGCTCCAACGGCTCAACGAATCGGCGTTCCCGGAGCGATTCAAGCGATTCCAGTCGGCCATGACCGTGGCCGCCGGCGCCGTCCTGGGTTTTCTCGTGACTCTCACGTCGGTCGGGGCCGGCGCCATCGGCGCCGTCATTCTCGTCTACCTGTATCCGAAGCGCCTGCGCGGAACGAAGCTCGTCGGCACGGACATCGCACACGCCATTCCGCTGACGCTCGTGGCCGGTCTCGGCCACGCGCAGCTCGGGTACGTCGATTTCCGGCTGCTCGGATTGCTGTTGCTCGGATCGATCCCGGGCATCGCGATCGGCGCGTTCCTGAGTCACCGGGTCAGCCCCCAGGTCATCCGCGGCGCGATCGCAGTGATGTTGATCGTCGTCGGCGTCAAGCTGTTCACATAAGAAAAGGGAAGCCACATGACACCTGCCGCCGCATCTGCGCTCGCGCAACTGCGCGACCCGAACCTGTTCGCCTGGCACGTGCCGTTCTTCCTGCTGGTGCTGATGTACATGTACGCCACGGAGATCGGCCGCGGTCGGTGGGACGTGGTCGCCGCGGGCCTCGCGCTGTGGCTGGCGGACTGGATCAACGAATTGCTGAACTCGTTCTTCTTCGCCTGGAACGGAGTGGCGCCGCTGTGGGTCGAGTCGGGCTCCACGGCCTACCAGATCCTGGTCGGGCTCAACATCGAAACGTCGATGCTGTTCCTGGTCTTCGGTCTGGTCTATGCACGGCTGCTGCCCGCCGATCGGGCGGCACGCGTCGCCGGCATGAACAGCCGCTGGTTCTGGGCCATCAACCTCGCGGTGTTCGCGGTCGTCACGGAACTCGTGCTCAATGCCTGGGGCGTGCTCAACTGGCACTGGTGGTTCTGGGACGTGCCGCTGGGCATCCCGGCGATCTTCATGTTCGGTTACCTGTGGTTCTTCCTGGCGGCAGCCAGGGCATTCGACGCCCCGAGCGAGGCGGCACGCTGGCGATTCGTCGGCACGCTCGCTGCGATCGCACTCGCACTCGGTGTGGTCGGCACGGCAATGGGCTGGGTGTAGTCAATCAATTCGCGCCTCTGCGCGGGAGCGACGCGATGCCGAATGGCGCACAGGCGCTGATGCGCACGCTGGTCGATGCAGGCGTCACCGTCTGCTTCAGCAATCCGGGCACGTCGGAAATGCATTTCGTCGCCGCGCTCGACGGCGCGCCGGAGATGCGGGCCGTGCTCTGCCTGTTCGAGGGCGTGGCCACCGGGGCGGCCGACGGTTACGCACGCATGGCGGGCCGGCCCGCGGCAACGCTGCTACACCTCGGTTGCGGCCTGGGCAACGGCCTCGCCAACTTGCACAACGCGCGCAAGGGGCGGGTGCCCGTCGTCAACATCGTCGGCGACCACGCCACCTACCACGTCAAGTACGACGCACAGCTGCAGTCGGACATCGAAACCGTCGCGCGCAACGTCTCGCCCTGGGTGCGCACGTCACGAAGCACGGCGGCCCTGGGCCGCGACGCCGCCGAGGCCGTCGCGACCGCGGTGGGTCCGCCGGGCCAGGTGGCGACGCTGATCCTGCCGGCCGACGTCTCGTGGAGCGAAGGCGGCGTGCCCGCTGCACTGCCACCGATCGCGCCACCTCCTTGCAACAGCGATGAGGCCATTGCGGCGATCGCGCGAGTGCTGCAGGCGGGCGGCCACAACGCCCTGCTGCTCGGTGGACGTGCGCTGCGTGAGCCGGCGCTCACGGCCGCGGCTCGCATTGCGGCGCAGGCAGGCGTGAAACTGCTGGCCGAGGTCTTCCCCACACGGCTCGAGCGCGGTGCCGGCTTGCCGCCGGTCGAGCGCATTGCGTATTTCGCCGAGCTGGCCTCGGTGCAACTGGCGGACCTCGACAACCTCATCCTCGTCGATGCCAAGTCGCCGGTCTCGTTCTTCGCCTACCCGGGCAAGAAGAGCGACCTGGTGCCGGACACTTGCACCGTGCACGAGCTGGCGAGTGCGACGCAGGATGCGCTCGGCAGTCTGGCGAAGCTGGTCGATGCGATGGGGGCAGGGAACGTGACACCGTCGCGGCAGGCAGCCGCGCGCCCCGGCCGCCCGAGCGGCAAATTCACCGCGGACAAGGTCTGCAAAGCGATCGGTCACCTGCTGCCCGACGATGCCATCGTCGTCGACGAGGCACAGACCTCCGGCGTCATGTTGCCGACGATGACGGCTGGCGCACCGCGTCACGACCTGCTCGCGCTCACCGGTGGCGCCATCGGCCAGGGATTGCCGTGCGCGGTTGGCGCTGCCGTCGCGTGCCCGGATCGCCCGGTGCTCGCCCTCGTCGGTGATGGCTCCGCCATGTACACGATCCAGGCGCTGTGGACGATGGCCCGCGAGAAGCTGAACGTCGTGACCGTCATCTTCAGCAACCGGGCCTATTCCATCCTCAACGTCGAGCTGCAGCGCGTCGGCGCTGCGGAGGCCGGTCCGAAGGCGAAGAGCCAGCTCGACCTCACCTGCCCCACGCTCGATTTCGTGCAGATGGGCCGAAGTCTGGGCGTCGATTCAGTGCGTGCCACCACGACGCAGGAGTTCGTCACGGCGCTCGAGCGCGCCTTCGCGACGCCGGGCCCGCACCTGATCGAGGCAGTGGTACCGGGCACGATCTCGGGGCTGAAGCTCAAGCTGCTGCCGCGGGTGCTCGGTTCGCTCGGCAGCCTGCCGCCGCCGCTGGGGCGCGCGATCAAGCGCAAGCTCGCGCCCTGAGGTCATTCAGCCAGCCAGGCCATCGATTTGCCGCCCCCGCGTGGACACGCTTAAAATCGCCGCCGGCCGCGGGTGTAGTTCAATGGTAGAACTGTAGCTTCCCAAGCTACTAACGTGGGTTCGATTCCCATCACCCGCTCCAAGTTCCCGCCAGGCTGAGACGGCGTCAGCCAACGTGAGACCACGTAGGTCTCTGATCCTCGGGCGAAAGTAGCCCCTTTGATGGCCGATTGAGTGAGCCCCGAAGTTGGCTCACGTCGTCCTGTGCCGTCCTTGAATTCACACATGGCATCACACGCGGCATGTTTGCCGATAGGCTGCGTGTGATTTTTCATTTCACTATCGGGCTGCAGCGTGGGGCAACACTCGTTGAGGAAACCTGGGACGAAGAGGAGTGGGCGCGGCGCCTAAAACTGGCCGCCCTTCATCCAAAGTGCCTGCCGCCAGAAGAACGGGCTTTCTGGCTGGGGATCCTGGGTGACCCCGACAACTTTGTAGGGTCCGATGTCCCGGACGAAATCGAGATCGATGATGCCGAGCCGACGCCGGTTGAGGAGCTGTTGTTTGGTCGGCCGGCTTTGAAATTGCCGCCCATCAAGCGCGAACTGGTGCGTGGTAAGTGGGAGAACTTCTTAGCGGCTGGCGTGCGGCCGAGGGATCGCCTTAACCGTTAAGGTCTACGTTGCGGGGTTCCGCGCGGGTTAACAGGCTGTTAATGGGCCGTTCTCGGTCGCCTTTAGCAGGAGGAGCCGCCCGGCTCACTACTGGCTGTCTACTGATTTAGCATTGATTAGTAGATGTCTCCCTGGATATTTGTCCAGCAGCGTGGCTTGAATCCTTGCGGGATGCGACTTGGCGAAGCGACAAGGTCGAGTTGGGGACGCCTCTTCAGACTACTAATTCGCTACTAACTTCAACTATTTTAGTAGTAGCCCTTGTGATGCCGCCGTCTTGAGCCTAAATTATCTACTAATTAAAGGTAACTTAGTACATAAGCAGCATGCGCGTGCCGCCAACACCACCCCGAACAATCGAGCTGATGCAAAAGCTCCACGAGCAGCCCCAACGGCTGTTCGAGGTCATCCAATCCGGCATCGGCACTCAGCCGCCTGGCAGTTACCTGCACTGGGGCGAGTTGCGGCACCGTCCGCCGCCGCAAGGCTTCAACCACGAAGAGTGGTGGCTCGCCACAAAGCTCGCCAGGCAATCGGGGCTTCGCAGCCTGCCATTCCGAGACAAGGCAGCCCGGCCCTTCACCTACGGCACGCCCGACACGGTGCAAGCCCTGCTTCATGAAGTCGACCGGAATGCCGCCGGCCAGATCCAGATCCCGGAACTCGTCACGACCCCGCAGAACAGAGACCGCTACATCGTCCGATCGCTGATGGAGGAGGCGATCACGTCGAGCCAGCTCGAGGGGGCGGCCACGACGCATAAGGTTGCCAAGGACATGCTGCAGCGCCAGCGCAAGCCGCGCGACAAGAGCGAGCAGATGATCATGAACAACTACCACGCGATGCAGTTCATTCGCGAACGTTACAAGGAGCCGCTGACGCCGGAGATCATTCTCGAACTGCAACGCATCCTCACGACGGACACACTGGAGGACCCAAGCGCTGCCGGTCGATGGCGCCGCCCCGACGAGGACGTCAAGGTCGTCGACAACCGCAACAACGAAGTCCTGCACATCCCGCCTGCCGCTGATGAGCTGCCTGAGCGGATGCGGTTGCTGTGCGCGTTCGCCAACGATCGAGCGGATGAACCGTTCATCCACCCGGTCGTCCGGGCGATCCTCCTGCACTTCATGCTCGGCTACGACCACCCGTTTGCGGACGGCAACGGCCGTACGGCGCGAGCTCTGTTCTACTGGTGCATGGCCCAGCGCGAATACTGGTTGATCGAGTTCGTCTCGATCTCCCGTGTAATCAAGAAGGCCCCGGCCCAGTACGTCCGTGCGTACCTGTACACCGAGACCGATGAGAGCGACACAACCTATTTTCTGCTGCACCAGCTCCGGGCACTGAATGAAGCGATCGTCGACCTCCGTGCGTACCTGCACAGGAAGGTCCAGGAGTTGAGGGACGCGCAGGAACTGCTGGAGCAGTCGCCTGCGCTGCACCAACGTCTAAACCACCGTCAGCTGGCGCTACTCAATCACGCGCTTCAGCACCCGAGGTTCGTCTACAAGATCGATCGTCACCAGTCCTCGCATCACGTGACCTACCAGACTGCTCGAACGGATCTCCTGCATCTGGTCGAGATGGGATTGCTCGAGAAGTCGACTGTCGGGCGGACGTTCATGTTCGTACCACCCGATGATCTGCGAGCCCGACTGGATGCGCTGAGGCAGGGATAGGATGGTCAAGGTAGGAGATGAATCACACGTGAATCACCAGCGGCATCATCGCCGCAGGTAAGTGATTGGTCCGGCAGGTGACGCCGGGCCACATGCTTGTGTTCGATTCCCTTAACCCGCTCCACTTCTCTGCCAAGCTGAGACAACGTCAGCCAACTCCAGCCAGAGTAACTTCAGAAGGTTGCGCGGCGGTCGCCGGGTCGGACTTTGGCCGGAGCTGGCTGATGCTGGCGTGGTAATCACACGCTCCAGCGGTCACCTACGACTCCAGCCGGCCCGACTTCGCTATGGAAGCGGACGTTCGCGACCGGGTACTGCCATCATTGCGGTGCAGGGACGCACGGCATGGGTGCGCCGGAGCGCGACATCGTGTCACTCGAGCACCGCTTTCTGCGGGTCAAGTGCGACGCCTGCCAGGCCGAGAAGCTCGTGGCGTTCTCGTGCAAGCGCCGCGGATTCTGTCCGAGCTGCGGGGCCCGGCGGATGGTGGAGACGGCGGCGCTGCTCGTGGACAACATCTTGCCCCCTGGTTTGAACTCATCCCAGGAGTCTTCCGCATTAAATCGCCTGCCGGTCTTGGTGATCGCGCCTTGCCTGCGCTTCGCACCGGTGGTGTGTTCCGAGGGTACCAGCCCGAGATAGCCCATCAACTCGCGCGGGCGGGGGAAGCGCCGCAGGTCGCCGATCTCGGCAACCACCGTCGTTGCGGCAACCAGATCGAGTCCGCGCAGCGTCATCACGGCACCGACCACCGGCTGCCTCCGCCAGGAGGCCACCTCCTGGGCCAGCGTGTCGCTCAGGCGCCTGACACGCGTATCGCACTCGCCGACCGCCTGGCGGTACTCGGTGAAGGCGATGTCCTGGGCGGTGTGCTCGAAGGCGAGTGTGGCCAGATAACGCTCGTGCGCCGCCGTCCAGGCGCTCCGGCCGGTGTAGCGCCGGCCGTGCCGCAACAGCAGGGCCTGCAGCTGCTGGCTTGCCTTGAGCCGCGCCCGCACCGCATCCACCCGCGCCCGACACAGATCGCGAATCGCCTCGTCCCGTTCATCCGGGATCGTCACCGAGGTCAGCTCGCGCGCCAGGCCGTAACCGCACGGACCTGCCTCGTAGACGATCGGCAGCGACTGCGGCTCGCCCAATCGGCCGAGCACCTTCGTCAACTCCGAGCGCTTCGGCCCGACGGTCCCGATGAACTGCGGCGGCGCACGGCGCGCCGCGGCAAGACCGATCGCCGTTGACTCGGCGTGTGCGTCCAACCCGACAAGACCGGTGATAAGCTCATCCATGGTCTGCCTCCTGTGCTTGCTGTAGATCACGCTCAATCGCGTTCTACATGTGGCTCGGCACACGCGAGTGCGCAACCCACGAAATGCCGGGAGGCAGGCCGCTTGATTACCTCAACCTTGAATGCCCGCCTCCTCATGGCGGGCCATGATGTCTAGCCCGCCGATCACGCCTGCGTGCGTCTTGCGATGGCACCGGTCATCATTTATCTCATCACCCTTCGCAATCCTCGGGAGTCAGAAGAATCAGCCAGCGCTTGAAGGCGGCGCTGTCCTCGTAGCGCCCCGCGCCTTCGTAGCGCACCGGCGGCAGGCCCAGCCGGGCCATGTCGGCGATCGAGAATCCCCAGCCAAGCTGGTCGCCGCTCAAGCGATCGTCGAAGCGCTTGCCCACGCCGCACACGGCGAAGATGTCGTTCGCCAGCCCGATCCGCCGGTAGAGCGCAGCCTCCGCGGCAATCCGCGCCTCGACCGCAGGCACGGCCTCGTCGAGAAAGGCCTCGATATCGGCCGGCTTGCCGTCCGGGCCGACGCTGTCCTTGGCCTGGGGGGTAACCGTGGCACGCAAGTACTCGCGCAAGGTCAGCCCCTCCTGGGCGGCGGTGATGGCAAAACCGCGATCATTGCCGTGCCAGCCGAGAAAGGCGTTCGCGCGGATGGTGATGCTGGCGGCTGCCGGTGCGATGAAGTTCGCGCAGGATGAGAAACAGCCGGTCTCGATGGTCAGGTGAGGCTTGAGATCGGCGATGATCGAACCGATGAAGATCCCTGGCTTGGTATCGCCCCCACCGGAATTGACCAGCATCTTGGTCACCTGTCCGCGCGGCAGGTTGCGCACGGCTTCGCTGAGCGCCTGCAAGCCGTTTTCATTGATCCCACCGACATAGATCAGCGTATCCCCTTCGATCCGCACGTCGGGGTTGGGGTCGGTCGAAGGCTTGCCGGATGTGTCCTCGGCCAGAACGGGGCTTACGCCGAGCAGCATGGCCACAACGAACGGTAGTGATTTCATCGAAGCACCCGATCACCAGATGTCGACGCGCTTCGCCGGATCGATCCACATCGCATCGCCGGCCCGTACGCCAAACGCGTTGTAGAAGCCCTGCAGGTTGCGCGACGGGGCGATCATGCGGTACCGGCCGGGCGGGTGCGGGTCGGAGGCGGCGAGCGTGCGCAGCAGGTCCGGGTGCATCTTGTCCGCCCAGTTCTGCGCCCATGCGAGGAAGCAGCGCTGCTGCGGCGTGAAACCGTCGATCTTGCGGTTTTCTTCGGGGTGCGCCTGCAAGTATGCCTGCAGTGCTTCGTAGCCGAGCATCACCCCGCCGACGTCGGCCAGGTTCTCGCCGGAGGAGAGCTCGCCGTTCAAGTGCACGCCTGGCAGCACCTCGAACGCACTTGCCTGGTCGACCAGGTTGCGCGAGCGCGCGATGAACGCCTGGCCGTCGGCCGGGCCCCACCAGTCCCGCAGCGCGCCGTTCGCGTCGAAGAGCCGTCCCATCGAGTCGAAGCCGTGCGTGATCTCGTGACCGATGACGGCGCCGAGCGTGCAGTAATTGACGGCGGCGTCGGCCTGCGGCGTGTAGAACGGCGGCTGCAGGAACGCGGCCGGGATCTCGATGCCGTTGCGGTCGGGCGAGTACGCTGCGTTCACTACGGTCGGCAGCGTGTGCTTCGTATCTGCGAACGCATCCTCGGAGACGGGCTGGCCGAGCCGCTCGAGCGCGCGCCGCGAGGCGAACTCGTTCAGCCGCAGCATGTTGCCGAAGTAGTCGTCGCGGCGGATGTCGACCGAGGAGGTGTCGATCCACTTCTCCGGATAGCCCACCACGATGTTCATCTTGTCGAGTTTCTCGATCGCATAGGCACGCGTCGAGGCGGAGAGCCACTCGTTCTGTTCGAGGCGCTTGCGGAACTGCGCGCGGACGTTGCCCACGACCTCCTCGGCGTCCTTGCGACTCTGCGCCGGGAAATAGCGCGCGACGTAGAGTTGCCCGAGCGCGTGACCGAGACCACCGCTGATCGCGTGCGCGACCACGAGCTCGCGCTTCGGAACGTCGGTCTGCCCGGTCAGCGCGCGGGTGAGGTCGGCCTGCACGTCGACGAACTTCGGGGTGAGGTACGCGCTGGTGAGCCGCAGCGCCTCCCACTGCAGGTACGCCTTCGTGTCCTCGAGCGGATACTCCCCGAGCATTGCGTCACGTTCCCGGATCGCCCGGATGTCGGCGACCAGCACGTCTCCGCTCGTCGGCAACCCGAGCGCGGTGAACAGCGTGTCGAGGTCCGTGTGCGGGAGAGCGGCCTTCAGTTCGGTGTACGGCATGCGCGTCACGGCGGCGCGGACGTCGCGTTTCTGCACCGGCGTCAACTTCTTGCCGGCGATGCGCGTCTCCGTCTCGAGCACCTTGGCTGCGCGCAATTTGGCCTCGGCGGCCGGTACGCCCGCCAGCGCGAACGAATCGGCGATGACCTTCAAGTAGGCCTCGCGCACGGGGGCGAGTTCGGGTGCCAGGTAATGCTCGAGCGCGGGCAGCGGCAGGTCGCCATCGGCGACCACCACGCTGTAGCGGGCCGGGTCCTCGAGGTCGGTGCCGACGGATGCGCCGATCACGACCGGCATATTGGTGATCAGTTCGAGGCGGGCGAGTGCCGACGCGAGCGACTTCGCCCCGTCGATCTTGGCGATCCGATCCCACTCAGGCATGAGCGGTGCGGCGCCCAGTTTCCCGAGGTGCTCGAGGTCCATGCCGCCCGCATAGGCGTCTCCCACCTGCTGCAGGGGCGTGCCCTTGGCCGCCGACCGACTCCGGCTGGCCGCGTCGGCGAGCAGGTCGTTCACCTGCCTTTCAACGCGCTTGGTCATCAACACGATGCCGCTGATGTAGGGCGAGTCCCCTGGAATCGTCGCGACATCGAGCCACCGGCCGGCTGCGTAGCGCGCGAAGTCCTGCCGCGGGTCGAGGCTCGTATCCATCTTTGACGGGTCGAACGCCAGCGGGAAACCGAAGTTGTTCTCGACGCCCGGTTGCGGACCGGAGCTCAACGGCGCGGGGCCTTCGGCGCCGACTTGCGGAGCCGCGGTTGCACACAGGAACGCCGACAGGGCGAGGACAGGAAGACGGATGTGTAGCGCCGGCTGCATTGGCTTTGTCTCGTCCGATTCAAACGCCGGACGCTATCAGGCGGGCCTTGGCCGTGGTATCCAATAAGCGAACGGGTGGCTTGTTGGGTCGGGCACGTGTTCTGTAAATTCAGACATGTCTCACCTCGATTTACCCACGGCCAGCAAGTGATGGATCCCAAGGCCCCGCCAAGCGATAACGTGCGCGAGACCGAATCCGGGGCGGTGCCGGGCGTTCGACGGGAGAGATTCGAGTCACGCGACCTCGACGAGACCCGAGCCTACATCGGCGAGAGGTTCGGAGATCATTCCCGGGTGCCGCGCGCCCGCGGTGCCTTCTACTACGGGCAAGTCGCTGCTCAATCGGGTCGGACGGCGGTAGGTACGGCAAGAATCCGGCTGCCCCAGACCATGCGTGCGGCAGTGCCGGAGCCCACGCTGTTGCTGCCCCTGCGCCGCGGCGAAACCTTCCAGGTCGGGCGCCGCACGCTGGATTGCGGTCCACTGACGGCTGTCCTGCTGGCGCCGGGCCACGATTACACCTGTCACTCGCCAGGCAACGATTGGCTGGCCTTGGTCGTTTCGGGCGAACTGTTGTCAGAGGAAATTGCCTCCAGGCGGCGAGGACGCTCGCGCCCGTGGCGATTCAAATCCGTCGAGACCCCGATCACACCAGCCCGCAGGGCACAATTGGTGGAGTTCCATCGGCGCATGCACGAATTGAGCGATGCGCCAGCTGGCGTCGCGAATGCGGCTGCCGTCGCCTCCGCCGAGCTCGATGCAGCCGCGTGGCTCGCGGGCATCATCGTCGAGCAGTCCGGCGAAGCCGCCATTTCGGAACCCACGCTGCAACGAATGGAGCGGCTGGGGCGTTGGGTGGACGCGCACCTCGCCGAGGCCATTACCCTGGATCGGCTCTGCGCCTTGTCCGGAATCGGCGGGCGGCGATTGCAGAAGTCCGTGATGGCCCTGCGCGGTCAGTCCCCGCTGGAGTGGGTCACAGCGCGTCGTCTTGCCGCCGCCCGGGCGCGGCTGCTCAAGAGAGCGGCCGGAGTTGAGATTTCCAGGGTCGCGCTGGACTGCGGTTTCACCCATCTCGGCCGGTTTTCCGCAGCCTACCGCCAGACCTATGGGGAACTGCCGTCGGCGACGCTCGCCGCAGCCAATTCACGGCCCAACAGATGGGAAATCTACCAGCCGGACCGGCTCCTCGCGTTCTGAAGGACGCATTCTGGATACCGTGAATCCGCTGGCACGTGTCAAATCGATCCTGGCTGCTTTGCACTTTCACGGATAACCCGACGCTCCAGGCGCCTCGGTGCCATGACCCCACCCCCCAATGGTGTCGCGTCGTCACGATCCGTCGCAGTTATTTCCATATGACCTCGTCCAAGACGGAGACGACATGAAGACATGGTTGGCATTTTCGACTTCCGCATTGCTGTTCGGCGCATTGGCCTGGACCCAGATCGCCAGCGCCGATTCGGCGGCGGCGACCTGTGAAGTCCGCAAGGATGGCGACAAGCAGAAAGGCAAGTCCGGTCCCTGCACCTTCGGGCAGCGCCAGGGCCATATCGACATCGACCTCAAGAACGGCAACACGATCAGCCTGAGCCCCGGCGGCAAGGCGAACCACTACCGCGACCAGAAGGGCAACAAGGTCGTGCGCACTAGGTCCACCGCCAACTCGCAGGAATTCCGGTGGGAGAACGACAAATACGTCACCGTGCATTTCAACGCATCGAACCCCCACTCGGGTGGTTACAACGCGGGATACGGTGCCGGCGCCTACGGCAACGGCGGGCAGAGCAGTGAATATCAGCGCGGCTACAAGGATGGCCAGCGCGGCACATGGGACCAGAACAAGCACAACCAGGAGTACAAGGACGGGTACCGCGCCGGTGAGCAGGCAGCGGGTGGCGGCAATGGCGGCGGCAACAGTGGCGACGGTTCCTACTACATCAACCCGCTCAGTGACGGCGGGTTCGAGGTGGTTTGGAAGAACAGCTGTGTCGCCTCGTACACGAAGCAAGGGGACCCGCTCGGCTACAGCAATGACTGCAAGAACGACCAGACGTATCGCTCGGACGAAATCGCCAAGCGCCATCGCTGATAACCGGCCGACCATCCTCGCGGCCTGGAAGCCGCGAGGATGTCGATCACACGTCAGTCACACGCGGAGCCGTTGTCGTTCGTAGGTGATTGATCTGGCGAGCTCCTGGGCAGGCGCATGGCGGCGGCGGTACCCGCCGGTGCGATGCATCAGAACACGGCGAATTCGGCCCGGCAGCCCTTCGTGACCCAGACGCTGTTGCCGTCGACACCCCACGAACGGCCGTACCTGCACGGGCTGGCACTGAGCTGCTTGTAGACCTCCACGTGCCCGCGTTTCGGGATGTCGCAGTAGTTCTTCCGGTCGCCCCGCGATTCGCAGTTGAAGACCCGACGCGGATCCCCGCGGTAGCCGTTGTACCCGTAGCGCGTGTTGGCGTAGTAGCCATCGTCGTAACGGTCGTAATAGCTGTCGTAGTGGCTGTTGCTGTAGCCGTAGCCGTAGGTGTCGTTGTAACTGTCTTTTTGCTTGTTTTTGTGGTGGTCGTCGTGCTTGTTGCTCGCGATGATCGCGGCCGCCGCGATGCCTACGACTGCCGCAGCCGCGATCGCGTCGTTCGGGCTGGAGGCGTTGGAGTTCGTCCCGCCAACCTCGAACTCGGCGCGACAGCCACGATTGACCCAGATCCTGTTCCCGTCATAACCCCAAGTGTCACCTTCCCAGCAGCCCTGGGAACTCAGCTGCCGCGACAGGCGCACGCCGTGACTGGTGTCCACGGGGCAGGACTGGTGGGCGTCATTCCGGGATTCGCAGGTTACGGTCGAGGCCTGGGCTGCGGACGCAGCGATCAGCAGCAGACCAGCCAGCGAAATCCTCGCAAGTGTCGGGGAATTGCTCATGATCGGGACTCCTCCTGGCTCTTCCGCGCGGCAGCAAAGGCGGCGATCTCCACCGAATCGAGTTGGCCGTCCTTGTTGGCGTCGAAACTGCGGAACACCAGCGGCAGCTCGGCGGTGAACTGATCGAAGCTCACCTTGCCGGTCGCCGCCTGCACGCCGGCACCGGCCAGCCATTCCTTGGGGAACTCGCTGCCCTCCAGTACCCCGTCATCGTTGGCGTCGCGAGCACCGAAACGCCGGACCATCGCATTGCGGTACTCCTCGAGGCTGATCTTGCCGTCGACGTTGCGGTCCATGCGATCGCGCATCGCCTGCGCCGTGTCCACGGGCCTGTCCGCCGTCCGGGGATCGGCCGCGTTGGCCGACATTGCACCCAGCATCAGGGCTGCTGCTATCCACGCTTTCCTCGATATCATCTGGTCTTTCCTCTCCGCAGTTGGGTGCCCGAACGATCAGGAGTCCGCAGGGCTCGCCCGGCCTGCGGATCAGCCGCCGAACACGAACGCGTCCGGGACGTAATAGACCTCGACCTCGCCGATGCGGACAGTCGTGATGTCGTCGTTCTTCGTCGCGTTCAACTTCGCATTGGCGTCGCTGCCCGTCGCCTTGCCGCCGGTGAAGGTGATGCTGCGCTGTCCGCCATCGGGCGTCTGCATCTCGACCACCGCATTGCCGCCGCCCTTGCGGATCACACCGGCCTTGCACGCGGCCGGCTTGCCGCCGGGCGTGGTGACGCACGAGATTTCAGCGGTGGCGTGGTACTTCGTGCCGGCGACGAGTGCATCGTGGCCCGGCGCGGCCGCGGTGGCGCCGCCGTGGACGCCGATGGCCAGGGTGTAGTTGGCCGCTTCACCGCGCCGCGCGCTGGCCCGCATCTGATAGACCTGCACCTTGTAACGGCCCGACGTCGGCAGGACGGCAGTGACGTTGTATGGGTCGTCTGCTCCCAGTGAGATGGCCGTGTCATTGCCCGGCGCAAAGACATTCATTTCCGCGCTCCCCTTCGTCGCGGTGAGCTTCACGGTCATGGTCTGGCCAGCGCGGGCGTCGACGAAATAGCTGTGATTCTGGTCGCCCTTGATGCTGCCCTTCAGCGTCGCAGAACTGGCGCCCTTGGCGAAGGCGACATTGGTCGTCTGCTGTGCGCGGGCGATGCCTACACCGGCCGCCATGCCGATCGCCAGGAGCGAAACGTAGAAGAACCGTGACGCTTTCATCGGACCTCCGTGGTGCCTGACCCTCTCTTACCAGTAGTGTCGCGGCCGGACTATCCAGAATGCGTCGTCGTCGCGGTGAATGCGCGAGCAGGTGGTGTACAGGCCGCTGGGCGGGTGTCGGACACGATGAAATACGCATTGTGGATAGACCGGCCAACGGCGGTGAGGTACCTAGGAGACCTGCGTCGCCGACCCCAGGTGCCGGCTTGCGCCCGTGCCGCCGGACCGGCCACGGTCGCTGTCGTGCCTGCAAGACCCAACGTTCTCGTCGGAGCTTCGCGTTGATCAGAGTCCCATGCATTGTGCTGACAGCGACTTTCGCGGGCGGATGCGGCGGCCAGCCTGCGCCGGGTGAGCCGAGTGGCCCGGCGTCGACGGTCGCAGCAGCAATCGAAGTATTCGAGTCGCCGGCCTCGGTCGCGCAACCGGCGGCGAGTGGAGGCTTCGACCGGCAGTTCGAATTGCAGGGCATTGGCTTCCGCGTCAGCAGCCCGAACACTGCGACGAACAACACGGTGGCAGTCGTCCCGACGGGCCTCGAGATCGACAACTCGCCATGGGAATCGTCCGTGGACGGCGACGTGGTCGGCGCCGAGATTGGCGACCTGGACGCGAACGGCTCCCCCGAGATCTACGTGTACGTGCGATCCCGCGACCCGGCCGCGCGTGGCTCGCTGGTCGGTTATGCGGCGAACAACCGCAAGTCCCTGAGTGCGATCAACCTGCCAGGTCTGTCCGACGAGCCCGCCGCAGCGTCCGGCTACCGAGGACAAGACGAGTTCGCGGTCGTCGAACGGTCACTGGCACGGCGCTTCCCACTCTACTCGGGCGAAGGCGATGCGGCCGTGCCGACCGGCAAGACTCGTCAACTGCGGTACAGGCTGGCCGCGGGTGAGGCTGGCTGGCAGCTCGAACTGATCGGCTCGTCCGAATTCTGACGGCGTGCGAAGACGTCGGGAAATTCCCACTACACATGAACCCAGCGGAGAGAACCCGCATGAATCTACGTCATTGCAGTGTCCTCGCGCTGTGCCTGGGCGCCGCGCTCAGTCTTGCAGCTCTGCCGGCGGCGGCCGGAGAAGAGGACAAGAACTGGAAGTGCGGCTGTGCCGACGCGAAGGCCGGCACGTACGACCGCGCGCACTGCAGAGGTCGCTCCTCGCTGCACGTGGCCAGTCACCGCACGAACTAGTCACGTCACGAAGGCTCGCAGTGGCGCGCAGACTTCTCGAAAGCGGATCGTCAAGGGTCGTAGTATCCAAGGTGGCGCCGGACTGTGGATTCAGCCACCTCGGACGCTTTGCTGCCGCATATCGCCGGGCTTATGGAGAGTCTCCATCGGAGACGGTGAGTCGCCGGCGACAATCCGATCGGGCGGGTTGAGCGGTCATCGACCGTCGCCATCGATGGCCAGCCTCACCCACCTGGATGCCGCAGCAACCACACCATCAAGAAGCCGGCGTAGGTGCCGGTCGCGTTGCCTAGCGCGCCGGCGATCATGCCCGGCGTGAGCAGGTCCATGCGATCCAGCCCGCGCGCGATGGGCAGGATCGTGCCTGCGCCGCCGATATTGGCGCTCGATGCGACGGCGAGCATCTCGGGGCTCAGTCCGAGCAGGCGGCCCACGCCGAACTGGACGAGGCCATGCACCAGCACCGCGATCGTCACGAACAGGAGCAGGCTCACGCCGACCGGGCCCAGCCCGGCGAGAGCCGCGAAGTCGCAGCTGGCACCGACGACGCCGATGAACAGGTAGATGCCGCAGATGCCGAGCGCGCGCGCACCGCCGAGCCTTTGCACCGCCGGGACCAAGGCCAGTGCGAGCGCCAGCGTCGTCAGGATCAGGATCGAAGGGACCGGGAGTCCTGCCATTTCCAGCCAGGCCGAGAGCTTCTCCGACACCCAGAGGCCACCGAATGCCAGCGCGAGCAAGGCCGGGAATCCGGCCACGGTGAAGGGTCGGATCGGGTGGCGCTCATCCGTTTCCGCCGCGGCGGGACCAGGCCGTGAGCCCCAGAGACTGTGGAGCAGGCGGGCCAGCAACACCAGCGAACTGAGCCAGAGTGCGCCGACGACGGCATCCACCGCGTTGACCGACGCGAGCAGCGTCGGGTGCTCAGCCAGTCCATAGTGCAGCGCAACCGCGTTGAGGTTCGCCGAGCCGCCGATGTAGGTTGCGGCATACATGCCGGCGACCGGCGCGGCGAATGGCCCCAGCCACCCGGACGGGCCTGTGGCCCAATAGGCCACCGTGACGCCGAGCAGCGTTCCGGCTGCGCCGATCGCGAATGCCAGGAACATTGATCGTCCCATGCGTTGCAGGACGCCGAGATTCACGTCGAGCAGGAGCAGGAAGATCGCGGCTGATGCCCCGAACCTGGCCAGCAGGCCATAGAGCGGGGGCGCTTGGGCAGCGGTCGGGATCACACCGACATTGGCGAGGAGCATGGTCAGGAACAACGTCAGGATTGCGCCGCCGAACCAGCGCCCCACCGGCCTGCGGCCGAGCCAGTCGCCGGCCAAGGCGCAGGTTGCCAGCACGGCGAGTAGCAGGAGCTGGTCGGTCATCCCTTGTGCGGCCCTGTGCCCATGACAGCCGTGCCTCCCTCGCCTCTGGTCACCAAATCGCTGGGATAAGCATCATGCCACGGACCGGGAAAGCGGCCGCAAAGACAAATCGTCCGTGGCGCCGCAGCGGGCCCAATGATCAAGCGTGGCTGGCTTTGCCTCTTGTTGGGTATTGGGCTCGCGATAGCACGGGATGACACGCGAAGTCTGCGATGTCATATCGCGACCGGATACCATCGGCCAGGAGCAATCAGTCAAAGTCCTGATAATGAGACTTGTCGATCTAGGTCTGGATCATGGATTGGTCAGCGTGGCCATTGAAAAGTGCGGGTCGGATTCGACCATTGCCCGCGTCACCGCGGTTGACCGCGGAAGGCACCTGATCCGGGGCGAAGCCGGCGAGGTACCGGTCGAGTTGACGGGCAAGTTCCTCCATCTCGCCGACTCTGCCGTCGAGCTACCGTGCGTGGGCGATTGGGTGTGCGTGAAGTACCGGGATGGCGGTACACAAGCCAGCATCCATCACGTGCTTCCGCGCCGGTCCTTCCTGCGACGCAAAGCCGCAGGACGCGACGTCGAGTTCCAGATGATTGCCGCCAATATCGACGTGGCGTTCATCGTGCAGTCCTGCCATTTCGACTTCAATGTCCAGCGGCTGGAGCGCTATCTCGTCATGGCCCGGGACGGCCACGTCGAGCCCGTTGTGCTGCTAACTAAGACTGATCTAGTCACCCCGGACGCCCTGGAGCAGTTGGTCGGTCGGATCCGAGCCAGAGGAGTCGACGCCCAGATCGTCTGTCTCAGCAACGTGACTGGTTTCGGCGTCGATCGGGTCCGGGAATTCCTCGCTCCAGGCAGGACGTACTGCCTGCTGGGCTCGTCGGGAGTGGGCAAGACCACGCTGATCAACGGCCTGATCGTGGGCGGCGCGCTCGATACCCGCGCGGTCAGCCACACAGGTGAGGGACGTCACACCACGACGCGGTGCCAACTGATCGTGCTCGAGCGTGGCGGACTGCTGATCGACACGCCCGGCATGCGCGAGCTGGGAGTGCTCGGCGCCCAAGAAGGAATCGGTGAGACGTTTGCCGATATCAACGCACTCGCACGAGGCTGCCGGTATGCCGACTGTCGTCATGCCAGCGAGTCCGGCTGCGAGGTGCGTGCCGCAATCGAGCGACACGAGCTGAGCGAGGAACATCTGCGGAACTTCCTGAAGCCGCAGAAGGAAGCGGATTTCAACGAACTGTCCTGCGTCGATCGGCGCAAGAAGGATCGGGCGTTCGGCCGATTTCTCCACACCTACAGGAAGCGAAAGGATGAGAGGGGACAGGATTGGGCAGTGATTTGAGTTTCAACACTGCAGCCGATCGCCCAGCTCTCGAGGCCCTTTGTCGCTTCAGTTCGGACGGCGCCGGCACGTGACCTCCTGCGGTCGCGCCGGTCACGGCGCGGCCGGTTTGATGTTTAACGTTAGTCGTTATACAATGATCAAGTGATCAAGCGCTTCCGTTGCGTGGAAACGCGGCGCTTCTTCGAGACCGGCAGGTCGAAGCGGTTCTCGTCGATTGCGACCGTCGCGGCGCGAAAACTCGCGATGCTTGATTCCGCGCACACCTTGGAGTTCCTGCGATCACCGCCCGGCAATCGGCTGGAAGTGCTGCGAGGTGACCGGAAAGGTCAGCACAGCATCCGGATCAACGACCAATTCAGGATTTGCTTCCGTTGGGCCGATGACGGTCCAGCGGACGTGGAAATCGTCGACTACCACTGAGGTGAACAAGATGTCCAGGAATGGCATGCGACCTGTTCATCCCGGCGAGGTGATCCGTGAGGAGTTCATGGTCCCGCTGGGCCTGAGTGCCAATGCGCTGGCCAAGGCGCTGAACGTCTCTGCGCCGCGGATCAACGACGTCGTACGCGGGCGACGAGGGGTCTCGGCAGACACGGCGATGCGGCTGGCTCGTTACTTCGGCGGCGACGCGAGGTCCTGGCTGAATCTCCAGGCAGCCTACGACCTGCGGGTCGCTGAAATCGCCAATGGCAAGCGAATTGTACGTGAGATTTCGCCTGCGACAGCATGATCGTCGCAGGTCGCAGCGCGGTCACACAGCGTTCACACGCGGAGTCACCGTCGGCGGCAAGTGGCTGATTTCGCGAACGGCGTGACGCCGCTCGATCGATCCATCCCTTGCCGACTGCAATCGTCTCGTGTGAGCGAGGCGTGATTCTGCTGCGAACCGTCACCCGCCGGGCAGCTGCATTCAGGTGCAGACGCGGAGACGTGCTTATGGCACACACCCAAGCTCCCGCTGATGGCGGATTGCGGGCACCCAGGCCTCGTCTCGCGGGACGACGAAGCGCTGAGGCGCGATGTACCCCGTCTGACCGAAGGAAATCGCGAGTTCCCGAATGTCGCCGTGCACTCTCTGGCCGAGCAACGGGTGCACGCGCAGATTCTCGTCCGCCGAGCAAATGACCTCTGCCGGCCGCGTGTCGTGCAAACGAGGCACCGGTAGGCATCCGTCCCGCCACCGCTACGCACCTTCTCTGATGACGGGACAGGAGCGTTCCTCCACGATTTGCCGAGTGAACCGCAGGACCTCCGCCTGGTGCTCGGGACTCCTCATCATCGTGCAGATGATGACAGCCCCGGTCGCGCACCCGTTGTCGGGGGGCGCCGCGATCGCCGACAGCGGGCAGGCTGCCGCGTCCCTTGCATCGCAAGGGCGTGGCGATGGCGGACACTGCCCACCGGCGGCTCACGAGTCCTCGGGCGACGGCCGGCAAGATCACACCCGTGCGAATGGTCATGACAAGTGCGCGTGTCCCTGTGGACACACGCCGGCCCTGGCGACGGCGACGTTCGCTGCCCTGAAGCCAGTCCCGCCCGCTGACGTCGCAGGCGAGATCAAGGGCCCGACGTTCACACCCCCGCTGTCCGACATTCTCCGTCCGCCGAACTGACTACGTCTCCTCCGACGGATCACGGCGCGGGTCCCGCCGACCCGCCGCCATTCCGCAGTCCAGCGATCCGGAGATTGCCCATGAACACTCGCAACCCACTGTGCACCCGACACCGCCATCGAACTATGAATGCTTGCCGCGCCGTCGGGTCCGATCGACCCGGACCGAACTACAAGCGGAATCTGGAGAACCTGATGAACAGCACCATGAATCGACACGTCAAGATCCTGGCACTGGCAGTCCTCACCCTGGCTGTCACCGCGTGTGGCGGCGGCAGTCCGAGCACGACGCCATCGTCCCCTCCGACTGTAGCCGCACCCAACCCGACTGTCCCCGCTGCCGCCACCACGCCCGGCGTGTGGAAGGGCACGATGGCTTCGACCACGACTGGTCAGTCCGCGGCAGTTGTCGCACTGACCGGAACAGACGGGCACAGCCTCTGGATGACCACCGACGGCCGCGTGTGGAGTGGCCAGGTCCCCATGACTGGCGACCACTTCAACGCCACGTTCAACGGTCATCTGTACGAGGGCGCCCACTTTCCAGATGGCACCAACCACGGTACGACGTCGATGATGATCGATCACCACTCGGCCAGCACGACGAGCGGTCATTACACGGGCAGTGGTGACGCGGGCACGTTTGACATGGTCCCGAGTCCGATGTGGGCCCGGCCGTCATCGCTCGGAACCGTCGCCGGTGTCTATACACGAACCACCTCGAATGGTTACACCATGACCATGACGATCGGCGCCAATGGGCAGCTCACCGCCAGCGATTCGCGAGGTTGCGTGATCAATGGCACCGTCGAGGTTCCCGACCCGACCCGCAACATGTACCGGATCGACGCGACCGCAACTTCGTGCGGGTCCCTCGACGGCCACTACCTCGGCATGGGCACGTTGCTCGATGCGGATGCCATGCACGACTGGATGGCTGCGATGCACCCGCTCGAGCACGGCGGCCACTCGCACGGTGGCATGATGGGCGGATCGCACGGGATGGATCACAACACCGTACCCACCGGACAGCAAAACCTGTTCATGTTCTCGATGGTCAATGGTCAGAACGCCATGATGGACGCACTGGCACGGTAGGCCCTCAAAGACCGCGCGATCGAGACGCCGCCTGCTCGGCAGATTCCGGAGCGTGGTGTGCCGCATCCTGTGCAGCCCGCTCTGACGAGACCGCGGAGAGGGAGATGCGCTCGCTCCTGTTCCAGGGCTTGGGTAACTGGTTGGCGGACTGCGGGATGACCCCGGATGGGGACGGCCAAGGTCCTGGCGGTCACTGAGGCGCGGGTGTCGGACATCGAGCGTGGAAGGCTCAGCTCCTTCAGCCTTGACCTGCTTGTCCGGCTCGCCGCAAGCCCGCCGCGCATTCGTCACTCGAGGTCAGCCGCACGCCGTATCGGTCCGCTGTCTCCTGCGCCTTCGCCACCGGGCCCCCAAGCGCCTGGCCATCATCAGCGCGGCAAAGGTCTTCTGCAGCGGATCTGCTTGCGGAGTTGCTGAGCTACCGCTCCACCGACGAGTCCTGTGGCTCCGACGACAAGACGCATGGATGGCGCCTTGTCGAAGCCTGGTGCCGCGTCCTTGGCACTGGCAAGCCTGCGGGGTCCCGTCCTGGGTCCTTGTCGCTGAGCGCTACCAGGTTCTCGGCATGGCACTGCCCGCGGTGCACGCGCAGCAAGTCGTCCTCCAGTCGGCCGCATTTCGGGCAGGCCTCGAACTCCGCCCGCAGGCAGTCCGGCAGCCGACGACCAGACTCCGCCCACAGCTCGCGGAGACGCGACCACCGCTACGACCACCGGCCGCGGCGACACCGAACAGCAGGATGCCGTTGCGGGTGAGGAGCCGCGACGAACAGCTGCGCGCGGGGGCCAGTCGGTGGGCGCCCCCGCGCGCTTTGGCGCCGTCAGTTGACCGGCTTCATACCCACGTCTGTGATCGCCCGGCGCAGGTGTTCGGCGCCCTTGGCGTAGTTGCCGGCCTTGCACTCCTTCTCGCCCTTGGCACGCTGCTCCTGCGCGGCCGTGGCCGTCGCGCCGGCCTTGTGGGCGGTCAGTGCGCTGTTGGCCTGCTTGACCAGGGCATCGCAGGTCGCCTGCGTCGCCGCCGGCTGGGCCGCGTCGGTCGCCGCGTCTGCCGTGCCGAGCGCGGCCAGGGCCATCATCGTACCGAGGGCCATCAGCTTCGTGTTGCGCTTCATGGTGTCGTCTCCTGCATCCGTGTCGTGTCTGGGTGTATGAGTGGTCCTCGCGAGGTTCGGACCCGGGGCCGGGGCCGGTCGCCGCTTCCTGTCTCGCTTGGGGACAAGCTACGCCCGGGGGCATTGCGCCAACCTTGCGCGGGCATTACGTCGACGTAATGCGCATGGCGGCCACCGGGAGCCTGGCGACGCTATCATTCGTCGCGATGAAACTGCTGCTCATCGAAGACGACGTGCGCGCCGCGGACTACGTGACCAGGGGGCTGCGCGAGGAGGGGCACAGCGTCGATCATGCGGCGGACGGCGCGGAAGGACTCACCCTGGCGCTGTCGTCCCGGTATGACGTCATCGTGGCGGACCGCATGCTGCCCTACATGGACGGCCTCGCGGTCGTGCAGGCCCTGCGCGCGCAAGGCGTCAACACGCCGATCCTGATCCTGAGCGCGCTCGCGAAGGTCGATGATCGCGTCAAGGGCCTGCGCGCCGGCGGTGACGACTACCTGACCAAGCCGTTCGCCTTCTCCGAGCTGCTGGCGCGCATCGAGGTACTGCAGCGACGCTCGACGGCGGCGGAACCCGCAACGCGGGTGCGCGTGGCAGACCTCGAGGTGGACCTCGTCGCGCGCAAGGTGACTCGCGCCGGGCACACGGTGGACCTGACGGCCCGCGAGTTCCGCCTGCTCGAGTACCTGATGCGCCACGCCGGCCAGGTGGTGACGCGCACGATGCTGCTGGAGAACGTCTGGGACCTGCACTTCGACCCGCAGACCAACGTTATCGACGTGCACATCAGCCGGTTGCGGCAGTCGCTCGACCGCGACGGCGCGGCGCCGCTCATCCACACCGTGCGCGGCAGCGGCTATGTCCTCGAAGACCGCGGCTGATTCCGCGGCCCGCAGCACGCCTCTGCGCACCTACGCGCTGCGCCTGTCGTTCGTCTACGTGCTGGTGTTCTCGCTCGCAACCAGCGTGCTCGTCGGGCTGCTGTTCGCCTACGCCGTGCGCGCACTGGACCGCGAAACCGACGACGTCATCGGAGCCGAGCTGCAGGGGCTGGCCGAACAATACCAGACGGGCGACCTCGACGCGCTCGCCGCCGTGATCCGCGAGCGGGTCCAGACCGGCACCAGCACGGGCGACGTGTACCTGCTGGTGGATCCCGCGCTGCGTCCCATCGCCGGCAACATCGCTACCTGGCCAGAGCAGGGCACCGTCGCCGAGCCGTGGTTCGAGTTCGAAGTGTCGGTGATGCGCGGCGCGGGATTCGAATCGCGCACCGTGCGCGCCGGCGTGTTCACACTGCCGGGGAACGACCGGTTGCTGGTGGGCACCGACATCCAGGAGCGCGAGGCGTTCAAGTCGCGCATCGGACTCACGCTGCTGGCGTCGCTGCTCATCGTGATCACGGTCGGTGCGCTGCTCGGCGCGTGGATGAACCGCCACGTGCTGCAGCGGGTGGACGCCATCTCGGCGGCCGGGCGCGCGATCGTCGAGGGCAACTTCGGCCAGCGGCTGCCGCGCAGCGGCTCAGGCGACGAATTCGACTCGCTCGCGGCCAACCTGAACGAGATGCTCGACCGCGTCGAGCAGCTCACTGCGGCGCTGCGCTTCGTGATCGACTCGACCGCCCACGATCTGCGCGGCCCGTTGAACCGCATGCGCACGCGAATCGAGTCGGGCCTGCGCTGCATGGACGTCGGTGCCAGCCGGCAGGCACTCGAAGGCGCCCTGCGGGATGCCGAGACGCTCGAGAACACGCTCGCGTCGTTGCTGCGTATCGCCCAGGCCCAAGGCGGCGCGGCGGCGGCCGAGTTCGCGCCCCTGGACCTCGGCCAGCTCGCCGGTGAGGTGGTCGAGCTGTACGAGCCGGTCGCGCTGGAGCGCAGGATCGACCTGCGTGTCGGGCACCACGAGCCGGCGCCGCTGCGCGGCAGCAGGCAACTGCTCGCCCACGCGCTCGCGAACCTGGTCGACAACGCCCTGAAGTACACCCCGGCCGGCGGACGGGTCGACGTGCAGGTGCTGCGCGACGAATCGGGGCTGTGCCTGGTGGTGGCGGACGACGGGCCGGGCATTCCCGAGGCGAAGCGTGCGCGCGCCGTCGAGCGCTGCGTACGCCTCGCAGGCTCGGAGCACGTGCCGGGGAGTGGCCTCGGACTGAGCCTCGTCGCCGCCGTCGCGCGCATGCATCACGCGACACTCGCGCTCGAGGACAATGCGCCCGGGCTGCGCGTCGTCCTGCACTTTGCGTGAGCCGTACCATCAGCGCCCGGCTTGCAGGGCCTCCAGCACCGCTGTGGCGACCCGCGCGTAGTCGCCGTCGAAGTGGTGACCACCGGGCAGCCGAACGCTGCGCAGTCCTTCGACCTGAAGGGTGCGGCAGGGTGAATCGCCCTCCTCCGCGCCGTAGATGCACGAGACGCGCCCCAGGCGACCCGGAGTGATTTCCGGCAGCACCGGCAGCCCCCCGGTCGGCGTACTGATCCAATGGGTCACCGAGAACTCGAAGAATGCCTCGGTGCTCACGCCGATCAACGCGGTCGCTGCGATCCACCGGTGGACGGGCTCGGGCAGGCGGTTCACCAGGAAGGGCAGTACGTCGGCGCCCTGCGAGTAGCCGACCAGCAGCACGCGCGACTTGTGCCACACCTGCGTATAGTGCTCGATCACGCGCTGCAGGTCGCGGGCCGCCGCGTCGGGTGTTCGCGCGGTCCAGAAGTAGCGCAGCGAATCCCAGCCCACGACCGACACGCCGCGCGCGTTCAGTTGCGCGGCGACTGCCTTGTCGAGCCCGGCCCAGCCACCGTCGCCGGACAGCATGATCGCGACCTCGTCACCCGACGCATCCCCGGCAGGCAGCTCCACCAACGGCAGGTCCCGCACGTCGCCGGGCAGTGCGCGCCTCTCCGAAGCGGCGGTGGACGCGACCTCGTGGAACGCGAGGGTGAACTGTGGCAGCCAGTTCCGCTCGACGGAAAAGCCATGCCCCGCCTTGGGCAACGACAGCACCACGGCACCCGGCACGCGTGCGACGAATTCACGCGTCTGCGCCGCCTTGCAGACCAGGTCCTGCTCTCCCTGCAGCGCGATCCACGGGCCTGCAGGTGCGTGAACGGCCGGTACACGAACCCGGTCTTCGTCACGTCATGCTCCAGGCCTTCGCCGCGGCACAGCGGCTTGCGCCACTCGAGGTCGGGACAGAAGCCGAGCGACACTGCCCCCTTGAAGGTGCCCGGTGGCGCCTGCGCCAGCGTCGCGTAGGCCAGCGTCGCCCCCGACGAGTACCCGACCAGCACCGGCGTCTGGTAGCGCGGCAGCCCGAAGTGCTGCTGGAGGTGGTGCGAGAGTCCCTCCAGCATTCCCGCAGCAGCCACGCAGCTGGCTTGCGAGTCACGCGCGCGGCGCTCCATCGCCGTGACGTCCACCCCGGCGACGAGCGCGCCGTCGTCCGCCAGGTGCTGCGCCATCGCGACCACACCCTTGTTCCAGCCGCCGTCGCCCGAGAGGAAGATCACGACGTGCTGCGGGGCGTTGCGCGGCTGCTCGACCGCCACGGCACCGAGCCCCGGATAGTCGAACGTGGTCGCTGCCACGGCCGCGGACCCCGCCAGCATCGCCAGGGCGGCACAAGAGGCGATTCGAAGGGTCTTCTCGAACACGTCACTACTCGAACCGCGCGGGGCCCTGCCAGGCCCCGGGGTCTCTGCGCAACGTGTCGGCGACGCTGCCCGAGATCAGCGCAGTTACGTCGAACAGCACCCGCGGCAACGCCAGGCGGCCGGGCGCCGCCAGGTACCGCGGGCGCCACTCGGGCAGGAACTTGTCCTTGAATCGGCGCAGGCCCTCGAAGTTGTAGAACTCCTCACCGTGCCGGTATACGAATCGGCCGACCTTGTGCCACGCGGGCGCGAGCCGGTGCGCCTCGAGTCCCGCGAGCGGCGCCATGCCGAGGTTGAACCAGCGATAGCCCTGCGCCCGGCCCCACAGCATCAGCTCGACGAACATGAAGTCCATCACGCCGCGCGGCGCGCCGGCCGTGTGACGCATCAGGTCCACCGACAGTTCCTCGCGCGAGTCGCTGTCCCACAGATTGGTGAACGCCACGAGCGCTCCCGCGTGCTCGATCAGCGCGACCGGGAAGTGCCGCAGGTAGGTCGCGGAGAAGCGCCCGAGCGAGAAGCCCTTCTCCGCCGCCGCACGCGACGCGAGCCAGCCGTCCGACACGCGGCGCAACTCGGGCAGCAGGTCCGGGACCTCGAGCGGCGGGGCGATCCGGAAGGTGAGCCCATCGCGGCTCGCGCGACGGTGTGCCTGCCTGATCTCCGCACGCGCGCCGCCGTCGAGTGAGAACCCCGGCAACGCGACGCGCGCCTCTTCGCCGAGCTTGCTGAGCGCCAGGCCGGCATCGAGGTAGATCGGCAACTGTTCGGCGCCCACCTGGTAGAAGACACTCCATGCGCCCGCCCGGTCCGCGAGCTCACGGAAGCGCCAGACCAGTTCCTCCCGCTCGGCGGGCGGGCCGATCGGGTCGCCCATCGCCACCCAGCTGCGACGCGACACGCCGTACATGAGGAACGCGTCGCCCGCCTCGCTGAAGAGCAGCGACTTGTCGCCGAGCAAGGCGAGGTGTGCAGCGCTCTCGTTCGACGCACGGATGATCGGCATCGCGCGCTGCAGGTCGGCGGCGGATGGCACCGACGGTGGCACACGCACCGGCGTCAGCAGGCGCAGCACGGCGAACGAGCCGAGCAGCAGCACGGCCAGCAGGCTGGCGCGCAGCATCCGCGGCGCATGGCCATCCAATGCGAATTGCCACCACAGGTCGTTCGCGTATGGCACGTGCCGGTACGCGAGCAACCCGACCCAGATCGAGGCTCCGATCGCGACGGAGGCGCTCGCGACCCAGCCCGGCGACAGTGGCTCGGCCAGCAACGACGCCCTGCGGTAGAACTGCGCTCGCGTCGACCAGAGCGGCAGCAGCACTGCCGCGAGCAGCAGGGCTTCCTCGTAATCGAGCCCCTTCAGCAGCGACGCCGCGATGCCGGCGCCGAGCAGCCAGACCGTGACGTACCAGGCACCGTCGAGCCGCAGCAACAGCCCGCGTGCGAGGACCAGCAGCAACACGCCGACTGCCGAACCCACCATGTGCGACAGCTCGAGCACGGGCAGTGGCAGGAACCGCCCCAGTGCGGCGACGCGCGAACCCGAGCCGGGTGTCGCGCCGGACAGCAGCAGCAGGAAGCCCGCGCCGAACACCACGGTCGCGATCGCCTGCGGCACGACGAGGTCGAGCGACTTGCGGGCCCACGCCAGCGCGGCGGCCGTGCGACTTCGCTGCCGCGCCGCTTCCCGGACCGTCAGCAGCGACAGTGCCAGCACGAACGGCAGCACGTAGTACACGAGGCGATACGCGAGCAGCGCGCCCAGCATCTGCGGCGCCGGCACCGTGGGGAGCAGCAACACAAGCACCGACTCGATCACGCCGAGTCCGCCCGGCACGGCGCTCGCCATGCCCGTGGCCAGTGCCACCATGTAAAGGCCGGCAAACACGGTGAACGGCACGTCCGCGGAAGGCGGCAGCAGCACGTACAGGCAGGCGCAGGCGACCATCAGGTCGACGCTGGCGACCAGCACCTGCGCAACCGCGAGCCGCAGCGGCGGCAGCCGGACACGCCAGCCGCGCCAGGTCACGGGCTTGCGACGAAGGCTGCACACGACGAGGTATGCCAGCACGCACGCGAGCAGCGCGACACCGAGCATTCCGGCGAACCCGGCGGGAACATGCAGCAGCGTGGCCGCTTCCCCGGCGTGGACGACGAATGAGGCGCCGGCGAGCGCGGCGACACCGAGCACGGAGGTCAGCGTGCAGAACGCGACGACCTTGGCGATCTCGGTGGCATCGAGGCCGAGCGGCGCATAGAGGCGGTAGCGCACCGCGCCGCCCGACACGGCAGCCAATCCCACGTTGTGGCCGACGGCAGTGGCGATGAACGACGTGACGGCGTAGCGCCGCCACGACATCGCGCGACCGACATAACCGAGGGCGAGACGCTCGTAACCGGCGAGGGCCAGGTAACTCGCACCGGCCAGCAGCACCGCCGTACACACCCGCCAGGGCGCGATGGTCATGAACTCGGCGAGCACGTCACGCAGGCGAAACTGGCCGCCGAGACGATGCAACGCGACGAGCGCGAGGACGAAAATGACGACCGGCAGGACTGCTGCCAGGAGCCTTCGCACGCGACCGCTGCCGACGTCCACGCCCGCCGCCTACATCCGCGTGCACACGACGAGGAACCCCGTGCGCACCGTGAACGTCATGGAGCCGAGGGGCATCACGTCGATGATGGCCCGCATCCGCCAGGCGGTCGACAGCACGGACAGCCTCGCATCCCGGGCTTCCCTCGGATCCTGGAGATTCTTCGGCATGACTGCGGATCAGCCGAGTTCGACCGGCACGAAGATGCGTGCAGCGCCCCGCCGGACGAGCAGCGCGACGTGCTTCTTCGTGCCCGCCACCGCTGCCCGCAGTTCGCTGACTTCGTGCACCGGCCGGCCGTTGGCCGACAACACGATGTCGCCCGGCCGGAGGCCCGCCTCCGCTGCCGCGCCGGCCACGCTCTGAACCACCAGCCCGGCCTCGCCGTCGCTGGCGCTGCGTTCCGACGGTGAGAGCGGCCGGACCCGCATGCCGAGCCGTCCGCCCTGGGTGGTGTCGGCATCCGCCACGACTGCCTCGCCATCGGTGGTTTCGCCAATCTTCACGCGGAGGGTGCGTCGCGCGTGGTCGCGCCAGATCGACACGTCGATCGTGCTGCCCGGCTTCGCCGCCGCCACCAGTGCGGGCAACTGTCCGGCCGATTCGACCGCCTTGCCGTCGAACGTCAGAATTACGTCGCCAGCCTTCATGCCGGCCGCCTCGGCCGGGCCGTCATCTTCGACGCTCGCCACCAGCGCCCCGGTCGGTACGTCGAGCCCAAACGACTCCGCGAGCACCTGGTCCACGCCCTGGATGCCGACGCCGATGCGGCCGCGGGTCACGTGGCCCGACGACTGCAGCTGACGGCCGACGCTCATCGCCACGTCGATCGGAATCGCAAACGACACGCCCTGGTAGCCGCCCGAGCGCGAGTAGATCTGCGAGTTGATGCCCACTACTTCGCCGCGCAGGTTGAACAGCGGGCCGCCGGAGTTGCCGGGATTCACCGCCACGTCGGTCTGGATGAACGGCACGTAAGTGTCGTCCGGCAGGTTGCGGCCCTTGCCGCTCACAATGCCCGCGGTGACCGAGTTCTCGAACCCAAACGGCGAGCCGATCGCCACGACCCATTCACCGACCTCGAGCGCGGCCGGATCGCCGAGGCGCACTACCGGCAGGTTGCTGGCATCGATCTTGAGCACGGCCACGTCGCTCTTGGCGTCCGAGCCGAGCACCTTCGCCCCGAACTCGCGGTGATCCGTCAGCTTGACGGTCACCTTTGCTGCGTCGTCCACGACGTGCGCATTGGTCAGGATCACCCCGTCCGGACTGACGATGAAGCCCGACCCCTCGCCGCGCATCGGCACGGCGTCGTCCGGTATCATCGGCATACCGAAGAAGCGGGAAAGCGGGTTGTCCTCGTCGAACCCGGGCGGCATCGGCGGGTGCGCCATCGCCTTCACATCGGCGCGCACGCTCACGTTCACCACCGCCGGACCATAGCGCTGCACGAGCGGACGGAAGTCGGGCAGCGAGCTGATCATCGGCACGGGCGCCGGCTCGTGGGCGGCCGCCGCCGCCGGCGCGGTCGCGGCGGCAACGGTGCGCGACGACGCCGAGACGTACAGGACGCCGACGACGACCACGACGGTCGCGGCGCCGAGCACAGCGGTAGCGATCGGATTGCGGACGACTGCTTTGATGTTCATGGCCCTGCTTCCGGAGTTCATTCCCTGGAGTCAGGCTAGCCCGCCCCCCCTTGCAGGAAGCTTGCACGAGCATTAATTGTTGTTAATCCGCCGCCCGCTCGCACCGCCGCATCTGCCGCTGCCAGGTGGCCTTCTTCAGTTCTGTCGCCGCGAGCAGGCTGAGTACCGCGGCCCCGAGCACCAGCCCCTGGCTTCGCTCACGGGCCCGACGCTCAGCACCCGCTGCATCAACGGAATCTGCACAACGGCGACGTGCGACAGCAACAGCAACGCGCCTGCCACGCCGAGAACGAGCAGCCCATCCTCGATCTCGACCCCTGCGCATCGAGTACCCACAGATCGGCCGGGGACCGCTGGGCGCTGTCCGGCGCCACGATGGCGTCGGGCACGAGTTCCGCGGCGTCGGCTGGAACCAGGGCACCACGGTGCTCCTGCTCGACGGCGCCGACGGCAACACGTGGGTCATGAAGGGTTTCCATCTCGGCCTGCATCCGACGCACACATGCGAGCAGTTCGGCGCGGTCGACGTCGAACGGCATGCTAAATTGGCGCATGAGCGCCGGTGACCCGCAGCGCCCGCCACCTTCCACATTTGCACGCTGGCTCGGCGCCACGCTCGCGCCGTTCAGGCACCGCGCGTTCGCGCTGTTCTGGTGGGCCACGCTCGCCTCCTCGTTCGGCAGCATGATCCAGACGGTCGGTGCGTCCTGGCTCATGACCACGCTCGCGCCCTCCCCCGACACCGTCGCACTGGTGCAGACGGCGAGCTCGCTGCCGTTCTTCTTTCTCTCGCTCGTCGCCGGGGCGTTCGCCGACACGCGCGGCCGTCGCTCGATCATGCTGGTCTCGCAGGCGATTTCGCTCGCCGCCTCCGCCGCGCTCGCGGCCGTCGTGCTGACGGGATCGGCGACACCGACGCTACTGCTCGCGTTCACGTTCCTGATCGGCTGCGGCACCGCGATGTTCGCACCGGCGTGGCAGGCCTCGATCGGCGAAATGGTGCCGCGGGGCATGATTCCTTCCGCCGTGATCGCGAACGCGGCAGGCTTCAACCTCGCGCGCAGCGTCGGCCCCGCGATCGGCGGCGTCATCGTCGCGGCGCTCGGCGCCGCAGTCGCCTTCGTCATCAACGCCCTGTCGTACCTCGGCATTCTCGCGACGCTCGTGTGGTGGCGGCCGAAGCGCCTGCAAGGCGAGCTGCCACCGGAGCCGCTCGGCACGGCGCTCGCCGCGGGCCTGCGCTACGTCTGGCTCTCGCCCCACCTGCTCGCGATCCTGCTCCGCTGCATCCTGCATACCATTCCGATCGCGGCCGTGCCGGCGCTGATGCCGATGGTGGCGCGCGACCTGCTCGGCGGAGGTGCGGCCACCTACGGCCTGCTGCTCGGCGGTTTCGGCGTCGGCGCGATGCTGGGCGCGCTCTCCAGTGTCGCGCTGCGACAGCGCTTTACGAGCGACGCGCTACTGCAATTGCTCTCGGCTCTGGCCTGCGTCGCGGTCGTCGGCATCGCCCAGAGCCGCTGGGCGGCGGTCACGCTGCTGGCGACCGTGCTGGCCGGCGCGGCGTGGACGCTCGCCTTCGCGAACTTCAACATCGCGGTGCAGTTGTCCTCGCCGCGGTGGGTGATGGCGCGCATGCTCGCGACATACCAGACGGTGGTGTTCGCGAGCATCGCTCTTGGAAGCTGGGTCTGGGGCGAGTTCGCGAGCGACGCGGGACTGCGCGAGGCACTGACGGTCGCGGGTCTCACCGCGCTCGTTTCCCTTGTCGCCTCGCGCTGGTTGCCGATCGCGGTCGAGCAGCCGGGCCTGCTTGATCCGCGCGCACGTCAGGAACTCGCACCGCCGAGCTTCGACGTGCCGCCGACCTCGGGCCCGATTGTCGTCGTGATCGAGTACCGGGTGCTGCCCGAACACGCAGTCGAGTTCGTCGCGGTGATCAACGAGGTCGGTCGCATCCGGCGTCGCGACGGCGCGCGCGCGTGGTCGATCAGCCAGGACGTCGATGCGGTCGACATCTGGGTCGAGCGCTTCGAGTGCCCGACCTGGCTCGACTACCTGCGCTGGCGCACGCGGCCGACCAAGGCGGACCAGGCCGCGCGCGAACGCCTCGTGCGTCTGATCGTCGGCGAACATGGCGGCGTGCGCCGGCTGGTCGTGCGCCCGCCCGGGTCGCATCCGCTCGGCGTCCCACGCACCGACGAAGAAGCAGGCGACATTCACCTGTTTCCCGGCAACAGGTGAGCGCGGCTGCAATTCGCGGCGGAAATCCCGCTTTTTGCGGCGCGGGTTGATTTTTCGGCCGAATGACGCCATAAAGGCGCCATGATCGCCGTGAACCTGTCTCCGCAACGCCCGTGCCACACCGGCCTGACGGCCTGGCTCGGGCTCGCCCGGCCTCCGATCTGACTGCCCCGCCCGGCGTCCGATCGGACCGCCGGGCTGCTCAACACTCGATCCCCTTGTTCTTTCTCGCTTTCGCCGGGAGTGGCAGCCATGAATGGACTTCAACGGCACGAGGTGTGCCTGACCGAACTCGACGTCGTCCGCATCGAACGACTGTTGCAGGACGTGCTGCGCCGCATGCCGGCGGAGCGGCCCAGCGTCCAAGTGCTCGAGGGCCGGCTCGACGCCGCGGAAATCGTGCACGCGAGCTGCATCGAGCCCGACGTCGTCACGATGAACTCGACGGTCGTGCTCACCGACGTCGCGACGCAGGAGGCGACGACGGTCGTGCTCGCCTATCCACAGGACGCTGATCCGGAGCGCTCGCGTGTTTCCGTGCTGTCGCCCGTGGGCCGCGCGCTGATCGGCGCGCGCATCGGCGACCTGCTGCGCGTACCTGTGCCCGGCGCCCGGGTCAAGGAAATCGTCGTGAGCGCGATCCCCTATCAGCCCGAGGCGAACGGCAGGTACGACCTGTAGCGCGCCAGGAAGCAGGGAACATTCACCTGTTTCCCCTCCCTCGCGGGAGGCGGGCGTGGGGAAACAGGTGAATGCCCCCTGTTTCCTTCAGGTCAGCACCGCGAGGATCACGCTGGAAGCCTTGAACACCGCGGTGACGCGGACACCGGGCGCGAGGCCCATCGCCGCAACGCTCTCGTTGGTCACGATCGCCGCCACCCGGCCGCAGCCTTCCACGTCCAGCAACACCTCGCCATTGACGGCGCCGGGCACGACCTCCGCGACCACGCCCGGCAACTGGTTGCGCGCCGACAGTCTTGCGCCATCCTCTGCCGCCATGAGGATGATCGACGACGCCTTGATGAGCGCGATCGCCGTCGAGCCCGGCTGCAGACCCAGCGATTCCGTGCTCTCGTGAGTGATGACGGCCGCGATCTGGGCGCCACCGGGCAGCGCGAGGACCACCTCGTCGTTGACAGCACCGCGCCGAATGGCCTCGATCTGACCGACAAACTGGTTCCGGGCGCTGGTCTTCATGTTGAGCATCCTCAGCAGCGACAGTTCGCGATCGAGATCGAGCGCCTGCTCCCCGAGTTGCCGGACGAACCGGTGGTGAATCGCCATGAGTTCGTTGAAACGGTCCACGAGTTGCCGGCCCCGTGGCGTGAGTCGCGTCGCGCCGCCGCCGCGCCCGCCGGTGGCTGTCTCGACCAGCGGCTCGCCGGCGAGATTGTTCATCGTGTCGATGGCATCCCAGGCCGCCTTGTAGCTCATGCCGAACGCCTTGGCGCCCTGGGTGATGGAGCCGTGCTCCGCGATGGCCTGCAGCAGCGCGACACGGCCGTGGCCGCCGAGGCTCTCGCCGCCCGCCGAAATCCATAGCGAGCCCTCGAGGGCGAGTGGCGGGGCCGTCTTCGGTGCGCGTCGCGCGTTCATGATCTGATCGTCCTGGCCCGCAGGGGGCGATGGGCAAGAATAGTCCATCGCGACTTCGAGCCACCCGTGGCCTCTGCCGTCGGGCACGGACTGGCGATCGGGCTTCGATACCGTAATATACAAGCGTATATGTCAACACCAGACAGCCTCCCATGTTGCGGCCCAACGACGCCCTGCCGGATGGGCAGCGTCGGCGAGGCTGGTTACTCCGGCGTCGAACCCGGTCTTCTGCGGGCGACGGCCGGCGAGTGAACCAGGGCCGGCGGCAACTTCACGTACCTCGACCCGCAGAACCGGTCCGACCCCGACATCCGCCTCACGGGCGTGCAGGCTCACAGGCTGTTCCTTTGCGTCACGGCGCCGCCGTTGACCTGGCTCGACATTCAGGCGACCCTCGAGAACAACAGCGAACGCTGGATCTCCAATACCGTGCAGATCGATGGCTACACCATCGCCTCCCTGAAAGCCACGCTGCGCGCGCTGTTCGGCAGCGTCATCGAGACGAGTGTGGACCGCGTCAGCAACAGCAACGACTATCTCGACGCGGGCTTTCCGGCGCCCGGTCGCAGCCGGTTCGTGAACCTGCGTCATGATTTCTGAGGCAGGCGCCGCGGTCACTGTCCGCGCCGCGGCCGTTCATGACGACGGCAGCGAAGATCTCGGCGCCAGGTTCGCCGGGTTTGCCGCCGCTCAGCGTCGCCGGGGCCTGCGGGTGCTCGGCCTGGTGATGGAACGCCGGGGCGAGGGCCCGCTGTGCAAGCGCCCGATGTTCCTGGTCGACGTCGAAACCGGCCGGGAATTTCCGGCATCGCAGGCGCTGGGCCCTGGCTCCACCTCCTGCCGGCTCGACCCGGCCGCGTTCGCCGATGCCAGCGTCGTGCTGCGCGAGGCGCTGCCGCGCTCGCCGCAGCTCGTCGTCTGCAACCGCTTCGGTGCCCTCGAGGCCGGCGGCAAGGGTTTTGCGGACGAACTGCTCGCGCTCATGGCCGCGGAGGTACCGATGCTGACAGTGGTTGCCGAGCCGTACGTCGCGGCCTGGCGGGAATTCAGCGGCGATGCGCCGTTGCTGCCGCCCGTCTCCGATGCCTGGTCCGCGTGGCTGTCCAACGCACTGGCGCACGGTCTGCCGAGCGCGGGGTGAGCGCGCGTCGGTCTGCTCGCTGGTCCTGCGCGCAGCGACTGTCGCATCGCGTCGGATTCGCCCAGGCCCCGCTCCCATGACGACCGACGCAACCGACTTTTTCGCGATCTACGCCGGGATCATGCTTCGCGAGGGCTTTGCCCCCAAGCCGCCCGGCGCCTGGGACGAACGCGCCGGCGACTACGGCAAGCAGGGCGCGCCCAGTCGCTATGTCGAGGACTTCATCGGCCTGCTCGACCTCACGGACGCGCGCACGCTGCTCGACGTGGGCTGCGGCCCCGGCACGCTGGCGCTGCCGCTCGCGTCGCGACTCGAGCGGATCGTCGCCGTCGACTACAGCGCGGGCATGCTCGCCGCACTGCGGAAGAATGCGGATGCCCAGGGCATCGGCAACGTCGACACGCTGCTGCGCTCGTGGGCGGACGACTGGAGCGACGTTCCCGTCTGCGACGTCGCCATCGCCTCGCGCTCGGTGACGGCCACCGACCTGCGCGACGCGCTCGGCAAGCTCAGCTCGCACGCGCGGCTGCGCGCCTGCCTCACCTGTCTCGTCGGCGGCAGCTTCGTCGACCCCGACATTCTCGCGCTCGCCGGCGTGCCCGGACGCCGCATTCCCGACCACGGCATCGTCGTCGGTGCGCTGCGCCAGCTGGGCTTCGATCCGCGCGTCGAATACATCGAGACACCGGGCCGGTTCGCCGGCACGGCCGATTTCGACGAGTTCGCGCAACGTCTGCGCTGGCACACGGGCGACCTCGATGATGCCGCGCTGGCCCGGCTCCGGAACTGGTACGAGGCCGATCCCGTGCGTGCCAGGGCCGGCGGACGTCCCATGCAATGGGCGTTCATGAGCTGGGAGTGCGGCGCAGCTCGCGCCGATACCGCGCAGGCGTCGCGGCGTGCGCGAGCCGGAAGCAGCGGGTCAGGTGGCTCTGGCTGCTGAAGCCCGACTCGGCCGCGATCCTGGCGATGGGCATCGTCGTCGTGCCGAGCAGCAGACGCGCGCGCTCGAGTCTCGCCGTCTGGACGTAGCGATGCACGGAAACGCCCACCGCATCCTGGAACAGCCGCCGGAAGTGCGTCGCGCTCAGTCCGGCCACGTCGGCCAGCGTCTGCACCGGGAGTTCGTCCGCGAGGTGCCTGCGAATGTACGGCAGCACTTTCTGCAGCCGCGGAAAGTGTCCGTGCCTCGGCGACAACCTGCCCGTCTCCGGCATGGCGAGCGTCCGGCACGCCTGCTCGAGCATGACCGCGACGAGCTTCAGCACGAAGGCGTCGTCGCCGGCCGTGCGCCGGCGCAACTCGTTGAAGACCTGCAGCGCAGCGGCGCCGACGAGCGCATCGCTGAACTGCCGCGGCTCGGCCGCGTTCCCGGCGAGTCGCGCGAGGCGGTCCACCGGTCCCCGGCGCGGCGCGGTGAAATAGAAAATCCCGAAATCGCTGGGGCCGCTCAGGTGCCAGTGCGTCGCGCAGCCCGGCGGCAGCAGCAGCGCCTGCGACGGCAGATTGGTGGTGCGCCACCGTTCCGCCTCGCCTTCGGTGACCCGGGCTCCGCCGAACAGCGTGATGAGACCGGGAACGTCGTACCGGCTGATCACGACCTCCTTGCGCTGCAGCAGGTAACGCTCCGCATAGAGCGGAGATTCCCCACCGACATGGCCGGCCACGACCGGCAGGCTCCCCAGCTCGTCACGGACGCGGTGCCAGACTGCCATCGGCCGGCCTCGTGGACAGAATCTGCCAAATATACGACTGCGCCCTGCAAGATGCCCGGCGCGAAGCTCGCCAGACTCCGTCCGACCGCACCGGCCCCGGGGCGGGAGGAGCACAACCATGAGCCTGATGTCGCGTCGATCTTTCCTGGCGACCACGGGTGTCGTTGGCGGCGGCGCCGTGGCAGCCGGACTCGGCGCCGTCGTCTATGCACGCAACGGCGAACTCGACCGGCCGTTTCCGTACATCGCGGAAAACGCCGTCATCCTTCCCGCCAACGGCAAGCACGTGGTCATCGTCGGTGGCGGGCTATCGGGTCTGCAGGCGGCCGTCGAACTCTCGGCCCGCGGATTCAAGGTGACCGTGCTCGAGAAGACCGGCAGCCCCGGCGGCAAGCTCAAGTCGTGGCGCGACCCGACCTTCGGGCCCGCGGACGATCCGTACAAAGCGGACCCGGCGTTTGCCGGCTACATCCGCGAGCACGGCGTTCACGCGGTGTGGGGCTTCTATCACAACCTCCGCGAATTCCTCGGCCGCTACGGCTGGCCGCTCGGTGAGACGCCCGACGACCTGTCCATGTACACGTTCCGCGACCGCGACGGGACCGTCAGCTACCTGCCGCGCCCCACGTGGGTGCCGCCGTACGACAAGCTGCAGCTCGTCGACGGCCTCGAGCACCTGAACCACCTCGAGGAAGCCGATCGCGGCGACGCGATGAAGCTGATCTCGAAGCTGCTGTCGTTCGACTACACCGACCCGACGCAGCGCGCCTACCTCGACGGAGTGACCGTCGAGCAGTACTGCAGGCAGCTCGGGCTGTCGGACGCGCTGACCTACAAGCTCTGCCAGTGCTTTCTCGAAATGGCGTATTTCGACACCGTCGAGTACGCGTCGATGCTTACGCTCGGCCTGCTGGCGCAGGTGTTCGGCGGCGTGCCCTCCGACATGATGAAGTTCAATCTCTACGTGAACCCGACCAACGAGTCCTTCCTCGGGCCCATGGTCGCGTTCATACGCTCGCATGGCGGGGAGGTGAATTTCCAGACCGAGGTCTCCCGGCTCGTCGTCGAGGACGGCCGCATCGCCGCCGTGCGCGCGGCCGCAGTGCCGGAGTCCGCGGTGAAACGCTGCTCGATCTGCGGCGCGCTGATCTTCGACGGCATGGAAGTCGGCGGCGAATGCCCCTACTGCGGCGCGAACGCGGGCGTGCTGCGCGACATCACCGCGCGGGAACGCGTCGAGCGCACCTTCACGGCCGACTACTTCATCTGCGCCCTCGACGGGCCCGGAGCACAGCAGCTCGTGCGCCAGAGCTTCGGGCAGCCCGGCAAGGACGACTACTTCGGCAGAATCCTCGGGCTCAACGCCCGCGCGCCGCACGTCTGCAACCTGTGGTATGAGGGCAAGGGCCATTGGGAAACGCAGGTCCTCGACGACAAGCAGCGGCCCGCGTTGTGCGTCTACCCCACGGGGTACGACTACCTCGGCATCACGATCAACCGGGCGGTGCGCATCCGCGGCAACGACGGCAAGTCGTGGGCCTGGTCGCAGGAATTCGTGGACCGCGACGTCACCGTGATCGAGACGCAGGTCGCCAAGTCGGAGCAGGTCGCCTCCGCGAGCAGCCGCGACATCGCGATGCTCTGTCATGCGGAGCTCAGGACGTGGATGCCGGACCTGCCCGAGCCGAGCGCCTGGTACGTCAATCGCTGGTTCAACTACACGGCCTATCGCGTCGGCGACGAGGGCAATCGGCCGGCCGTCCAGTCGCCGATCGACAACCTGCTGTTCATCGGCGACATCGCCTTCGTGCCGCACCACGCGATCTTCATGGAAAAGACCAACGTCACGGCCAAGTGGGCCACCAACCTGCTGCTCGACAAGATCGGGCAAAAGGCAGGCCGCATCACCATCCTCGCGACCGGCACGCCGAGTCTGAGCACCGACTGGGCCCGTCGACGCCACAGCGTCTACATTTCCGCCGAGGGGACCTGACGCGGCGGCGTCTCAGCAGACCGGGTCGACCGCGTCGGGCTCCACCGCCGTGACGACATCGGCCTCCGCTGCCGTGATGACATCGGGCTCCACTGCCGTGATGACCTCGGTCTCGTAGCGCCAGACCGCGACGTCGTCGCGCCAGAAGTCCGCGGGCAGGCCTGCCTTGAGCTTGAGCCGCTGCAGGAACTCGCGCGGCCCCGCGACCTGCTCCCACACTTTCGGCAGGAACGTCGCGCGTCGTCCGCGCCACTCGAGCACGAGACCGTCACGGCCCGGCACGAGTTGCACCAGCAACTGCGACTCGCCACGGACCCGCATCGGCTCGCACGGCGTCAGCACGGATACCTCGACGTCCGTGCATGCCCATTCGTCGGCCGTGAGCGGCGCGAAGCGCGGGTCGCGGAACGCGCTGGCCCGCGCGTTGTGCCACACGTCGAGCAGCAGCGGACGTGCCGGCTCGAGCGTGCCGCAGCAACCGCGCAGTTCGTCCTCGATCCGCAGCGTCACGAACGTGGCCCGTTCCGCGCCGAGCACGCCGCGCAGCGCCTCCGGTCCGGGCGCCGCCCAGGTATCCACGCCCAGCGCGCTTTCGATCGAACAGGCCGCCGCGTGCAACACGGCCCGCCGCGCCGCCACGTCAAGCCTGGCCGATGGCATAACTGCCGTACCCCACGACGCGCGACCGGTCGCCCGCGGTGTCGCCCGAATTGCGCTGGTCCAGCACCTCGGCCACACAGCCGCGACGACGCGCGACGTGCATCAGGCCGTTGATGCCGCGTGCACCGCAAGCCTGTTCGTCGTCGATGTCACCCTTCCCTCCGACAATGGCACGCGTCGTCGCCGCATCGAGGCTCCTGGCCTCGCTCCACGTGAGGTAGTGACTGAGATCGGAACTCACGAGCACGAGCGTATCGTCATCATCCCAGGCGGCATCGCAGACGCGCCCGACCTGCTCCGTCGTCACGTCGCCGAACACGACCGGCAGGACGTCGAAGCCGTCGCCGAGCGCGACCTGCAGGAACGGCAACTGCACTTCGAGCGAATGCTCGGGCGCGTGGGCGGCGTCCGAGACCTGGACCAGGCCCGCCGCCAGCAACCGGTCACGCACCTCGACGTTCACCGGCACGGGGCCCAGCGGAGTGGCCAGTGCCGTCGCCGAAGGCACCGCCAGCCCGCGCAGTGCGACACGATGGCTCGGACCGATCATGACGACGTGCCGGATCGGCGCCGTCGAATCACGCAGCAGGCGATAAGCGGTGCCGGCCACCGGACCCGAGTACACATAGCCTGCGTGCGGCACGATCAGCGCCTTCGGCGCGCGTCGAAGCGCAACGCGCGGCAACACGGCACCCTCGATGCAGGCTTCGACCATGCATCGCAACTCGTTCGCATTCGCAGGATAAAAAAGGCCCGCCACCGCGGGTGGCCGGATCCTTGACTTGTCGACGTCCAGTCTCAACATCGTCCCTCGGGTAGCACTGTACTGCGCCCCATGTGGCGACGCATCGACGCGAATCAAATTTCGCGCCCGGGGAACCGGGCGCCAGACACATGAACAGCGAACCTGCGGGACATCCGACACGACACTGGGCCCGTCTCGCCGACGGCCGCGTCCAGTGCGACGTCTGCCCGCGCCGCTGCAGGCTCCACGAGGGGCAGCGCGGGCTCTGCTTCGTGCGCGGACGCGAGCGCGACGGCATCGAGCTCTACACCTACGGCCGGTCCAGTGGCTTCTGCGTCGACCCGATCGAAAAGAAGCCGCTCCACCATTTCCTGCCCGGCTCGGCCGTGCTGTCGTTCGGCACGGCCGGCTGCAATCTCGCCTGCAAGTTCTGCCAGAACTGGGACATGAGCAAGTCGCGCGAAATGGACACGCTCGCGGACGCGGCATCGCCCGAGGAGCTCGCGCGGACGGCCCGGCGGCTCGACTGCGCCAGCGTCGCCTTCACCTACAACGACCCGACCGTGTTCATGGAATACGCGATCGACGTGGCCCAGGCGTGTCGCGCCGCCGGGGTCCGCAGCGTGGCGGTCACCGCGGGCTACGTCTGTCCCGAACCGCGCGCCGAGTTCTTCGCGGCCATGGACGCAGCAAACATCGACCTCAAGGCCTTCCGCGAGGACTTCTACCGAAAGGTCTGTGGCGCGGAACTGGCGCCCGTGCTGGAGACGCTCGAGTACGTCGCGCACGAGACGCAGGTCTGGCTCGAGATCACGACGCTGCTGATTCCGGGCGGGAACGACTCCGACGCGGAGCTCGAGCAGTTGACGCAATGGGTCGCCGGCAGGCTCGGGCCCGACGTGCCGCTGCACTTCTCGGCCTTCCATCCCGACTGGAAGATGACCGACCGGCCGCCGACGCCGCCGTCGACGTTGACCCGCGCGAGGAACATCGCGAGGCGCAACGGCCTGCGTCACGTCTACACCGGCAACGTGCGCGACCGCGCCGGCGGCAGCACCTGGTGCCACCGTTGTGGCGCGTTGCTGATCGAGCGCGACGCATACGAACTCGGCCGCTGGGGACTCACCGGCGACGGTCGCTGTGCGGCCTGCGACGAGCCGTTGCCCGGCCTGTTCGCGCGAACGCCAGGCACCTGGGGCAGTCGCCGTCTGCCGGTCCGACTGCATCGGGACTGAGGACCGGTCGACGCAAAGCACATTGCGGGGCGGGTAACCTACGCCCCCATGACCGCCGTCCAGTTCCGCAATCCCGAAGTCCGTCTGTCGGAGGCGCTGCGGTCGACACGCAGCGCCGTGTCGGGCCACTCCGTCACGCTGCGCGAGTTGCTGCGCCTGGTCGGCGAGCAGGGGCTGCTCGTGTTCTGCGCCGTCCTCGCCATGCCATTCCTGCTGCCCGTCTCGCTGCCCTTCATGAGCACGGCGCTCGGCGCGCCGATGCTCTTGATCGCATTCGCGATCATCACCAACCGCGTGCCCTGGCTGCCGGACCGGCTGCTCGACCATGCCTTGCCGTCCGCCACCGTGCAGCACGTACTCGAACGCGCGACACGCGCGGCGGGACGCTTCGAGCATCTCGTGCGACCGCGCGTGCTGATGCTGACGGCGACGGCGGGCGTCAACAGCCTGAACGGTATCGTCCTGATGATCGTGGTGCTGCTGCTGATGGCGCCGTTGCCGCTGGTGCCGCTGGCCAACACGCTGCCCGGCGTCGCGATCGTGCTGCTGTGCCTCGGCATGGCGGAACGCGACGGCGTGACGCTCATGGCCGGCTACGTTGCGAGCACGCTGTCCGCGGTTTATGTCGTCGGCATTTTCTGGTTCGCCGTGGAGACCGGCAGCCACCTCGACACGGCGTGGCAGACGGTCGGCGGCCTGTACACGCGCTGGTTCGGAGGTTAGGGAGGCGGCGCAGGGTTTCCCTGGCCCTGCCCGCGACCCGATGTCGCCGGCGCGATCAGACATTACAATCCGCGCTCCGCGGGCCCGAATCCGGGCGAGGACACTTCGATGGCACGTATCACGCCCGTATCCGTCGCACTGCTGCTGGCCGCGGCCTCGGCCTTCAGCCCTGCGGCGAATGCCGCGCCCCAGTCGGAACACGAGCACGTGCACGACACGGGGACGGCGCTGGTCTCGAAGCTCGAGCTGGATCGGGGCAAACCGTGGCCCACCGATGCCGCGCTGCGCAAGGGCATGGCCGCGATCCGCGACGCCTTCGACGCCGATCACGCCCGCATCCACGCGGGCGGGCAGACCGACGCGCAGTACGACGCGCTCGCGGCGCGCATCGAGACACAGGTCGACGGCATCGTCGCCGCCTGCAAGCTGCCCCCGGCGGCGGACACGCAACTACATTACGTCGTCGGCGACCTGCTGCAGGGCGTCGCGCTGATGCGCGCCCAGGACCCGGCGCAGTCGAGACACGCGGGCGCGGCGCGCGTGCACGGCGCGCTGCTCGCGTACCCGAAGTACTTCGACGATCCGGCCTGGCGCAGCGGGCCCGATCCCGGGCCGGGACGCGAACACCAGCAAGATCGATAGCCGCGCCGCGGGCCCCGCTGACTGCTTTCAGCTCGCGCCTGGCGCCGCGGGCAGGCTCGCGGCAGGCGAGGCGGCCGTCGACGCGACGGGATCTGCGACGGACGACATCGTGTGCGCGGGGTCGTCGGTCGCGTGCGCTTCCGCCTCGGCCTTCTTGGTCATGACGATGATGCTGATGCGGCGATTGATCGGATTCGTCGGCTGATTCCTGTCGAAGGGCACGGCGGACGAGAGCCCGACGACGCGCGCGATCTTGCCCTCGGCGAGCCCACCCTGCACCAGCGCGCGCCGCGCGGCATTGGCACGGTCGGCGGACAGTTCCCAGTTCGAGTAACCGCGCTGGTCGCCGGCGTACGGTGTGGTGTCGGTGTGGCCGCTCAGCGACACCGAATTCGGGACGTCGTTCAGGTACTTCGCCAGCTCGAACAGGATGGCATTGGTGTAATCCTTGAGCTGCGAGCGGCCGAGATCGAACATCGCACGGTTCTTCGCGTCGACGATCTGGATGCGCAGTCCCTCCGGTGTGATGTCGATCAGCAACTGGTCCTTGAAGGGCTCGAGCGCCTGGCTCTTCGCGATTGCGTCCTTGAGCTCCTGCTGCAGCGCCTCGAGGTTCTTGCGCTCGGTCTGCTCCTCGGCGACCTGCTGTGGCGTCGGCGGCGGCGGCGTCGAGTCCAGCGACGGCTGCGGCTGGGCCATCATCGCCGAGCCGGTGCCCGTCGACGGCTGCGCCTTCGGCGCATCCATGCCGCCGCGCAGGTTGATGGCCGCCGTGCTCGCGCCACCGGGTCCGTTCTGGCCCGGCGCGGGCTTCGGCGCCGTGCCACGCTCCATGCTCGGGTTCTTGAAGTAATCGAAGATCGCCGCGCGCTGTTCCTTGGAAACCGAGGCGACGAGCCACATGACCAGGAAGAACGCCATCATCGCCGTGACGAAGTCGGCGTACGCGACCTTCCAGGCGCCGCCGTGATGCCCGCCCGCGACGACCTTCTTGCGCGTGACGTAGATCGGCCGCGGCGCGTTCTTGTCCGCCGCCATGCTCAGGCCGCCTTGGACGACGGCGCGGCGGCGGGCTTGGCCTTGAGCTGGCCCTCGAGGTCGGCGAACGTCGGACGCACCTGGCTGAACAGGAGCTTGCGTGCGAACTCCACCGAAACTTTCGGCGGGTAGCCGCGGACACAGGCGACCAGCGCCATCTTCACGACCTCGAACGCCTTGCCTTCCTCCTCGGCGCGGTGGCCCAGAGCCGTGGCGATCGGCCCGACGAAGCCGTAGGCGATGAGGATGCCGACGAAGGTACCGACCAGGGCCGCCGCGACCTTGTGGCCGATGGTCGCGGTGTCGGCGCCGTCGATCGCGGCCATGGTGTTCACGATGCCGAGCACGGCCGCCACGATACCGAAGCCGGGCAGCGCGTCCGCCACCTGCTGCATCGCGTGCGCGGGCTGGTGCGCTTCCTTGTGGTGGGTCTCGAGCTCGTACTCGAGCAGGCTCTCGAGCTCGTGAGGATCGAGGTTGCCGGAGACGATGAGCCGCAGGCAGTCGCAGATGAACTCCATCATGTGATGGTCGGCGAGGATCTTCGGATAGCGCTTGAAGAGCTCGCTGTCCTGCGGCTTCTCGCAATCCGACTCGATGCCCATCACGCCTTCCTTGCGCAGCTTGGTGAGCAGGTCGTTCAGCAGGCGCAGCAGGTCGATGTAGGCCTCCTTGCCATAGCGCGGCGGCTTGAACATCGCGGCCACGCCCCGGCCGGTCTCCACGAGCACCTTTTTCGGGTTGCTCGTGACGAAGGCGCCCGCTGCGGCGCCGCAGATGATCAGGTATTCGAACGGATGCCAGAGCAGCAGCAGATGGCCGCCCGAGAACAGGAACCCGGCGAGCACGCAGACGAGAACGACGATGAGGCCGACCAGTGGAAGCATGTTCATTGTTTCCGGGCAATTCATGGCGCCGCCCAGGCGCCCGGCCGCGGGCCGATCCCCGAGCGGTCTGTCCGGTCTATCGGCGGTACGCAGGGAAAGTTGAGGCCCGATTTGCGCCGGGCCTCACGGTCCCGCGAGCGGACCTCCGCACAGGCTCGCGAGAGGCGCGGCGCGGTTGCGGTGCCCCATGGGGGCCACGCGGCGCGAGCCGCCTGCGCGAACCGCCCTCAGCCGAACCGGCGGCCCTTGCCGCCGAAATGACGGCGACGACCGGGCGCCCGGCCAGCGGCACCGGCGGCCGTGCCATGAGCATGGCCGGAGCCGGACCCCGGCTGACGGGTCTGCCGGTCGGCTTGCACGATGCTGCGCGGGTCGACGTGACGGGGCTCGCGGGCCAGGCCCTCGCCCGACGGCCGCGGGATCTGCGAGCGGTCGAGCGGCAATACCACGATCTTGCGGCCCAGCACCTTCTCGATGGCGCGCAGGCGGTCCTTCTCGTCGTCCGCGACCAGCGAAAGCGCGTGCCCCGTGCAGCCCGCGCGACCGGTGCGGCCGATGCGATGCACGTAGTCCTCCGGCACGTGCGGCAGCTCGTAGTTGACGACCTGCGGCAGCTCGCTGATGTCGAGCCCGCGTGCCGCGATATCGGTGGCGACGAGCACCTGCACCTTGTACGCCTTGAAGTCCTCGAGCGCGCGCGTGCGGGCACTCTGCGACTTGTTGCCGTGGATCGCGGCACAATCGAGGCCGTCGCGGGTGAGCTGGTCGGCGAGCCGGTTGGCGCCGTGCTTGGTCCGCGTGAAGACGAGCGTCTGGGGCGTGCCGCCGCTCTTCAGCAGATGGCTCAGCACGGCACGCTTGTCGCCCTGCGCGACGAGATGCACGCGATGCTCGACGAGTTCGGCCGGCGCATTGCGCGGCGCGACCTCGACGGTCAGCGGGTCGTGCAGCAGGCCCTTCGTCAGCGCGCGGATCTCCTCGGAGAACGTCGCCGAGAACAGCAGGTTCTGCCGTCGCGGCGGCAGCAGCGCCAGCACGCGACGGATGTCGCGGATGAACCCCATGTCGAGCATGCGGTCGGCCTCATCGAGCACGAGGTAGCGCACGTCGCGCAGGTCGATGTTGCGCTCGTTGGCGTGGTCGAGCAGTCGCCCCGGCGTGGCGACGACGATGTCGACGCCGCGGCGCAGCGTCTCGATCTGCGGGCGCGGGCTGACGCCGCCGAAGATCAGCGCCGTGCGCTGCTGCAGATGGCAGCCGAAGTCGGTGAACGACTGGTCCACCTGTGCGGCGAGTTCACGGGTCGGCACGAGCACGAGCGCACGCGGAGCGCGCGACCCGCGCGGATTGGGGTGGGTTTCCGTCATGAGCTGCAACAGCGGCAGCGCAAAGGCCGCGGTCTTGCCGGTGCCGGTCTGGGCGGCCGCGAGCAGGTCGCGGCCCGCGAGCACCGAGGGAATGGCTGCGGTCTGGATGGGCGTGGGCTGCGCGTAGCCGAGCTCGCCGACGGCGCGCAGCAGTTCGGGCCGGAGGCCCAGAGAAGCGAAAGACATTGAATGATGTTCCGAGGCACCTCGGCCCGAACGTCGCGAACACATGGACGGAGCATCCGTCCACGGCTGCGCCGTGCGGGCACCGGCCGGGCGCCGTTGCTTTGATGAATCGAGACGCGAAATGCAGACGTCGAACAGCCTGCAGGAGGGGCCGCAAAGACTCGGTGCAGGGCTCTGGCCCGGCAGTCCGAGGACGGGACATGCCCGTCCATTCTGAAGATCCTCGTGCGCAGACCGGACTGCGCGGCGGCAAACTGTCCGCGGAGTATGCCGCAATGCGTCAAGCGGCGCCAGCAGACCGGGAACCGCGGCCCGCCACGCGATCCAATCCGAGCCAGCCGGACATGCGGTGCAGCTCACCGCGCAAGACCGTGCTCACGGCCGTCCGGTCCACGCCCGATTCATAGTGCGTGCCCGCGTGTCCGCGACCGGCAGCCGGAAGTAGTCGCGCAGGTCGCGCGCGGTCGCCACGCCCATCGCACGCAGGGAAATGCGCAGCAGTTCGCGTTGCGCCTCCGCCACCGGCGGCGTCGGCGCGTTCCACACGCGGGCCGGCAGGACGCGCTCCGGCAGGTCATAGACCCGCTCGAAGCGGCGGCGCGAGTGCGTCGTGACCTGACCCGCCCAGAACAGCCATTCGAGGGCGACCTTGCCCTCGCTCCAGCCCCACCAGCCGCCCTTGCGCCGGCCGGCGGCCGAGAGGTCGGAGACGCCCAGCGGTCCCCGGTCGCGGATCTCGGCGAGGACTTCGGCGCAGAAGGCCTCGCGCTCGCGGCCGAAGCGGCCCACGCCGTCCCAGAGCCCGATCCCGTGGCGCGCGCGTTCCATGCGCCAGCGCAGCAGGGGCTGCAATTCGACCGGAACCAGCGACGCCTCGTGGCCCCGTACTCAAACAGCCGGCGCCGGCGGCCACCGTACGCGGCTGCGTCCAGCAGGGCCGGGTCGTAGGCGCCGAGGCGCGAGTAGCACGGCAGGTAGTGCGACCGCACCAGCACGTTCACGGAGTCGATCTGCACCAGCCCGAGCCGACGCGCGACCCGCACGACATCGCCCGCGCCCACCGCACCTGCCACACGGCCCGCGCCGAACCCCTGTGCCCGCAGCGCGACCCTGCGCGCCTCCTCGCCGGACAGAGTCTCGCGTGGCCTGCGGTCGACTCGCATGCGGACGATCATAGCGGCGGCGTACCCTATGCGGGCGGCCAGAAAGACCTCGCACGCAGGCAGCCGCCGGGCAGGGAGCGTTCCATGATCAGGTACCAGGCGGACGTCATCGTCGTCGGTGCCGGCATTGCCGGCGTCACCGCGGCGATCGAGTTGCTCGATCGCGGACGCAGCGTCCTGCTGCTCGACCGCGACGTCGAGGAGAACATGGGCGGCCTCGCGAAAGAGAGCTTCGGGGGCCTCTGGTTCGCGGGAACTTCGCTGCAGAAGCGCTACGGCATCCGCGACGGCGCAGAGCTGGGCTTGCGCGACTGGCAGGCATTCGCCGAATTCGGGCCGGAGGATCGCTGGCCCCGCGCCTGGGCCGACGCCTACGTGCGCCGCGCCAATGCAGAGGTCTTCGACTGGCTGAGCGGCCTCGGCGTCCGGTTCATGCCGATGCCGCTGTGGGTCGAACGCGGCCTGCACGGGCCAGGCAACTCCGTGCCGCGCTGGCACATCGTCTGGGGCACGGGTCACGAACTGCAGGTCGTCCTGAACCGTCATCTGTTGGCGCGGCCGAACGCCGCGACCCGGCTGCAACTGCGCTTCGGCCATCGCGTCGAGACGCTCGTCACGACCAACGGGCACATGACCGGCTGTCGCGGCCGCATGGAAGGCCGTGACGAGGAGTTCGAGGCGACGGCCGAAGCCGTCGTCGTCGCCAGCGGCGGCATCAACGGCGATCTCGACCGCGTGCGGCAGCACTGGCACGCGGACTGGTCGCAACCGCCGCAGACGCTGCTGAACGGATCGCACCGGTACGCGGACGGCCGGCTGCACGACGCGGCGGCCGCGCTCGGCGCGAACGTCACTCACCTCGACTGGCAGTGGAACTATGCCGCGGGCGTGCACCACTGGCAGCCGCGCAAGCCGGCGCACGGACTGTCGCTCGTGCCACCCAAGTCGGCGCTGTGGCTCGACTGGCGCGGCGAACGCTTCGGCCCGATGCCGCTGGTCACGGGCTTCGACACGCACGAGCTCGTCGCGCGGATCTGCCGGCAGGAGCGCGCCTATTCGTGGCAACTGCTCAACCGCCGGATCATGCTTCGGGAACTCGCCATCTCCGGCAGCGAATTCAACCCGTCGTTCCGCCGCAAGAACCGCTTCCACGTCGTGCGCGACATGCTGCTCGGCAATCACTGGCTCTACGACCAGATGACGCAGCTCTGTCCCGACGTCGTAGTCGCACCGACGGTGGAGGAACTGGTCGAAAAGATGAACGCGCTCGCCGGCGACGACTCGGTCCGTCTCGGCGCGGTGCGCGACGCCGCGGCTCGCTACGACGCCTGCATCGACCTCGGCCCGCGCTTCCACACCGACGAACAATTGCGACGCATCGAGTTCGCGCGCCGGTGGATCGGCGACCGGCTGCGCACCTGCCGGTTCCAGAAGATCCTCGAGCCGGCCGCCGGCCCGCTGATCGCGATTCGCGAATTCATCATCAGCCGCAAGAGCATGGGCGGGTTGCAGACCGACCTGCAATGCCGCGTCCTCGACGGCTCCGGCACCGCGATTCCCGGTCTGTACGCGGCCGGCGAGAGCGCCGGGTTCGGCGGCGGCGGCATGAACGGCAAGCGCGGGCTCGAGGGCACGTTCCTCGGCGGCTGTTTGCTCGGCGGACGCATCGCCGGGCAGGCGGCGTAGCTGGCACCGCGGGGACGGGTACCGGTCCCCTATCTCCGCCGGAACGCGAGGTCCCAAACACTGTGCCCGAGGCGCTGGCCGCGCCGCTCGAAGCGCGTCACGGGCCGGCTACCGGGCCGCGCGACGAAGTCACCGGTCGGCGACTCGTTGCGCAGCCACGGGCACGCGCTCGCGGTTGCGAGCATGTGCTCGGCGTACGGCTGCCAGTCGGTCGCCATGCGCAGGACGCCGCCCGGCACGAGCTTGCGCGCGACGAGCTCGACGAACGCGGGCTGCACGATGCGCCGCTTGTGGTGCCGTTTCTTTGGCCAGGGATCCGGAAAGTAGAGCAGCAGCTCGTCGATGGATGCGTCGGGCACGCGCTGCCGCAGCACGTCCACGGCATCGTCACAGACGATGCGCACGTTCGAGACGCCCTCGGCCTCGCAGCGCAGCAGCAGATGCCCGACGCCCGGCGGATGCACCTCGAGCCCGAGGTAGTTGCGGGCCGGATGCGCGGCGGCCAGCGCGATCAGCGACTCGCCGTTGCCGAAGCCGACCTCGAGCGTCAGCGGCGCGTCGCGCCCGAACATCGCGACAAGATCGAACGGCGCGCCGTCGTTGCCGATGCCCCATCGCGGCCACAGTTCGCGCCACGCGCGCTGCTGTGCCGAGGTCATCCGCCCCGCGCGCACGACGAAGCTGCGGATCGCACGTCGATACGGCGATGACTCGCCTTCCTCAGCCGGCGGCATTCGTGGCGATGCCGCGGACCCGGACGCAGGTACATCCGCATCCGCCCCCGGGGGAAGCGCTGCTGGTTTCGTCGGCACCAATGAACTGGAATTCCGCAAGAGGTGGCCGATCATGATAAGCCCGGGTGAGGCGCGGGACGAGCGGTCGCGACGCGACGCGACGCGGCGCGCTCAGCCGCGCAGCGCGCCGCGCACGCCATTCATGACGAACTGTACGGTCAGTGCGGCCCGCAGCACTCCGAGCAACCGGTCAAGAACCGCACGGCCGGCCACGCCGACCACTCGCATGATCGGCCCGGCCGCGGGCATCAGGTCAAGTGTGAGCCCCAGCACCAGCAGGACCACGAAGAATTTCAGCAGTTCGTCGAGCATCTCGCCAACGCGTGTTTCGCGACTTGCAAGCCGCCCCGGGCAGGGCTACAAGGAACGCAAGGACAGCAAGCAGGAACTGGGGCGATTCGAGGGCACGACGATGACCAATCCCGCACCCGTCGTGGGCAAATGGTATGCCAGGCCGAGCGGCGACTCGTTCGAGATCGTCGCCTTCGATCCAGACGACGGCACGATCGAGATCCAGTACTTCGACGGCACGATCGAGGAGATCGACATCGACGACTGGCGCGAGGAACGCATCGAGCCGGCCGAGCCACCGGAGGACTGGACCGGCTCCGTCGACGTCGAGCCCGAAGACTACGAGAACGAATTCGACACCGAGCCCGGCAACGGCCTGGGCAGCAGCCCGCTCGAGGCCATCGATCGCGGCGAAGCCGACGGTTACTCGGAATTCGAGCTGCCCGACGAGCCGCCGGAAGGCCGTCTCTCGCGATAACCAGTCGGTGCGTCCCCCTCGCGGGGCGACACGACCGGCTGGCTTGCCGGCTTCAATCCGGATCCCGCAGCGGCACGCCGTCGTCGAGCACGACGCATCCGTCGCGCACCTCGATGGGCAGCGGCTGCAGGCCGTGGCCCGCACAGGGGCCGGAGACGCACTCCCCGCTGTCGATCTCGAACAACGCGCCGTGCATGATGCAGCGGATCAGCTGACCGCCCGGTGCGAGGAACACGTGCGGCTGCCAGTTGAGCGGGAAGCCGGCGTGCGGGCAGTGATTCACGTAGGCGCGGATCACCGCGCCGCGCCGCACGACGAACCCTTTGAGCGGCCACTCGCCCTCACCGAGCGTGAAGCCGCGTGCGCCGGGGTCGTCGAGTTCCGCGAGCGGGCAGATGACACGCGTCAGGTCGAGATCGCGCGGTCGGTCCGGTTCGTGGGCCGGCGGCTGGTCGTGCCTGGTCACACGCTGCTCCGCGGAGTCAGGGCGCCCGCGGTCGTTTCGTCGCGCCGACGGCCTCGATCCGCATGCGACGCGCGAGGAACCACAGCAGCACCAGCGCGGGCAGGCCGAGCGACGCCGTGTAGACGAAGAATGCCGGGTAGCCGACCGCGTCGACGACGAAGCCCGACGTGCCCATGAGCAGCTTGCCGGGCAGCGCGTACATCGAAGAGAACAGCGCATACTGGGTCGCCGTGTAGGACGCGCTGGTCAGGCTGGAGAGATAGGCGATCAGCGCCGTGCCGGCGATGCCCATGGCGAGGTTGTCCACGCTGATCAGCACCGCGAGGCCGACGATGTCCGGCTGGCCGAGCGATGCGAACGCGGCAAACATCAGGTTCGCCACGATCACCGCAATGCTGCCGAGCGCGAGCGCGCGCACGAGCCCGAGGCGCGCGACGATCACGCCGCCCAGGAACGTGCCAAGCAGCGTCCAGGCGAGGCCGAACACCTTGGCGATCGCGGCGATTTCCTTGAGCGTGAAGCCGATGTCCAGGTAGAACGGGTTGGTCATCACGCCCATCGTGAAGTCTGCGAGCCGGTAGCACGCGACGAACGCAAGGACCAGCACTGCGAGCTTCGCGCCGTAGCGCGTGAAGAAGTCGACGAACGGATTGACGACGGCGCCGACGAACCACGCGCCGAGGTTGCGCAGGGCACCCGGCCAATGCGCGTTGCGCGCCAGCCAGCCGGCCACCCGCGTCTCCTGCTCGACCGTCTGCCGGACGACGCGCGCCTCGGGCTCCGCGATCAGCAGCGTCGTGACGATGCCCACGCACGCGAACGACGCCATCACCGTGTAGGCGACATCCCAGCCGAAATCCGCCGCGACCCACAGTGCGCCCGCCGTCGCCACCATGATCGCGATGCGATAGCCGAACTGATAGGCGGCCGCCATCACGCCCTGCATCTCGGGCGGTGCCGATTCGATGCGCCAGGCGTCGACGGCGATGTCCTGCGTCGCCGAAGAGAACGCGACCAGCAGCGCGCTCAACGCGACGACGCCGAGGTGCCCGACGGGACTCAGGTGCGACATGTTGAGCAGACCGAGCGCGATGCCGGTCTGCCCGAGCAGCATCCAGCTCCGGCGCCGGCCGAGCAGCCGGTGCAGCAGCGGCAGCTTCAGTCGGTCGACGACCGGCGCCCAGAAGAACTTGACGGAGTAGATGATGCCGACCCACGACAGCATGCCGATGGTGGCACGCTCGATGCCGGCCTCGCGCAGCCACGCCGACAGCGTCGAGAACACCAGCATGAACGGCAGCCCGGCCGAGAAACCGAGGAACAGCATGCTCAGCACGCGTCGCTGCCAGTAGACGCGCAGGGCCGCGGCCCAGCCACGCCACCACGGCTGGCGCAATTCCGGTGCAGTCACGACAGGCTCCGCCGGGCGCGGCGCGGTCACAGATCGTAC
>WBZL01000023.1_pt1 | contig 143358 bp, 147 predicted proteins | sample 5204291 | NCBI WGS metagenome assembly WBZL01 (sample SAMN12344345, study PRJNA552823) | activated sludge metagenome | biome: Activated sludge suspended growth; feature: Nitrification reactor; material: Wastewater; isolation source: activated sludge from nitrification reactor of wastewater...
GGGGCCGACGGCGGCCCGGGGCGCGCCACCGGTGTGGATGGTGCGGCCGTCGGCGAGGACCACGTCGAGGCCGACGACCATGTCCTCGATCTTGCCGTAGCGGTTGGAGAGCTGGCCCGCCGAGCGGCACGCCAGCCACCCGCCGACCGTGGACAGGGTGATCGACTGGGGCCAGTGGCCGAGGGTGGCGCCGTGGGCGGTGCGCAGCTCGTGCTCGAGGTGGTCGCCGAACGTGCCCGGCAGCACGTCGAGCAGCATCGACGTGTCGTCCACCTCCACGATGCCGCTCAGGCCGCACAGGTCGAGCACGACGCCACCGTGCACCGGCACGGAGCCGCCGCACACGCCGGAGCGGCCGGCGGCGGCGGTGACCGGCACCCGGGCCTCGTTGCAGAGCCGCAGCACGTCGGCGACCTGCGCGGCGTCGGTCGGACGGGCGACGAGCCCGGCGCGGCCGCCGACCTGGCCCTCGAGGGCCCACGTCATGGCCAGCGGCCACCAGTCGCGCCCGGCCTCGCCGAGCGCGGCCGGGTCGGCGTCGACGGGGCAGACGGCGGCGAGGCGCTCGACCAGCGCGTCGGGCACGTCGACCCGGGTGGCGCCGAGGTGGTCGGTGACCCCGGCGGCGCCGCCGGCCAGGGCGATGGGCGGCGTGGGGGCGGCGGGACCGAGGTCGTCAGGCACCGGGGACGACCTCCGGGTCGGAGACGGGCAGGTCGGCCGAGGCGCGCTCGTGCTCGATCGACGCCTGGTAGTCGGCGACTTGGCGCCGCTGCTCGGCCTCGTCCCACCCGAGCTCAGGAGCGAGCAGCGCGGCGACGTCGGGCGCGGCCTCGGCGGAGGCGTCCCGGGCGAGCAGGCGGGCCCGGGTGCGCCGGGCCAGCACGTCGTCCAACGAGCGGGCCATCTCGTGGCGGGCGGCGTACACGGCCTCGGCCCGCAGGTAGGGGAGGCCGGGGACCAGCGGCTCGCCGAGTGCGGGGTCGTCGGCGACCAGGGCCCGGACCGCGGCGGCCTCGCCGCCGTAGCGCTCGGCCAGCGCCTCGTCCCGGGCGGCCTCGTCCTCGTAGCCCTTGGCCCCGCGCAGCCGCAGCTTGCGGGTGAGGCTCCGGCGGGACACCGGGTGGTCGAGCGGGCCCAGGTACTCGACCACGTCGTCGACGGTGTCGGCGGCCATCTCCCGGTAGGTCGTGAGCTTGCCGCCGGTGATGGTGACCACGCCGGACGGCGACCGGGTGACCTTGTGGCGGCGGGACAGGTCGGCGGTGCGGTTGGAGGAGGCGTCCTTGACGAGCGGGCGCAGGCCGGCCCACGTGCCGACGATGTCCTTGGCGGTGATCTCCCCGCGGACCGCGCCGTTGATGGCGCCGAGCAGGTAGGCGATGTCCTCGTCGGTGCACTGCGGGTCGTCGACCGGGCCGTCGTAGTCGGTGTCGGTGGTGCCGATGTAGGTGAACTCGCCCCACGGCACCACGAACACCGAGCGCTTGTCCTTCGGCACCGGGATGACCGCGGCGATGTCGTTCTGCACGAGCGACCACGGCACGGTGATGTGGATGCCCTTGGCGGGCCGGATCGAGTGCGGGTGGGTGCCCTCGTCGATCTCGCGCACGTCGTCGGACCACACGCCGGCGGCGTTCACCACCGCCCTGCAGGCGACGTGGAGCTCGTGGCCCTCGGCGGTGCGCACGGTGGCGCCGGTGACCCGGCCGGCCGCGTCCTTGTCGATGCCCACGAGGCCGACGCCGTTGGCGACGACCGCGTCGTGGTCGAGGGCCGCCGTGCGGGCCAGGGTCAGGGTGAGACGGGCGTCGTCGGCGCGGGCGTCGTAGTAGAGGTAGGCGCCGGCCAGGCGGTCGCGGGGGAGCGTCGGCATGTGGGCCACGGCCTCGTCCACCTTCAGGCGCTGGTGGAGCTTGCCGATCCGGGCGCCGCCGGTGAGGTCGTACATCCACATGGCCGAGCCCATGGCGCGGGCCAGCTTGCGGTTGATGAGCCCGTCCTTCGAGAAGATCGGGATCAGGAACGGGAGGATCTTCACCAGGTGGGGCGCGTTGTGGCGCAGGATCTGGCGCTCTCGCAGGGCCTGGTAGACGAGGCGGACGTCGCCCTGCTGGAGGTAGCGGAGGCCGCCGTGCACGAGCTTCGAGGACTTCGACGAGGTGCCCGAGGCGAAGTCGTCGCGCTCGACCAGTGCCGTCCGCAGGCCCCGGGAGGCGGCGTCGAGGGCGACGCCCGCGCCGGTGACGCCGGCGCCCACCACGAGCACGTCGAACTCGGTCGTGGCGAGCCGCTCAAGGGCCTCGGCGCGGTCGAAGGGCACGGGTCCGCTCATCGCGGCTCATACTAGGGAGCGGGTCCGACGGGCTGCCTGATCCGGATCCAGGGACACAATCAACACCGATTGTTGATCAGCAAGGCCTGTGGGCTAAGATGAGCGGCGTGAAGTCGCCCGACGAGCTGGCCGTCTCGTTCCGTGCCCGGGGCCTCAAGGTGACCCCGCAGCGCCAGCGCATCTTCCGCGCCCTGCACGAGGCCCGTGAGCACCCCACGGCCGAGGCGGTCTACGCCGAGGTCCGCCAGGAGATGCCGACCATCTCGTTGCGCACCGTCTACCAGACCCTCAACGACCTCACGGCGATGGGCGAGCTGCACCAGCTCGACCTGGGCACCGGGTCGGCCCGGTTCGACCCCACCGTCGAGCCCCACCACCACCTGGTGTGCGACACCTGCGGCGCGGTCAGCGACCTGCACGCCGAGTTCTCCGACGTCCACGTCCCCGCCGACGTGGGCTTCGCCGTCTCCAGCACCGAGATCGTGTTCCGCGGCCGGTGCCGGGAGTGCCAGGGGGGCGGCCACATCGGCACGGCCCCGACGAACCCACCAGCAGTACGACCAAAGGAGCACGCAGCCCATGGCTGATCTGAAGGGCACCCAGACCCACGAGAACCTCAAGGAGGCGTTCGCCGGCGAGAGCCAGGCCAACCGCCGCTACCTGTACTTCGCCCAGAAGGCCGACGTCGAGGGCTACCCCGACGTCGCCGCGCTGTTCCGCTCGGTCGCCGAGGGCGAGACCGGCCACGCGTTCGGCCACTTCGACTTCCTCGCCGAGGTCGGTGACCCCGTCACCGACGTCCCGGTCGGCTCCACCGAGGACAACCTCAAGTCGGCCATCGAGGGCGAGACCTACGAGTACACCGAGATGTACCCCGGCTTCGCCAAGACCGCCCGCGACGAGGGCTTCGAGGAGGTCGGCGAGTGGCTCGAGACCCTCGCCCGCGCCGAGAAGAGCCACGCGGGTCGCTTCACCCAGGGCCTCGAGTCCCTGTCCTGACGCGTTGACGTACGGCCGTCCCGGCGACCACGCGGTCGCCGGGACGGGCCGTCCGGCGCCGCCGCGCCACCGCCCGCCACCCACCGCCGCACGGAGACCGACGCCACCGTGACCATCACCTACGACCCCCACGACCCCGCCTACTGGGACGAGGCCGACCTCCGGGGGGAGATGACCCGGGTCTTCGACCTGTGCCACGGCTGTCGCATGTGCTTCAAGCTGTGCCCGTCGTTCCCGTCGCTGTTCGAGATGGTCGACGAGTTCGACGACCAGGACGCCGCTCGCCTCACGCCCGCCCAGCAGGACCGGGTCGTCGACGAGTGCTTCAACTGCAAGCTCTGCTACGTCATCTGCCCGTACATCCCTGGCCAGAGCGAGTGGGAGCTCGACTTCCCCCGCCTGATGCTGCGTGCCGAGCAGGTGCGCCACCGCAACGAGCGCCAGACCGTCAAGCAGAAGCTCACCACCCAGGCCCTCGGGCGCACCGACCTCGCGGGCAAGGCCAACACCGCCCTCGCACCGCTGGCCAACAAGGCCATCGGCACCCCGGGCTCGGCCCCCCGGCGCCTCATGGAGAAGACCGTCGGCATCGCCGCCGAGCGCCTGCTCCCGCCCTACGCCCGCCAGCGCTTCTCGACCTGGTTCAAGCGCCGCCGCAGCGCCGGCACCACCGTCACCCCGGTCGCCGAGGCCCGTGGTCGCCACGAGACCGCCGTGCTCTTCCCGACCTGCATCGTGGAGTACCAGGCGCCCGAGGTCGGCCACGACCTGGTCAAGGTGTGCGAGCGCAACGGCATCAGCTGCGAGCTGCCCGAGGGGCAGGTCTGCTGCGGTGCGCCGTGGCTGCACTCCGGTGACGTGGACCGCTTCGTGGCCCAGGGCAAGAAGAACGTCGCGGTGCTCGCCCAGGCCCTGCGCGAGGCCGGCCCGGACGCCACCGTCGTCGTGCCGCAGCCGACGTGCAGCTACGTCCTGAAGAAGGACTACGTGGACTACGTGGGCGGCGCCGACGCCGAGCTCGTGGCCCAGCGCACCCGCGACGCCGCCGAGTACCTCATGGAGCTCCACAAGGCCGACGGCGGCACGCCGCTCGACACCGAGTTCGCCGGGGAGGTCCCCGATGCCATCACGTACCACGCGCCCTGCCACCTGCGGGCCCAGAACATCGGGCTCAAGAGCCGCGACCTGCTCAAGCTGACAGGCACGAAGATCACGGTCGTCAGCGAGTGCTCCGGCATCGACGGCACCTGGGGCTACCGCGAGGAGAACTTCGAGGCGTCGCGGGGCGTCGCCAAGAAGATGGCCACCGCGATCGACAAGGCCGACAACGACGCCGTGGCCGGCGACTGCCACCTGGCCAACGGCGCCATCGTGCAGGAGACCGGCAAGCGCCCGAGCCACCCCGTGCAGTTCCTGGCCCGCGCCTACGGCATCCCCGAGGAGGAGACGAGATGACCACGCCACTGACCCTCGACGACATCGCCGACCTGCGCGCCTACGAGCGCGAGCGCGAGGAGTTCCGCACCCGCGTCATCGCCCTGAAGAAGCTGCGCCGCGTCACCGTGGGCCCGTTCGTCACCCTGGTGTTCGAGAACCGCGACACGATCCGGTTCCAGATCCAGGAGATGGCCCGGATCGAGAAGCTGATCAGCGACGAGGCCATCGAGGCCGAGCTGGCCGCCTACAACCCGCTGCTGCCCGACGAGGGCCACCTGTCTGCCACCCTGTTCATCGAGCTCACCTCGAAGGACGACCTCGTGGCCTGGCTCCCCAAGCTCGTGGGCATCGAGCACGCCGTGGAGCTCCGCCTCGGCGACGGCGCCGACGCCGAGGTGATCCCGTCGATCCCCGAGGCCGCCCACGAGGCCCAGCTCACCCGGGAGGAGATCACGGCGTCGGTGCACTACGTGCGCTTCGCCCTCAGCCCCGACCAGGCGGCGCGCTTCCGGTCCGGGCCCGCGACCCTCGCCCTCGCCCACGAGCACTACCGCCACGAGGTGGCGCTCGGCGACGAGACCCGGGCCTCGCTGGCCGCGGACCTCGCCGGCGGCTGAACGCGCCCGGCGCGCCGGTCGCACACGGCGTGCCGCGCGGCCTTTGGCGGACGGGTGTCCAGAACGCCGTTCACCCTTCGGACACCCTCGGTTTGCGGCTGCTCGCGCGGCGGTGACAATCTCCCGCCCATGGACCACGCGTGGCATCAGCAGGGCGCGTGCCGGGGGCTCGATCCTGAGATCTTCTACCCGGCCACGGACGAGGAGGCCGAGCAGGCCAAGGCCGTCTGTTCCCTGTGCGGCGTACAGGAGGCCTGCCTCGAGCACGCGCTGGGCCGCCGGGAGAAGGACGGCATCTGGGGCGGTGCCACCGAGAAGGAGCGGCGCCGCATCATCCGCCAGCGCCGCCGGGCCAGCTGAGGCGCCGCGGCGCGTCAACCCCGTCGCCCCGAACGCACCCCACCCCCTAGAGTCGCCGCCGTGAACTGGGCAGCGGTCCTCGGCGCGCTCACCGAGGGAGACGACCTGAGCGCCGACGTGGCCCACGAGGCCATGGCGGAGATCCTCGCCGGCGAGGCCACCTCGGCCCAGATCGCCGGCTTCGCCGTCGCGCTGCGGATGAAGGGCGAGACCGTCGACGAGCTCCGCGGCCTGCTCCAGGCCATGGTGGAGGCCGCCGACCCGGTGGTGCTCGACCCGTCGGTGCAGGCCATCGACACGTGCGGCACCGGCGGCGACCGCAGCGGCACCATCAACATCTCGAGCGTCGCCGCCTTCGTGGTCGCCGGCGCCGGCGTGCCCGTCTGCAAGCACGGCAACCGGGCGGCCTCGTCGCAGTGCGGCTCCGCCGACGTCTACGAGGCCCTCGGTGTGCCCATCGACCTCGACCCCGACGCGGTCGCCCGGGCCGTCACCGAGATCGGCATGGGGTTCTGCTTCGCCCAGCGCTTCCACGCCGCCCTGCGCCACGCCGGCCCGACCCGCAAGGAGCTCGGCGTGCGCACCGCGTTCAACTTCCTCGGCCCCATGGCCAACCCGGCGCGGGTCCGCCGCCAGGTCGTCGGCGTCTCGGACCCCCGCATGGCCAAGCGCATGCTCCGCGTCCTCGTGGCCAACGGTGCCGAGCGCCCCCTCGTGGTCTACGGCCACGACGGGCTCGACGAGCTCACCACCACGACCACCTCCACCCTGATGGAGTGGGTCGATGGTGAGGTCCGCACCCACGAGGTCGACGCCACCGCCTTCGGCCTGGCCCGGGCCGAGCCCGCCGACCTGCTCGGCGGCGACGCCACGGTGAACGCCGAGGCCGCCCGCCGGGTGCTGGCCGGCGAGCCGGGCCCGCACCGCGACATCGTCGTGCTCAACGCCGCCGCCGGCCTGCTGGCGGGCGGGGCGGTGGACGACCTCGCCGCCGGGGTCGAGGCCGCGCAGGCGTGCATCGACGACGGGCGCGCCGCCGGCGTGCTCGAGCGGCTGCGCACCTTCACCTGACCGCGGGCGACCCCCGTGGGCCCGCGCCGACGGCGGAGCTCAGCGGATCGGGCTCGGATGACCTCGGGTCAGGAGATCGGGTCAGATGATCTGGACGGGCGGCGTCGAGGGTGGCGCGGTGGCACCTGGCGTCGCCGGCGGCACGGGGCCCGGCGCGCCGACCGAGGGTGGTGGGGCGACGGGCGCCGGCACGGGACCGGCGGCGGTCAGGTCGATGTGGCCCTGCGCGACCCGCTCGACCGCCTCGACCTCGGCCTGCGCCGCCTGCAGGGCGGCGAGCTGGTCCCGGATCTCCCGGAGCCCGTCGCTGGCCTGAGGCAGCGCCCCGGGCCCGGCCCGCCGGGCGGTCACGGCGATCTCCTGGGCGAGCCGCTCGATCTCGCGCACCTGCGCCCGCAGGGGGAGCAGCGTGCGGCGGCGGTGGGGACGGGGGGTCACGCTGGCCTCCACGAGCAGCCGGTCGAGCACGATGGCCTCGCCCTCGAGGGTCTGCGCGAGCTCGGGGAGCTGTGGGTGGGCCTCGCCCACCGTCGGGGCGTACGCGACCCGTGCCGACGTGCAGGCGTTGCGCAGCCGGCGGTGCATGCGGGCGGGCGCCGCCGGCGAGACGAGCCACGTGGTGGGCGCCGGGCTCTTCACGGTGGCCGACACCCGGTTGCGGCGGCGCAGGGCGTAGAGCATCCCGCCCACGAAGGCGGTGCACAGGGCCACGAAGCCGAGGTACACGAGCGACACGGTGAGGAGCACCCGGAGCACGGTCCCAGGATACGGGCGCACCGACGGGGATGACTCGCGGCCCGCGCCGGGGTCCCGTCCCCGCCCCGGTCCCCGCCGCGGTCCCCGCCCTCGTCCCGCGCCGGCGCGATCGGGACCGCGGGCTCAGCTGCGGGCGGGCTCGTAGGTGGGCAGCGCCGGCAGCGGCGAGGCGAGGCCCCGCTCGCTGTGCACCAGCCGGACGCGCCCGGCCTGCGCGTCGAGCCAGCGGGCCACGCACAGCAGCTCGTCCACCTCGTCGCGGGCCACCGGCTCGCCCAGGGCCAGGCCCGGGCCGGGCGACAGCACCCCGTCGCCGGGGTCGCCGTCGGCGGCCGTCGACGCCCCCCACTCGGGGAAGGGCAGGGCGACGCGCCCGAGGCGGGCGTCGTCCTCGCCCGCCGGTGCGCCCCACGAGCGCACCAGGCGCCCGTGGCGCAGCTCCACGCCGGCGCCCGTCGGCAGCTCGATGCGGACCCGCCCGGAGCGCCGGAGCGCGTCGAGGCGGCGCTGGCGGGCGAGCACCCGGGCCAGGGCCGCGGCGCGGTCCCGCACGTCGGCGGCCTCCTCGTAGCGCTCGGCGAGCGCCAGTGCCTCCATCCGCTCGGCGAGCGGGTCGAGCAGCGCGGCCGGGTCGTGGGTGAGGGCGTGGACGAGCCCGTCCACGAGGGCGCCGTACTCGACCTCGCCGATGGCGCCGGAGCACGGGCAGGTGCTCACCCCGAGCTGGGCGGCGGTGCAGGGGCCTTCGCGCGCCGGTCGCTCGTCGAGCCGGGCGCGGCCGCTGAGGCGGGTGGTGCACCGGCGGAGGGGGACGACGCTCTCGATGGCCTCGGCGACGAGCCGTGCCGCCCGCGTCGACGAGACCGGGCCGAGGTAGAGGCTGCCGTCGGCGGGGGTCGCCTTCACCACCGAGAGTCGGGGGAAGCGCTCGTTGCAGGTGAGCTTCACGTAGGTGTAGGAGCGCCAGCGCGTGCCCTGGCGGTTGAAGCGGGGGAGCAGCTCCTGGATGAGGCGCACCTCGCGGACCTCGGCCTCGAGGGGCCCCGGGCAGACGACGTGGTCGATGCGCTCGGTCTCGCGCAGCAACTGGGCGACCTTGCGGCGCCCGTCGCCCGAGAAGTACGAGCGCACCCGGGTGCGCAGGTTGGTGGCCTTGCCGACGTAGAGCACCTGGCCCCGCCGGTCGCGGAACACGTAGACGCCCGGCGAGCGCGGCAGGCGGTCGGTGAGGCGCAGCTTGGTGATCTGCGGGTGGGCGGCGAGCTTCGGGAGGTGCAGCAGGTCGTCGAGGCCGGACACGCCCAGCCGCCCGGCCCGCTCGAGCAGCACGTGCAGCAGGTCGCCGGTGGCGAGGGCGTCGTCGAGCGCCCGGTGGGACGGCTGGTGGGGGAGGCGCAGGCGGTCGGCGAGGGTGCCGAGCTTGTGGTTGGGCACCTCGTCGCTGAGCAGGCGCCGGGCGAGGCGGTAGGTGTCGACCACCTGGTTGCGCAGCGGCGGCCGCCCGCCCCGGTCGGTGGCGGCTCGGAGGAAGCGCAGGTCGTAGCTGACGTTGTGGCCGACGATGACCGCGTCGCCGACGAAGTCGACCAGGGCGGGCAGCACCGCCTCGATCCGCGGCGCCGGCAGCACCATGGCCTGGGTGATGCCGGTCAGCACCGTGATGGTGGGGGGGATGAGCTGGCCCGGGTTCACCAGGGTCTGGAAGGTGCCGAGGCACTCGCCCGCCCGGAGCTTGACCGCGCCGATCTCGGTGATGCCGACGTCCTCCGCCGCGCCGCCGGTGGTCTCGAGGTCGATCACGCAGAACGTGACGTCGATGAGCGGCGTCCCCAGGTCATCGAACGTACGTTGCATCACCCCAGTGAAGCGAACAGGTGTTCCCTGCGCAAGTGCCCGTACACTCCAGCCCGTGGCCGACGTCGCCGAGACCCCCGCTCCGCCCCGCTACCGCTGCGACGCGTGCGGCAACCTGACCCGCTTCGACGTGACCAGCACCCGGCGCACCCGGGCGTTCCACCACTACACGGTGGGCGGCGAGCTGTCGGTCGAGGACGAGGAGGTCCTCGACGAGACGATCGAGGAGGTCGCGTGCCGTTGGTGCGGCAACGGCAACGCCGTCCACCCGGTCACCGACGGGGCCTGACCGGCCGGCCCGCGATTCCTGTCACACCCCCCGGGGAGGATGGCGCCATGGAGGACTCCACCCTGCGCATCGACTGCGACGAGTGCCAGATGCAGCACACGTCGACCTGTGACGACTGCATCGTCACCTTCCTCGTCAACCGGGAGCCGGACGACGCGGTGGTGATCGACGTGGCCGAGGTCCGCGCCGTGCGGCTGCTGGCCGACGCCGGCCTCGTCCCCGAGTTGCGCCACGTCCCGCGCACGGGCTGACCTTCTCGGGTGATCGACGCGCTCGAGGCGGTGGGCCGGGCGGCGGGCCTCGACGCCGTCGGCGTGGCCGCCGCCACGCCCTTCGAACGCACCCGTGAGGACCTCGAGCGCCGCAAGGCCGCGGGGCTGGCCGCCGGCATGCAGTTCACCTACCGCAACCCCGCCCGCTCCACCGAGCCCGAGCGGGCCCTGCCCGGGGCGCGGGCCCTGGTCGTGGGCGCCCGCTCCTACGCCCACGAGCGGGACGGCCACGACGGGGCGGTGCCGGGCGGGGCGGTGCCGGGCGGGGCCGGGGCGGCGCGGCCGACGGGGCGGGTCGCCCGTTACGCCCGTGACGACCACTACGCCGCCCTGCGCGAGGGCCTCGAGGCGATGGCCGCCCACCTGCGGGCCGCGGGGTGGCGCACCCGGGTGCTCGCCGACGACAACGCGCTCGTCGACCGGGAGGCGGCCGTCCGGGCCGGCCTGGGCTGGTACGGCAAGAGCGCCAACGTCCTGCTGCCGGGCCGGGGGAGCTGGTTCGTGCTCGGCTCGGTGGTCACCGACGCCCCCCTCGTCCCCGCGGCCGAGCCGGTGGAGGACGGCTGCGGTACCTGCACCCGCTGCCTCGACGGGTGCCCCACCGGCGCGATCGTCGCGCCCGGCGTGGTCGACGCGCGTCGCTGCCTGGCCTGGCTGGTGCAGGCGCCGGGCTCCTTCCCCGAGGAGTGGCGGGTCGCCCTGGGCGATCGGATCTACGGCTGCGACGACTGCCAGGAGGTCTGCCCGCCGAACCGCCGCTCCGACCGGGAGGTGGAGGCGGCGGGCGCCGCCGGGGCCACGGTCGACCTGCTCGACCTCCTCGCCGCCGACGACGACACCCTCCTCGCCCGCCACGGGCGCTGGTACATCGCCGGCCGCGACCCCCGGCACCTGCGCCGCAACGCGCTGCTCGCCCTCGGCAACGCCGCCGACCCTGACGACACCGAGGTGCTCCGGGTGCTCGAGGCGGTGGCTGCCGGCGACGACGAGCTCCTCGGCGAGCACGCCCGCTGGGCCCGGCGGCGCCTCGCCCACCGACGGGCGGAGGCGAACGGCGCCCGGGCGGGGGCGTCGCGATGAGCCACCACCTGCTCGTGACGAACGACTTCCCGCCGAAGGTCGGGGGCATCCAGTCCTACCTCTGGGAGCTGTGGCGCCGGCTCGACCCGGCCTCGACCACGGTGCTGACCACGCCCTACGCGGGCGCCGCCGAGTGGGACGCGGCCCAGCCCTACCGGGTCGTCCGGACGCGTGAGCCGGTGCTGCTGCCCAACCCGGTGCTGGCCCGCCACGTCGACCGCCTGGCCGTCGAGGTGGACGCCGAGCTGGTGCTGCTCGACCCGGCGCTGCCCCTCGGCCTGATCGGCCCCCACCTGCAGCGGCCCTACGGCGTCATCCTGCACGGCGCCGAGGTCACCATCCCGGGGCGCCTCCCCGGCACGAACCTGGCCCTGCGCCGGGTCCTGCGCGGCGCCGAGCTCGTCGTGGCGGCCGGTGGGTACCCCCTGGCCGAGGGCGAGCGGGCCGCCGGCCGCCCGCTGCCGTCGGTGCTCGTCCCGCCGGGGGTGGACGTCGCCCGCTTCCGGCCCCTCGACGCCGCGGCCCGCGCCGCGGCCCGGGCCCGTCTGGGCCTGCCGGTCGACGGCCGGCTCGTGGTCAGCATCAGCCGGCTCGTGCCCCGCAAGGGCATGGACGTGCTCATCCGCAGCGCCGCCCGGCTGGCCGACGCCCGCCCCGACCTCACCGTCGCCATCGCCGGCGGCGGGCGGGACCGGGCGCGGCTCGACCGCCTGGTCGCCGACACCGGCGCGCCGGTGCAGCTGCTCGGCCGGGTGCCGGACGAGGACCTGCCCGACCTCTACGGTTGCGCGGACGTGTTCGCCATGCTTTGTCGGAGCCGTTGGGCCGGCCTCGAGCAGGAGGGGTTCGGGATCGTGTTCCTGGAGGCGGCCGCTGCCGGGGTGGCCCAGGTGGCGGGGGAGAGCGGCGGATCCGCCGAGGCGGTGGTCGACGGCGAGACCGGCCTCGTCGTGGGCGACCCGGGCGATGTCGACGCCGTGACCACGGCCCTGGCCGAGCTCCTGGACGACCCCGATCGGCGTGCCGCGATGGGCGTGGCCGCTCGGACGCGCGCCGAGCGCGAGTTCGCCTACGAGGTGCTCGTCGAGCGCCTGGCGGGGGCACTCCCGTGAGCGGCGCAGGGCCGGCGCCCGCGGTCGGGGCGGACGGGCCGGGAGCGGGCCGCCCCGGCGCCCGCATCATCACGGTCAGCCGGATGGGCACCGTCGTCTTCACGGTGACCGCGATCCTGGCCGTGATCGACCGGGAGCTCTTCGGCATCCTCGCGGTGGCGGTCGACCTCGCCCTGTTCTTCGTCGGCTGCGTGGTGTTCCTCTGGGCCTTCGCGATCGCCGTGGACCGCAGCCGCACGGACGCCATCGGGATCGGTGGGCTCTACTTCCTCGCCGGCAGCGCGCCCAAGGACGTCCAGCTCGCCCTGATGGTGCCCTTCGGCGTCCAGGTCGTCGTCGCCCTCGTCACCGCGGGCCTGCGGCCCTTCACCAGCCTGGCCTTCGGCGTGCTCGTACCCATGTTCGGCCTCGCCCAGGCCGGCCTCTGGGGCGCCCGCCACGGGACCTTCGGCTCGCGCTTCGACGGGCCGGCCGCCACCGCGGGCGGGGCCGGCGCCGGCGACGCCCCGATCGACGGCGAACCGCCCGGCGACGGGCCCGGCGAAGAGCCCGGCGGCCCCGCGCCCTCCCACTAGGCTCGCCCCCGATGCCCGACCACGCCACCGAGCGCACCACCATCGACGCATCACCAGCCGACTGCCTCGCCGCCGCGCTGGCGTTCGAGGACTATCCGACCTGGGCGCACGACATCAAGGAGACCGAGGTCCTCGAGCGCGACGCCGAGGGCCGGGGCCTGCGGGTGCGCTACCGGGCCGCAGCCATGGGCCGCAGCACCACCTACGTGCTCGGCTACGACTACAGCGAGGCCCCGCGCCGCATGTCGTGGACCCTGCTCGAGAGCGACATCACCCGCCAGCTCGACGGTTCCTACGACTTCACGCCGGTCGAGGGCGAGCCCGACCGCACCGACGTCACCTACGAGCTCATCGTGGAGCTGGTCGTGCCCCTGCCCAGCTTCGTGAAGCGCCGGGCGGAGTCGCGCATCGTGCACACCGCGCTGCGCGAGCTCAAGAGCTGGGTCGAGCGCGGCGCCGCGGCCTGAGCCGGCCGTGCGCATCCTGCTCTTCACGGGCAAGGGCGGTGTCGGCAAGACCACCGTGGCGGCCTCGACCGCCCTGCGCTGCGCCGACGGCGGCCGGCGCACGCTGGTGCTGTCGACCGACCCCGCCCACTCGCTGAGCGACGCCCTCGGCGTCCCCCTCGCCAGCGAGCCCGCGCCCGTGGCCGACGGGCTCTGGGGCCAGCAGCTCGACGCCCAGGAGCGCATGGAGGAGTCCTGGTCCGAGATCCAGGCCTACCTCACCGAGGTGTTCGACTGGGCCGGCGTGGCCGGCATCGAGGCCGAGGAACTGGCGGTGCTGCCGGGCCTCGACGAGATCTTCGCGCTGGCCGACCTGAAGGCCTTCGCCGCATCGGGGGACTGGGACACCATCGTCGTGGACTGCGCCCCGACGGCCGAGACCATCCGGCTCCTCTCCCTGCCCGAGGTCCTGGCCTGGTACATGGACCGCGTCTTCCCGGCGAGCCGCCGCCTCAACCGGGTGCTGTCGCCGGTGCTGAGCCGGGTCACCAACCTGCCCGTCGCCGGTGACGAGGTCTTCGGGGCGGCGCACCGCTTCTACGAGCGCCTCGACGGCGTCCGGGACCTGCTCACCGACCCCCACGTCACCAGCGCCCGCCTGGTCGTCAACCCCGAGCGCATGGTCATCGCCGAGGCCCGTCGCACCCACACGTACCTCTCGCTGTTCGGGTACCGCGTCGACGCGGTGGTGGCGAACCGGGTGCTGCCGGCCGAGGTCGACGACCCGTGGTTCGCCCGCTGGCAGGCGCTGCACACCGAGCACCTCGCGGCCATCGAGGAGGGCTTCGCGCCGTTGCCGGTCCTGCGGGCGCACCTGGCGCCGGACGAGCTCGTCGGGATCGACGCGCTCCGCCGCTTCGCCGGCACGCTCTACGGCGACCTCGAGCCCGACGCCCTGCTGCACGAGGGCGCGCCGCTGCGCATCGAGCGGGACGGCGAGGGGTGGCGGCTCGACCTCGAGCTGCCGTTCGCCGAGCGGGACGACGTCGACGTGGCCCGCCGCGGGGACGAGCTCATCGTCACCGCCGGGCCGTACCGGCGGGCGCTCCTGCTCCCCGACACGCTGCGGCGGCGCGCGGTCAGCGGCGCCACCCTGCGGGACGGCACACTGGAGGTCACCTTCCGCGGCGAGCGCATCGCCGATCCCGAGCCCCAGGAGGCACAGGGCACGTGAACGAGGAGCGGGCCGACGAGGGCCTCGAGCACCTGCAGACCGCCGCCGAGGAGCTCATCGCCGCGGCGAGGGCGTTCCTCGACGTGGCCGAGGACGTCGTCCGCGACCCGGGCACGGCGAAGGCGGTCATGGGCCTGTTCGACTCGTTCGCCGACGCGGCGAAGCGGGCCCGTCCGGGCGCCACCGGCCCGGACGGCGACGACCCCGTGGAGCACATCCCCGTCTCCTGAGGGGTCGCGGCCCGGTTCGGCTCGGGGGCCCCGGAGCCTTGATGCCGGGCCGTGTCGGCCGATGAGGGCAGCAATGAGGTTGCTGCGCCTACAGGATGACGCGCCCGGCGGGGTCCGGCTCGAGCTGCACCCCCGCCTGTCCGTCGCGACAGGCCTTCCCGCCGACGCCCGGTCCCGCCTGGCCGCGGCGCTGGGCGAGTTGCCCCGTGCCGCCGGCGGCGCGGCGCTCGACGGGGTGTCCGGTGAGGTGGAGGTGAGCGGCATCCTGCTCGACCTCGAGCCCGGTGCCCTGGCCCTGCTCGACCTCGACGCTGACCTCGACCTGGTGGTGGGCGCCGACGACCTCCTCGCCCTGGCCGACGCTGGCGTCGCGTCGCCGGGGCCCGACACGGGCGACGGCCCCGGTGGAGGGTCGGCCCCGGTCGACGCGGACGCGGTCCGCCGGGCCGTCCGCGACGCCACCGCGACCCACGACGTGCTCGCCGCCTCGCTCGCCGAGCTCCAGGACGCCCACCGACGGGTCCTTGCCCGTCGCTCGTCCCTCGCCCTGGCGCTCGCCTCGGCGGGTGCTCGCCCCGCGCCGTCGGGCCACCCCGCCGATCCGCGGCCCGATGCCGGCGACCTGCGGGGCGAGGTCAACCCCGCCACCCACACCGTCATGCGTGCCGCGACGGTGGTGCTCGACAGCCCCGGGCCCTCGCCCGAGGCGGTCGCCGCGATCGCCTCGACGGCGGCACGCGTGGACCGGCTGCGCACCCGGCGTGACGAGCTCCTCGGTGCCCTCGCCCCGCTGGTCGACATCGACGTCGCCGCGGTGGCCGACGCCGTCGCCGCCGTGCAGGCCCGACCCGATGTCGAGGAGGTGCCCGACGTCGAGGCCCAGCGCCTCGCCGACGCGCTGGTCGCCGCCATCGAGGCCCTCGACGCCTACGACGCCCAGGTCGAGGCCACCGGGCACGGCCCGCTGGCCGCGTACCGACGTCTGGACGAGGCGCAGCGCCGGTTCCTCGCCGCGGATGCGGCCGTGCGGCCTCCGGTCATCGACCCCGCCGACGCCGAGGCGCTCGAAGCGGCCCACGACGAGCTGCTCGAGGCCGAGCTCAAGCTGACCGCCGCCCGCATCCCCGGCAAGAGCCTCAAGAAGCGCCTCGATGACGCCGCCGCCGCCGAGCAGGTCGTGCTCGAACGGATGGGCTTCGCCACCTACACGGCCTACGTGATGTCGACGAGCGTGCCGCTCGTGAGCCCCGAGCTGCGCACCGTGCACGAGCGGGCGCAGCGTGACTGGGAGCAGGCCGAGGTCGTGTTCCGCGAAGCGGTCGCCGCCGCAGAGGCCGACCCGCAGCGCTCGGCGCTGGTGGCGACGGTCGAGGCCACCCGCGACGCCGCTCGGACCCTGGTCGGTGACCTCGACGAGCCGGAGCTGGAGGCCGCCCTGCGGGCCCGGACGGTCGTCGAGGACCAGGCCGCCGACCTGGCCGCCGGCGCGGTCGACGAGCTCCGCGCCGCATTGGGCACGGTCGGCGTCGACTTCGGCGACCTCGCCCTCACCGACGACGAGGTGGTCGACGTCGCGGTCGTGTGGCTGGCCGACATGGACGAGGCCCTACGCGAGCGGGGCGAGCTCGAGGAGGCGCTGGCCTCGATCGAGGACGAGATCGCGGGCGCCGAGCTCGACCTGGCGCAGCTCGAGACCTCGGCACCGAACCTGGCCGACCTGGGCGCCGTCGTGGCGCCCGCCGAGGCGACCCCGTCACCTCCGCCGGCGCCCGCCGAACCGGCGGCCCCCACCCACGACGCCGCCGCCGTCGACCTGGGGGACGCCGCCCTCGACGACCTCGAGACCGGCCTCGCCGAGATCGACGCCGAGCTGCGGGTCCTCGACGAGCAGATCGACGCCCAGTCGGCCCTGCTCGACGCCGCCGCCCGCGCGCTGTCGTCCGCGCAGGCCCAGGCGGCCGCCGTCGACGTCGACGGCGGTGGCGAGGCGTTCGCGGTGGCGACCACCATCGCGGCCGTGGACGGCCGGGCCGCCACCGTGGCCCCGGTCGAGCGCATCGAGTGGTACCTCCTCTCCCGGCTCGCCGAACTGCGCTCGGTGTCCTACGCCGGGTCACTGCCCCTCGTGCTCGACGAGCCGTTCGGCCACGTGGCCGACGACGACGTCGACTACCTGCTCGAGCGCCTCGTCCGCATGAGCGACGCCGTGCAGGTGGTGTTCCTCGGCGACGACCCGCGCGTCGTGCGGTGGGCGGCGTCGGCGGGCGACGAGGTCGCCGCCGTGCTCACCCTCTGAGCCGGCCGGGCGCCGCCCCGACCGGGGACCCGGACCGCGACCCCGGGACCACTGAGTACCATCGCCGCGATGGCGAACCTCAACGAAGACACCGTCCGCGAGCTGGCCGGGGTCTCGGGCGGAGGATCACCGGTCGTCAGCTGCTACCTCGACGTCGACGGGCGCCGCTACCCGCGTCGCCAGGACTACGAGGCCCAGCTCGACCACCTGGTGCGCCGCGCGAAGGCACGGGGTGAGGGCGACGGCTCGGTCGCCGCCGACCTGGCCCGGATCACCGAGCACGTCCACGGCGGCTTCGACCGCACCGAGACCCGCGGCCTGGCCCTGTTCAGCTGCCAGTCCACCGGGTTCTGGAAGGCGCTTCCGCTGTCGGTCGCCGTGCGCAACCAGCTCGTGGTCAACCAGTCGCCGGCCGTCGGCCAGCTCGAGCAGCTCCTGCACGCCTACGAGCGGATCGGCGTGCTGCTCGTCGACCGCCAGCAGGCCCGCTTCTTCGTCTACGAGCTCGGGGTGCTGGTGGACCGCTCCGAGCTGTTCGACGAGCTCCCGCGCGACTACGACCACCGCGGCGAGCGCGAGCGGGGCGACACCCAGCACCACGTCGACGACCTCGTCGACCAGCACCTGCGCCGCGCCGCGGCCGTCGCCTTCCAGGCCTTCCAGGACGCGGAGTACGCCCACCTGTTGGTGGGTGCGCCGGCCGAGCTCGCCGGCGCGGTGGAGAGCTACCTGCACCCGTACCTCACCGAGCGCCTCGGCGGCCGCCTGAGCGTGCCGGTGGGGGCGTCCGACGCCGCCCTCCGGGAGGCCGTCCTCGAGGCCGAGGACCGCCTCGTGCGGGCCCGCGAGACCAAGGTGGTCGAGCGGCTGCGGGAGGGCGTCGGGTCCGGTCGCAAGGCGGTGGCGGGCCTCGAGGCCGTCCTGCAGGCCCTCGTCGAGCGGCGGGTCGACCTGCTCGTCGTCTCCGAGGGCTACAGCGAGGGCGGCTGGCGGTGCCCGGGCTGCTCGCACCTGGCCGCGGTGGGCCGCCGTTGCCCGCTGTGCGGGACCGACATGGTCGAGGTGCCCGACGTGGTCGAGGACGCGCTCGAAGAGGCGCTCCTCCAGTCCTGCCGCATCGAGATCTGCGTCGGCAACGCCGACCTGGACGTCCTCGGTCGCATCGGCGCGCTCCTGCGCTACTGACGTGCGCCCCACCGTCGGGGTCGACGTGGGGGGCACGAAGCTCCTCGGGCTCGTCCTCGACGCCGACGACCCGACCGCGCCGGCCCGTGCCGCGGTGCGCCGGCCCACCCCTCGCGGCGCGGACGCTTTGGTGGGGGCGGTCGTGGAGGTCGTCCGTGCGGTGGCCGCCGAGGCCGGCCTCGGCGACGATCCCGGGGGCAACGGGGGAGGCGGGAGCGTGGCGGCGGTCGGTCTGGGGCTACCGGGCCTGATCGACCACGAGGGCGTCCTGCGCATGGGGCCGAACCTCCCCCAGGTGGTGGACTTCGACGTCGACCACCTGCTGGCCGGTGCCCTGGGCCTCGCCGTCCACGTCGACAACGACGCCAACTGCGCGGCCTGGGCCGAGCACGTGCGGGGCGCCAGCCGCGGCCGGGCGCACTCGCTGCTCGTCACCCTCGGCACGGGGATCGGGGCGGGGATCGTCACCGACGGCGCCCTGTACCGGGGCGCCCACGGGATGGCGGGCGAGCCCGGCCACATGATCGTCGACCCCGGAGGCCCCCGCTGCCCCTGCGGCCAGCGCGGTTGCTGGGAGCGGTACGCGTCGGGGAGCGGCCTGGGGTTCCTCGCCCGGGAGGCGGCGCTGGCGGGCCGGGCGGACGCCGTGGTCGACCTCGCCGGCGGTGACCCCGAGGCGGTGCGGGGCGAACACGTCACCGCGGCCGCCCGGGCCGGCGACGACGACGCAACGGCGGTGCTCGCGACGTTTGGCTGGTGGGTCGCCCTGGGCGTCGCCAACCTCGTCAACGTGCTCGACCCGGAGGTCGTCGTGCTCGGCGGCGGGCTGGTCGGCGAGGCCGACCTGTTCCTCGACGCCACGCGATCGGCCTACGACGACCTGGTCCTCGGTCACGGCCACCGGCCGCCGGTGCCGATCGTCGCGGCGGCGACGGGGGAGCAGGCGGGGGCCCTCGGCGCGGCCCTCCTGGCCGCCGAAAGGCACTGGGGCCACCAGGACCCCACCCGGTAGCCTCGCCCCGATGGAGTTCCGCCGCATCACCTCGCTGCCCCCGTACGTCTTCACCATCATCGACGGTCTGAAGATCGAGGCCCGCCGGGCCGGGGAGGACGTGATCGACCTCGGCTTCGGCAACCCCGACCTGCCGTCGCCCGATGTGGCGGTGGAGAAGCTGGCCGAGGCCGCCCGCAACCCGCGGAACCACAAGTACTCGTCGAGCCGCGGCATCCCGAAGCTGCGCGAAGCGGTGAGCGAGCTCTACCGGCGCCGCTTCGGCGTGGAGCTCGACCCCGACACCGAGGTGATCAACACCATCGGCGCCAAGGAGGGCTTCTCCCACCTGATGTGGGTGCTGCTCCAGCCCGGAGACGCCGCCCTCGTGCCCTCGCCGTCCTACCCGATCCACATCTGGGGCCCCCTCTTCGCCGGCGCGGACGTGCGGGAGATGCCCTTCGGCCCCGACAACGACTTCTTCGCCACGATGCAGGAGGCCTGGGAGTACTCGTGGCCCAAGCCCCGGGCCATCGTGCTGTCGTTCCCCCACAACCCGACCACCGCCTGCGTCGACCTCGACTTCATGCAGCGGGTCGTCGACTTCGCCCGCGAGAAGGAGGTCGTGCTCGTGCACGACTTCGCCTACGCGGACCTCGGCTTCGACGGCTACCTGCCGCCGTCGATCCTGCAGGCCGAGGGCGCCAAGGAGGTGGCCGTCGAGCTGTACTCGATGACCAAGTCCTTCTCCATGGCCGGGTGGCGCTCCGCCTTCCTCGTCGGCAACCCCGAGGTCGTGCAGGCGCTGGCGAAGCTCAAGTCCTACCTCGACTACGGCACCTTCCAGCCCATCCAGATCGCGACGACGGTCACCCTGAACGAGGTGCCGGAGTTCCCCCAGGAGGTCCAGAAGATCTACCAGGGTCGGCGGGACGCCCTCTGCGACGGCCTCGACCGGATCGGCTGGTCGTTCCCGAAGCCCATGGGCACGATGTTCGCCTGGGCGCCCATCCCCGAGCCCTACGCCGAGATGGGCTCGATCGAGTTCGCCTCGTTCCTCGTCAAGGAGGCCAACGTGGCGGTGTCGCCCGGCATCGGCTTCGGGCCGGGTGGCGAGGGCTTCGTGCGCTTCGCGCTGATCGAGAACGAGCAGCGCATCAACCAGGCCATCCGCTCACTGCGCAAGGCCCTCGTCAAGCTGAACTGACCGGATCGCCCGGCGCGCTCAGCGGGCGTAGGTGCGGTAGACGACCCCGGCGAACTGCGCCCGAGTCAGGCCGTGCGACGCGCCGAAGGTGCCGTCGCGACCGCCGGCCAGGCGTTGCGGGTGCGGGCAGGGGTCGGTCAGCCAGCGCACCGCGTCGGCCGCTCCGGCGCCCACATCGCGCCAGCCCGGGTCGGGGATGTCGCCCACGGCGGGGGCACCCACGAGCCGGTAGAGCCAGCGGGCGGCGGTCACCCGGTTCAGCGTGCGGTCGGGGGCGAAGGTGTCGGCGTCGATGCCCGTGCCGACGGCCGTCGCCGGCCCCGCTCCGTCCGGGTCCGACGTGAGCCACCGCGCGGCGTCGGCGTTGGCCGGGGCCAGGTCGGTGAACGGTGAGGGCGGAAGGGCCGACACGTCGGGCATGCCGGCCAGGCGGTAGAGCCAGCGGGCCGCCTCCCCTCGCGTCATCGCCGCCGTCGGGCGGAAGGTGCCGCTCCAGGGCGGCGGGAGGTACCGGTGGTCCGGGTCGGCGAGCCACGACACGGCCGCGTCGGCGGCGGTGGGCACGTCGGTGTACGCGTTCGCGGGCGAGGCCGCCGGGCGGATCCGGGCGCCGAGGGCGAAGCGGTCCACGACGGTGCCGCCGACGGTGGTGAACGACCCCCGGACGTTGGTGGCGCAGGCATCGAGGGTGAGGGCCCCGAAGGCGCCGGCGAAGCGGACCCGGCTGCCGGCCACCGGCGGGGCGGCGCCGAACGGGTAGCGCTCGGCACCACCGAGGCCGTTGACCACGTAGGTCAGCGGCGTGCCGTCCCGGTCGTCGTCGCGTCGGAGGCGCTCGTAGTCGTGGTCGTGGCCCGAGAGCACGAGGTCGGCGCCCCAGCGCTCGAACGGCCACCGGAGGCGGGCGGTGCTGCCGTGGCGCGAGCTCGACGAGAAGGGCGACTGGTGCACGACGACCACCTGGAAGGGCAGGTCGGAGCCGCGCAGGCCCGCCTTCAGCCACTGGGCCTGGATCGAGGAGGCGTCGTCGTGGGGGTCGCCGTCCACCACGAACAGGTGCACCGGCCCCCAGCGGGCGTCGTAGTACCGCTCGCTGCCGGACGTGGCGTCGCTGGCCACGCCGGGGCCGGGCAGGGTGAAGAAGTCGAGGTAGTCGGTGACGCCGTCGTGGCCGTCCCACGTGTACAGGTCGTGGTTGCCGACCGCGGGGAAGAAGCGGTTGGTGGCCGAGCCCGCGCCGTGGACGCCGGCGTAGGCGCCCACCCACTCCTGGTAGAACGCGCCCACCACGTCGTCGTAGCCGGCCGGGTCGTAGACGTTGTCGCCCACGCTGACGACGGCATCGGGTTCCATGGCGGCGACCAGGGCGGCCACCGCCGCCGTGCCCGCGTCGCCCGTGCCCAGGTCACCGACGCCGGCGAGCCGCTCGCTCGGCTGGGGCGCGTCGGGTGGGGCCGCGGCCGGCGGGGGAGCGGCCGCCGCCGGCCCGGCGAGGACGGTGGCGAGCGCCACCGGGGCGACGAGCAGCGCCACCACGCGGGCCAGGGCACGGCGTGGGCGGCGAGGCACGGCGGCGAGGCTACCGGGCCGGGTTCGGCGCTCCGAGGCGCTCTGGAGCGCTCCTGGGTGCTCCCGGGGCGCCTCCGGGGCGCTCCGTGGCGTCTCCTCGGGGGTCGGCGGCGGGTCGGCGCCGGCGGCGGGCCGGCGCCGGTGCTCACCGGAACCGAGGGGGTGGCTCGCGGCGCGAGGCCATAGGGTCGGATGGTGGCCACGACCGAACTGCCCGCGACGACCGCGCGGCGCCCCATGGCCGGCGCGATCGCCGCGGTGGTGGGTGTCGTGATGTGGGGCTCGTTCTCGGTGCTGGCCCGCAAGGCGGAGGGCCTCGACGGCCTCGGCCTGGCCTTCCACCGGATGTGGATGGGCGCCCTGGCCGCCGTCGTGGTGCTCCGCCTCCGGGGCACCCGCCTCACCTGGACCGTGCTCGTGGCCTCGGCCCCCGGCGGCCTGCTCTTCGCCCTCGACGTGGCGCTGTTCTTCACCGCGCTCAAGACGACCACCATCGCCAACGCCAACATCATCTCCTCGCTCCAGCCCGTGCTCGTGGCCCTGGTCGTCGGGAAGCTCTTCGGCGAGCGTCTCGACCGCACGTTCTTCCTCTGGACCGCGCTGGCCCTCGTGGGCGTCGTGGCGGTGCTGACGGGTTCGGCGGCCAGCAACGACGACACCCACAGCCTCCACGGCGACCTCCTCGCCCTGGCCGCCACGTGCTCGTGGGCCGCCTTCTTCGTGGCCTCGAAGCACGCCCGGCGCACGCTCACGTCGCTCGAGTACCTCGCCGGCCTGCTGGCCGTCGCCTTCGTCGCCATCACCCCCGTCGCCCTGGTGGCCCGCACGCCGTTGGCGGTGCCCGACGGCGGGACGTGGCTCGTGATCGCGCTGATCGCCCTCGTCTCCGGCGGCCTCGGGCACTGGCTCATGAACTGGGCCCACGGCCACATCCCGCTGGCCACGGCATCGCTGCTCACCCTCGTGATCCCGGTGGCGGCGGTGGCGACCTCGGCGCTGGTCCTCGACGAGACCATCACCCTCCAGCAGGTGGTGGGGATCGCCGTGGTGGTGGCCGCGCTGGCCATGGTGATCGTGCGGTCGCCGGTGAGCGCCGCCGAGCCGGTCGAGGCCGTCGACGCCGTCGGCGGGACCGAGCCGTAGGGTCAGGCGCGGGCCAGGATCCCCTCGAGGCAGAAGGTGACCGCGGCGTCGGCCACCTCGTCGGTGGGCTCCTCCCGCTCGTGGATGAACACGCGTGACAGGTGGCCGGTCACGCCGAGGATGGCGTGGGCGATGAGGGTGGGGTCGCCGTCGCGGATGCGCCCGGCGACGATGCCCTCCTTCACGTGGCGGACCACGTCGTCGATGGCGATGTCCTGGCCGCGGCGCAGCGCCGGGGCGAAGCGCTCCTCGGTGGCGGCGAACTGGAACAGGGCCAGCAGGTCGCGGTGGTCGCTCGACCACGCCATCGTCGCCCGGATGCCGAGCTCGATGCGCCGGATCGGATCGTCCTCGTCGGTGATGGCCGCCATCTGGGCACGGCGCAGGTCCTGCTGCGCATCGCGCAGGATGTGCAGGAAGAGCTCTTCCTTGGAGGAGAAGTACCAGTAGAAGACGCCCTTGCCCACGCCCAGGCCGCCGACGATCTCCTGCACCGACGTGGGGTGGTAGCCGTTCTCCGAGAACCGGATGGTGGCGTAGTCCATGAGCTGACGCCGCCGTTCCTTGCCCCGGGGGGTCAGCCGCCTCGTCACCGAGCCGACCGTAGGCAGACTTGACCGCACGGTCAAGAGCGGAAACCGACCCCCACGAGAAACATGGCGTTCATCTCCGGCCCCTACGGTGGGCCCGTGGAGTCGTTCATCGTGCGCGTGTGGATGCCCGACCGCCCGGGTGCCCTCGGGGCCGTGGCCAGCCGCATCGGCGCGGCCGGTGGCGACGTGGCGGGCATCGAGATCATCGAGCAGGGCGCCGGCCGGGCCATCGACGAGCTCGTCGTCCACCTCCCCGACGCCGGCCGCGTGCAGCTGCTCATCGACGAGGTGTCCGAGGTCGACGGCGTCGACGTGGAGGAGGTGCGCCCCACGAGCGACGTGGTCCACGACCCCCGGGTCGAGGCGCTCGAGATGGCGGCCGACCTGGTGGACGCCCCGGACCGCGCCGCCCTGCTCGAGGCGCTCTGCCGCCAGACCACGACGCTCACCGAGGCGCAGTGGACCGCCGTGCTCGACGTGGCCGAGGGCCGTGCGCTCGTGAGCCACGGCGACCACCCGCCCGTGGCGTGGCTCCTGGCCTTCGACAGCGGCGCCGGCGAGCACGGGGTGGCCGACGTCATCCGCACGACCCTGCTGGCGGGGCAGCTCGCCCTGGTGCTCGGGCGCGAGGGCGGCGACTTCCGGACCCGCCAGCGCGACCGGGTGGCGCTGCTCGCCCGGATCGCGGCGGCGCGCTGGGCCGAGCTGGGCTCAGCGGGCCCAGTCGCGCGAGCGCTCGACGGCCCGTAGCCACATCGCGTGGGCGGCGTCGGCGACGCCGCGGTCCATGACCGGCTCGGCCCGGTGCTCGAGGGCCCAGTGGCCCGCCAGCTCGTCGAGCGACGACCACACCCCTTCGGCCAGGCCCGCGAGGTAGGCGGCGCCGAGCGCGGTGGTCTCCTGGATCTCGGGGCGGGCCACCGGCACGCCGAGCTGATCCGCCTGGAGCTGCAGGAGCAGGTCCATGGCCGAGGCGCCGCCGTCGACCCGCAGCTCGGCGACGGTGCGACCCGACACCGCGGCCATGGCGTCGACCACGTCGCGGGTCTGGTACGCCATCGACTCCACGGTGGCCCGGGCGAGGTGGGCCCGGGTCGTCCCCCGGGTGATCCCCACGATCGCACCCCGGGCGTAGGGGTCCCACCAGGGGCTGCCCAGGCCGGTGAACGCCGGCACGAGGAACACGCCGCCGGTGTCCTCGCAGGTCTCGGCCAGCGGGCCGGTCTCGGCCGCGTCGGTGATGATCCCGAGGCCGTCACGGAGCCACTGCACCGCCGCGCCCGTCACGAAGATCGCGCCCTCCAAGGCGTAGGTGGGCACCAGCCCGCCGTCGTCGCCGGCGACGGCCCAGGCCACCGTCGAGAGCAGCCCATCGACGGGCTCGGGGCACTCGGACCCGATGTTCATGAGGACGAACGAGCCGGTGCCGTAGGTGTTCTTGGTCATGCCCGGGGTGAAGCAGGCCTGGCCGAACAGCGCCGCCTGCTGGTCGCCGGCCATGCCGCTGACGGGGATCCCCGCGCCCACCGGGGTGTCCGCAGCGGTCACACCGAAGCGGCCCGAGGTGGGGCGCACCTCCGGCAGCGCCGACGTCGGCACGCCGAACAGGTCGCACAGCTCCTCCGACCACGCCATGGCACCGATGTCGAACAGCAGGGTGCGGCTGGCGTTGGACCCCTCCGTGGCGTGCTCGGCGCCACCGGTGAGCTTCCAGAGCAGCCAGGAGTCGATGGTGCCGAACGCGAGGTTCGGCCCCGCCTCGACGCCGCCCGGACCGAGCAGCCACTCGAGCTTGCTGGCGGAGAAGTACGGGTCCAGGACCAGGCCGCTGGTGCGGCGGACCAGGGGGAGGTGGCCGGCAGCCTCGAGGGCCTCGCACCGGTCGGCCGTGCGCCGGTCCTGCCAGACGATGGCCCGGTGGAGGGGCTCACCCGTGCGGCGGTCCCAGACCACGGTGGTCTCCCGTTGGTCGGTGATGCCGATGGCGGCGATGGGCCGGTCGAGCTGGGCCACCAGCTCGGCCAGCGTCACCTGGACGGCCTCCCAGATCTCGGTGGCGTCGTGCTCGACCCAGCCCGGCTGGGGGAAGTGCTGGGTGAACTCCCGGTACGTGTAGCCGGTGGGCCGGCCCGACTCGTCCACGGCGAACGAGCGCACGCCCGTGGTCCCCGCATCGATGGCGATCACGACTCCCATGCGCGCAACCTACTCCGGGCCGGAGGGCCGACCGGGTGCCGGGGAGCGACCGGCGATCGGCTCGATCGGCATTCGGCGCGATCGGTGCGCGGCGGTCAGTCCCCGACGCGGGTGGTGACCGGGCGGAGGGTGGCGTAGTCGCTGGGGCTGACCGACCGGTCGAGCTCGACGCCCTCGTCGTTCGGCACGGTGATCGTGTCGCCGTCGATCTGGATCACGACCTGGTAGGTGCCGTCGGGACGGTCGGGCGTGATGCCGGCGGCGGTGTAGACGATCTGGGCGATCGCGAACACGAGCCCGTTGCTCTCCACCCCGCCGAGCTCGTCGCTGAAGTCGAGAGTGACGGTGTCGCCGCTGATCTCCGCGCTGCGCAGGCGGGTGCCGCTCGGGATCGCCGACCGCACGCCGGCGGGGACACCGAGGCCGCTGGTGCCCTCGAGGAGCTGCGTCACGGCCGCCTTCGGGTCGAAGACGTCGCCGGCGCTGCCCTCGGGGACCTCGGCGGGGACGGCGATGAGGCGCTCGTCGTTCTGGAAGAACAGGTTGACGATGTGGGTGTTGCCGCTCTGGGGGGTGTCCGGGACCGTCGTCGACGCCGGGGCGAGCAGGTCGAACGGCACCGCATCGGCATCGATGTCGTGGGCGGTGTCGTCCGAGGGCAAGCCGCAGCCGGCGGCCACCACGGCGAGGCCCGCGGCCACGGCGACGACGGCGAGCAGGCGGCGCCTCATCCCGCCACCGCCACGAGCACGTCCTGGTGGACGGGGAGCTCGACCACGAAGGCCGAGCCCGCCTCGCCGTCGTCACGGTCGTCGACCCACACCCGCCCGCCGTGGAGGCGGACGTGCTCGGCGACCAGCGCCAGCCCCAGCCCGACGCCGCGGTCACCGCCGCGCCGACCCGCCTCCTCGCCGCGGGCGAAGCGGTCGAAGATCGTCTCGCGCTGCTCGGGGCTGATGCCGGGGCCTCGGTCCTCCACCACGATCTGCACCTTCTCACCCGCGCGGCGCAAGATGATCGCGGTCGCCCCGTCGGCGTACTTCCGGGCGTTGTCGAGGAGGTTGGCGATGACCCGCTCGAGGCGGCGCTTGTCGGCCGGGATGACGAGCTCGGCGAGGTCCTCGTCGTACTGGACGGGCACGCCCACGGCCGACGACGAGCCGACCGCGTGGATCACGAGCTCGGCCAGGTTGACCTCCTCGAGCTCGAGGTGGGCGGCGCCGGCGTCGAACCGGGAGATCTCGAGCAGGTCGTTCACGAGGCGCTCGAAGCGGGCCACGTCGGCCACGAGCAGGTCCAGGGCGGCACGGGCCCGCTCGGGCATCTCGTCCTGGCGCTTCTTCAGCACCTCGATGGACGCGGACAGCGTCATCAGGGGCGAGCGCAGCTCGTGGCTCACGTCGGAGGCGAAGCGGGCGTCCCGCTCGATGCGGTCCTCGAGGGCCTGCGCCATGTCGTTGAACGACGCGGTGAGCAGGTTGAGGTCGGGGTCGTTGGGGCTGACGAGGCGGGTGTCGAGGCGGCCGCCGGCGATGGCCTGGGCGGCCTGGCCGACCTCGGTGAGGGGGCGCAGGGCCCGGCCCGCCACCGCCCAGCCGAGGGCGGCGCCGGCGAGGGTGGTCAGGAACGCCGCACCCATGAGCACGATGGCGAGGGACCGCAGGGTGTCGTCGAGCTCCTCGAGCGAGACGACCTCGAAGTACTCGGCGCCCACGGCGGGGATGGGGATGCCGATGGCGAGCACGGGCTCGCCCCGGTGCACGTAGCGCATCGTGGCGGCGTCGCCGTCGACCACGGCGCCCCGGATCGGGTCGGGGAGCGAGCCCTCACCGAACTCGACGGGGGACTGCGAGTAGAACTCGCCCTGGAACACGAGCATGGGCTGGGCGCCGACCGGGGTCTGCAGCGAGCCCAGCAGGTCGAGGGCGTTGAAGTCGCTGGCGTCCTCGGCCGAGCTGAGGCCGTCGCGGACGAGGCGGGCGTTCAGGTACGCCTGGCGCAGTGAGGTGCGCTCGCGCTGGTCGAGCAGCTGCGAGCGGGTGAGCGTCCACGTCGTGCCCGCCAGGATCGTGGAGAGCAGCAGGGCGCCCAGTGCGAAGGCCAGGGTGATGCGGGCCCGCAGTCCGGGGCGGTGGGGGCGCAGGCGCACCGGCGGCTCAGGGCTGCAGCTTGTAGCCGAGGCCGCGCACGGTCACCACGTGGCGGGGGTTGGCCGGATCGGCCTCGATCTTGGTGCGCAGACGCCGGATGTGGACGTCCACGAGTCGACCGTCGCCGAAGTAGCCGTACCCCCACACCCGCTCGAGGAGGACCTCCCGGCTGAAGACCCGGCCCGGGCTGGCGGCGAGCTCCACGAGGAGCCGGAACTCGGTCTTGGTGAGGTGGACCTGCTCGCCGCCGCGCGTGACGGTGCCCTCGTCGGGGACGATCTCGAGGTCGTCGAACTGCAGGTGGGTGGTGGCGGGGTTCGCGCTGCGGGCCCGGCGCAGCAGGGCGCGGATGCGCGCCGACAGCTCCTTCGGGGCGAACGGCTTGGTGAGGTAGTCGTCGGCGCCCGCCTCCAGGCCGGCGACCACGTCGTGGGTGTCGACCCGGGCCGTGACCATGACGATGGGGACGTCGCTGACGCGGCGGATCGACCGGCACACGTCGAAGCCGTCGATGCCGGGCAGCATGATGTCGATCAGCACGACGTCGGCGGGGTGGCGGGTGAACGCCTCGAGGGCCTGCTCGCCGTCGACGGCCTCCTCGACCTCCCAGCCCTCGTCCTCGAGGGCCAGCTTGACGGCCGTGCGGATGCGTTCGTCGTCCTCGACGGTCAGGATCCGGGTACCCACGGTGTCAATCGTGCCAAACGCGCGGCCCGATCGGGGCCATACCCGCCGATTTTCCGCCCGATCGCTCCGTCACGCCTCCCGGGCGCCCGCCTCGCGAAGCAGCCCGGCCAGCTCGTCGAAGCGCTCCGGGTGCGCCACGAGCACGCCGTGCCCGCCGGCGGTACCGCCGTCGAGGTCGCCGACCCGGGCACCGGCCTCCGCTGCGACGAGGGCGCCGGCGGCGAGGTCCCAGGGGGCGAGACCCCGTTCGAAGAAGGCGTCGAGCCGCCCCCGCCCCACCCAGCACTGGTCGACGGCCGCAGCGCCGCCCCGGCGGACGTCGCGCACGTGGGGGAGGACCTGGGCGAGGACGGCGCCCTGGCGGGCCCGGCGGTCGGGGTCGTATGAGAAGCCCGTGCCCAGCAGGGTCTCTGCGAGCGGCGCCGGGCCGGGGCCGGCCAAGCGCTCGCCGTTGCACCAGGCGCCCCCGCCGGCGACGGCGGTGAAGGTCTCGCGGTGGATCGGATCGACGACGACGCCGGCGACCGTGCGCCCCTCGGCGACCGCGGCGATCGAGACCGAGAAGCCCGGGTATCCGTAGAGGTAGTTCGTGGTGCCGTCCAGCGGGTCGATCACCCAGGTCACACCGCTCGTGCCCGCCTGCTCGGCGCCCTCCTCCCCGAGCACGCCGTCGTCGGGCCGGGCCGCGAGCAGGCGCTCGACGATCAGGGCCTCCGACGCCCGGTCGACCTCGGTGACCATGTCGGTGCCGGAGGACTTGGTGGCGACCATCGTGCGGGCCCGTCCGAGGCCGTCGAGCAGCAAGGTGGCCGCGGCCTCACCGACCTCGGTGGCGAGGGCCACCAGCGCCGACGGGTCGGGTGGCGCCATCAGGACGGGCGCTGCTGGCGCTCCTGCACCGTCTCCCACTCGGCCATGGCCCGCAGGGCGAGCACGGCGACGACGGCCACGCCGCCGGCCGCGATCACGGCGCCGACGAGGGCGCCGAGGCCCACCAGGACGGGGGCGTCGGTGGTCTGCAGGTCGGCCACCGCGTAGCCGATGAGGCCGCCGCACAACCCGGCGACCACGATCAGGAACACCGCGAAGGCCCGCGCCCCGGGCGACGGCAGCGGCGCGGTCGCCTCGGCAGGCGCGGATGGGGCCCGATCGGGCTCGGCGGGCGGGTGGTCGGGGGTCGGGTCGATGCGGCGATGATACGGGCGAGGGGCCGCGGTTCTAACATCGGCGCCCGTGTTGCGTGCCCTCATCGTGCTGCCGACCTACAACGAGGCCGAGAACATCGACGACGTCCTGCGCAAGGTGCGCGCCGTCGTCCCTGACGCCGGTGTCCTCGTGGTCGACGACGGCAGCCCCGACGGCACCGCCGACCTGGCCGACGCCCTCGGCGAGGAGCTCGGGCAGATCACGGTGATGCGCCGGACCGAGAAGAACGGCCTCGGCGCCGCTTACCGGGCGGGGTTCCGCTGGGGGCTGGACGAGGGCTACGAGGCCCTGGTCGAGATGGACTCCGACCTCTCCCACGACCCGGCGGCGCTGCCGTCGATCCTGGCGGCCCTCGAGCACGCCGCCGACCTGGTCATCGGCTCGCGCTACGTGCCCGGCGGCACCATCCCCGAGTGGAAGTGGCACCGCCGCGCGCTGTCGCGGTGGGGCAACCGGTACGCCGCCGGACTGCTCGGCCTCGCCGTCAACGACGCCACCGCGGGCTATCGGGCCTACCGGGCGACCATGCTCGACCGGATCGACCTCGAGTCGGTCGTGGCCGAGGGCTACGGCTTCCAGATCGAGATGACCTACCAGGTCGTCGAGCTCGGCGGCCGCATCGTCGAGGTGCCCATCTCGTTCACCGACCGGGTGCGCGGCACCTCGAAGATGTCGAGTCGCATCGTGGTCGAGGCCTTCGGCCTCGTCACCTGGTGGGCCGTGCGGGACCGCCTCCTCGGCGGGGCCCGGCGTCGCCGCCGGCGCGCCCTCACGGCCTAGCGGTCCACGCCCCGCCAGGGGGGCACGCCGCGACCGCGGCGACCGGTCGTCCGCGTGGCGCGCCCGCCGACGGCTGCCCGGGCCGTCGGCCCGGGCCGCTCCCGCACCGCTCGGCCGAGCGCCGGGCGGTGGGCGGTGGGCGGTGGGGGAGGACCGGGCGACCCGCCGGGCAGACGCGAAGAGGCCCCGGCCGGAGCCGGGGCCTCCTCGAGTTCACTTCGCTCGGCCGTCGAGCGGCCGTCAGTGATCGCTCAGGCGGTGGCCTTCTTGGAGCGATCGCGGGCGGCGACGATGAGCAGGCCACCGGCGGCGATCAGCACGATGGCGATCTTGGCCAGCGGGAGGCTGCTGTCGGTACCGGTGCGGGGCAGGGCCCCGGCGGTGGCACCGACGACCGTGACGGTCAGCACGGCCGAGTTGCAGGAGTTGGTGATCTGGTGGGTGCTGCCGGGAGCGCCGGTGATGGTGACGTCCACGGTCACGGTGCCGTCGGCGTCGGTCTGGCCGCTGCCCGCAGCGGTGCCGTCCACGAAGACGGTGACGTCGGTGCCGGCGGGCACGTCACAGGTGACGGTCACGGTGACGGTGTCACCGGAGCTCACCGTGCTGTCGCTCACGGACGCCCCGGGCTGACCCGGGATGTACTGAGCGTGTGCTGCCGGAACGAACAGCGCCAGCGCCATCGCTCCGAGGATCAACATGCGTCGGATCATTTGGGTTTCCTCCACCGCCGAACGGCCTTGTCGCGGATGCGAACTTCTGCTGGTCCGTCGTTTTAGCGGCTCGCCAGGCTCATGTCCAGCATTGTGGGTGTCCATCGGTGTCATCGATCGCTTGTTGAGGGGCGCTCGGATGCGACAGGCTCCGGGGCCGACCTCCCCAGGAGCCCCCGCATGTCCCTCCGTCCCCGCCTCGATCAGGCCGCCAAGCTCGCCGACGTGGCCCTCACCCCCGGCGCGTATGCGGCGGCGCGGGCTGGCAAGCCGTTCTCGCTGAGCGCGTTCCGCCTGGTGACACAGATCCGGGCGCGGGTCGGGGCGGTGCGGGTCGTGCTGGACGCCGGCGCCAACAAGGGCCAGTTCAGCCGGGCCGCCGCCACGGCGTTCCCCGGCGCCCGCCTCATCGCCTTCGAGCCGCTCGAGGCGGTGGCGGCCGAGTGGCGGGCCAACCTCGCGGACGTCGCCGGCGCCGAGGTGCACGCGTGCGCGCTCGGTGCCGAGGACGGCACCGTGACCTTCCACCCCCACGAGTACTCGCTGTCGTCGTCGGTGCTGCCCCTCGTGGCCGACGCCAAGGCCGAGGGCGGGGGCGCGGCCGGCGAGCTCGCGCCCGTCGAGGTCCCGGTGCGGCGCCTCGACGACGTCGTCGCCGCGGCCGACCTGGCGCCCGGGCCGGTGCTGTTGAAGCTGGACGTGCAGGGCTACGAGCTCGAGGTGCTGCGGGGCGCCACCGCCACGCTGGCCCACGTGGACGCGCTGGTCGTGGAGCTCGCCTTCGAGCGCCAGTACGAGGGCCAGCCCACCTTCACCGAGGTCCTCGACGCGGTCGCGGGCCTGGGCTTCGCGCTCGACGTGCCGATCGACGTGCGGCGCGACGAGTCCGGCACCATCGTGGAGATGGACGGCCTGTTCCGACCCGCCTCCTAGCGTGGCGGCGATGCGGGTGCTGCACGTCGTCCACTCGCTGGACGACCACATGGGCGGGGCGGTGCACGCCGCGGTCGGGCTCGCCGCCCACGTCGGCGCCCGTGACGACGTCGAGACCGTGCTCGCGTCGACCGTGCAGCCCGGCGACGACCACGCCTATCTCGACCGCGTGGCCCCCGGCGTCGAGCGCCACGTCTTCCCCCGGTCGTGGCCGGCCGGTCGCTTCCAGAGCGCCGGGCTCGCCTCGTGGCTCGGGCGGTCCGTGCCCTCGTTCGACCTCGTGCACCTCCACGGCGTCTTCCACGCGCCGGCGCTGGCGGTGCGCCGGGCCTGCCGCCGGGCGGGCGTGCCGTACGTCCTGTCGCCGCACGGCCAGCTCGACCCGTTCGACCTGGCCAAGCACCGCCGCCAGAAGCAGGTGGTCGGCGCCCTCGCGGTGCGACCGCTCGTGCGCGACGCGGCGGCCGTGGTCCTGACCACGGCCGAGGAGGAGGCCCGCCTGGTGACCTTCGGCGCCGCGGCCGACACCGTCGTGGTTCCCCTCCCGGTGGCCCCGCCCGGTCCCGGTGACGGCGCCGGGTTCCGTGCCCGCCACGGCGTCCCCGCCGAGGCGGTGGTGGTGCTGTTCCTCTCCCGCCTCGACGTGAAGAAGGGGCTCGACCTGCTGACCGCGGCGATGGCCGGCGTCGACGACGCCTGGCTGGTGGTGGCGGGCTCGGGCGACCCCGCGGTGGAGGCCGACCTGGTCGCGGCGCTCGACGGCACCGGGCTCGGACGGCGCACGGTGCGGACCGGCTTCGTCAGCGGCGCCGACAAGGACGACGCGTTCGCGGCCGCCGACGTGTTCGCCCTGCCGTCGCGCAACGAGAACTTCGGGATCGTCGTGGTCGAGGCGATGGGCGCCGGGCTCCCCGTCGTCGTCTCCGACGAGACCTACATCTGCGGCGAGATCGCGGCCGCCGGCGCCGGCGCGGTGTGCGCCGTGGACGCCGACTCGTGCCGGGAGGCCCTACGCCCCCTCGTCGCCGACCCCGCCCGGCGCGCCGAGGCCGGGCGCCGGGCCGCCGAGCTGGCGAGCACCCGGTTCTCGCCCGAGGCGGCCACGTCGGCCATGGTGGAGGCGTACCGATCGCTGCCCACCGGAGCCCGTCGCTGATGCCCCGCTTCGTCATCGAACGCCAGGACGACGGCGTCCTCGCCGCCGTGCGCCGTGTCGCCGAGGGCCTCGACCTCGCCGGCCGGGTGGGCGACGCCGTGTTCCTCAAGCCGAACTTCACGTACCCGTTCCCCAAGGCGGGGGTGACGACGACCCGCCCGCTGCTCGAGGCCGTCGTCACCGTGCTCGCCGACGCGGGCTGCCGGCGCATCTGCATCGGCGAGGGCGAGGGCGGGTACAACGCGTTCAGCATGGACGAGACCTTCCGGGCCTTCGCGCTCGACGAGCTCGTCGACCGGTTCGGGGTCGAGGTCGTCAACGCCAGCGCGTGGCCCAGCCTGGAGGTGCGCGTCGAGGGCCGGCGCGGCACCTACGACGTGCACCTCCCGAAGCCGCTGTTCGAGGAGTTCGACTCCTTCATCAGCCTCCCGGTGCCCAAGGTGCACTGCATGACGGGCATCAGCGGTGCGGTGAAGAACGAGTGGGGGATCGTCCAGGACCAGATGCGCCTGGCCTTCCACTGCGCCTTCGACGAGATCATCACCGAGGTGGTCGACCGCCTGCCCAACCCGTTCGCCCTGGTCGACGGCACGTACGGCCTGACCCGCAACGGCCCCATGATCGAGGGCGAGACCGTCGACCTGGGCTGGGTGGCCGGCGCCGACGACCTGTGGCTGGCCGACGCCGTGCTCTGCCGGATCATGGACGTGCCGCTGCGCTCGGTCGCCCACCTGCGGTACGGCCTCGACCGGGGCCGGGTGCCGGCGCTCGACGCCGCCGAGCTGCCCGAGGACCTCGACGAGTTCCTCGACGACCGGTTCTACCTGAAGCGCAACCTCTGGAACCGGGTGGCCAAGCTCACCTGGTACTCGCCACGGCTCAACCACCTCGTGTACTTCTCGGGGGCGTCGAGCGCCCTGCACAAGGTCATGTACTCGATCCGCGAGAAGCCCGACGAGCTCTCGGCCCGGGGCGTCGACTGGGACTGAGCGGCCACCCGTCGCCGGCGGCGGACGCCACGGCGGCACCCCGCCGCGGCGCGGCCACCACTACGATGCCGCCGATGGACGGGGACCCGGCGGGCGCCGGCGCGACGGCGGCCACCGGGTCGGCCGACGGCTCCGCGACCCTGCCCGCGCCCCGCCCGGTGACGCGCGCCCGTCGCCCCGCGCCGAGGAAGGGCCGCCCCGCCGGCGCCTTCGCGAGCTGGTTCGGCGCCACCCTGCTGTTCCTGTTCCTCGGCCTCGTCGTGCCGGTGGCGGTCATGGGCCAGAACTTCGCCCCCTTGGGCAAGGTGTCGACGCTGATGGCGGTGTTCCTCACCTGGTACGCCGCGTTCCGCCTGGCGGGCCACTACCACTCGGGCCGCCCCCAGCTCGTCCAGATCACGTTCTGGGCCTTCGTCTACCTGTTCCTCGGACTGGCCTCGTTCGCCCAGCTGACCGCGGACGAGTTCCCGATCCCGTACCAGTTCTTCGACGAGCAGATCCGGTTCCAGGCGCTCGCCGGCGTGATCCTGGGCTGCCTGTGCTTCGACGCCGGTCGGATCCTCGCGCTGAGCGTGCGACGCCACCGCCTGCGCGAGCGGCTCGAGTACCGCGTCATGGACGCCCGCCGCGTCTGGGTCCTCGCCATCTTCGGCATCGTGGCGACGATGGGCGTGGTGATGACCACGGGCGGGCTGGGCACGCGCTTCCGGAGCCGTCAGGCCGCCGAGGAGGCGCTGTTCGGCAAGCCCCCGTGGGGTGTGCGCATCGACCAGCTCGACGACAAGACCGCGGGCCTGATCAAGACCAGCCTCACCTGGTTGCCGGTGTTCCTCGGCCTGATCCTGCTGCTGTTCCTCCGCCAGGTCGCGACGAACCGGTTCGGGCCCGACCGCCAGGTCAAGTGGGTGCGCAACCCGCCCGCCACGCTGCTGCTCTGGGCCCTGATCCTGGTCAACATCGTGGCCAACAACCCCATCGCGAACCCCCGTATCCGCTTCGGCGGCGTGGCCTTCGCCGTCGCGCTCGTGATGGTGCACGTGGAGCGGCCGCGCCGCCTGCGGGCGTTCCTCGTCGCCCTGCTGATGCTCATCCTGTTGGTGTTCCCCTACGCGGACCTCTTCCGCTACGACGTCCAGCAGACGATCAAGGTCGACACGCTGCGGGACCAGCTCGTCGAGAGCCCGGACTACGCGATGTTCCAGCAGGAGATGAACGGCATCGTCTACGTGCGCGAGCACGGCTTCAGCAAGGGGTACCAGACCCTCGGCGCCGCCCTGCCCTTCGTGCCCAAGTCCCTCTGGGCGAACCAGCCGCAGGCCACCGGCGACCTCATCTCGCGCACCGACGACATCAACGCCTCCAGCACGCTCTGGACGGAGGCCAACGTCGAGTTCGGCTGGCTCGGGATCACCCTGGTGTTCGTGGGCTACGGGTTCCTGGCCATGCTCGCCGACGAGAGCTACGAGCGGTGGACGCGCAGCCGCCCCTCGATCATCGGCATCGCGGTGCCGCTGTTCGCGGCGTTCCAGTTCTTCGTGCTCCGCGGCGCCCTGCTGCCGGTGGTGGGCGACCTGGCCCCGATCGTCGTGATCGTGCTGCTGTGCTCGCGTCGCGCCCGGCGGGTCGCGCCGGCGGGCGATCGTGCCGCCTCGACCGACGGGGCGGCTCAGGCCCCGTCGCCGGCGGTCTCGGGTGCCGGCGCCGGGCCGTCCCGGTCCGTCACCGCGAACGCCCGGCCGTAGACGCCGACGCCGGCGGTCTCGGCCGTCGCGATGCCCGCCATAGCGCCCCGGGCGGCGCCCACCAGCGCGCCGGCGCACCCGAGCGCCAGGGTCGCGACCGCGACCGTGCCCCGGGCCCGCAGGCTGCGCCTGGCGGCGGCGTGGGCCCGCAGGCCGACGACGAAGGCGAAGCCGATGCCGCCGGCGACGGCCGACCAGGTCATGAGCCCGAGCACCGTGGTGGTCCCCGCCCACGTGTCGCCGAGGAGCGCCTCACCGACCCGGTCGGGGAGGTTGCAGGCCACCAGGCCCCACACGAGGGTCACCAGGCCGAGGCCCGCCGCGAGCAGCCGCACGAGCCGGCCGGTGCGCTCGGGCGCCTCGGTGTGGGTGCGCACGAGGGTGGGCGTGAACGCCACCCGGACGCCGGCGTAGAGCGCGTAGATCGGCCCGAACAGGATCTGGGCGCCGCGGACCTTGGCGACCTCGTCGAGGCCGGCGACCGCGCCGAGGAACAGCACGACCACCTGGGTGGTGCCGTAGAGGAGCATGAACTCGGCCGCGTAGCGCAGGCCGAGGTGGGCGTGGTCGGGGATCCAGCGCCGGGCGCCGCCGAGGTGGGGGACCACCCGGAGCTGGAAGGCGCCCACGAGGGCGGCGGCGGCACCGGCCGCGCCCCACGCGAAGAGGAACCAGCCGACGGTGTCGAGCGGCGTTCGGGCCAGCACGATGATGGCGACGGTCGACCCGCCGCCCCACACCAGGTCGTTGAGCGCGGCGGCGCGGGGCAGCCCCTCCGCGAACAGGGCGAAGCGCCACAGGTCCTGGAGGAACAGGCCCGGCAGGACCACGCCGAGGATCGGGAGCAGGTCGCCGATGGGGCCGGGCACGACGAGGCCGGCGAGCACGCAGATCGCGCCCAGCGCGGCGCCGAACCCGAGCGCCGACGCCGCCGCCCCGGCCAGCATCGAGCGGCGGCGGGCCTCGTCGGCGGCGCTGTACGCGACGGCGAAGGCCTCGCCGTGGATGCCCTCGTTCACGCCCTGGCTGCAGACGTAGACGATGTAGACGGTCGAGAACGCGCCGAACTCCTCGGCGGTCACCTGGCGGGCGACCAGGATGGCGAGGACGACGTTGCTGAGGCTGTAGATGGCCTGGTCGACCGCCGACCAGCTGGCCCCCCGCAGGCCGGCGGGCAGCTTCACCGGCCCGGCCCGCGGCGACTCACGTGCTCATCTGGTCGTGGATCCACCGGTAGGTGCGCTCGAGGCCGTCGGCCAGGCTGGTCGAGGGCTGCCAGCCGTAGCGCTCGAGGATCATGGTGTTGTCGCTGTTGCGACCGCGCACGCCCTGGGGGGCGTCGAGCTTGTAGTTGCGCTCGAGGGTGACGCCGGCGATCCCCTCGACGATGTCGACGAGCTGGTTGATGGTGACGAGCTCGCTGCTGCCCACGTTCACCGGGTCGGTCGAGTCGCCGTCGGTGACGAGGTGGATGCCGTGGAGGCAGTCGTCGATGTAGGTGAAGCTGCGGGTCTGCTGGCCGTCACCCCAGATCTCGATGGTGTGATCGCCGCTGAGCTGGGCCTGCACGACCTTGCGGCAGATGGCCGCCGGCGCCTTCTCCCGGCCGCCGTCGTAGGAGCCGTGGGGGCCGTAGATGTTGTGGAAGCGGGCCACCCGGGTCTGGAGGCCGAAGTCCTCGAAGAAGTGGTGGCACATCCGCTCGGTGAAGAGCTTCTCCCAGCCGTAGCCGTCCTCGGGCATGGCCGGGTAGGCGTCGGCCTCGCGCAGGGCCTCGACCTCGGCGGAGGTCTGCTTCTCGGCGGCGTACACGCACGCCGACGAGGCGAAGAAGAAGCGCTCGACGCCGGCGTCGCGGGCGGCGAGGAGCAGGTGGGTGCCGATCAGCGAGGACAGCATGCACAGGGCCTTGTTGTTCTCGATGAAACCCATGCCGCCCATGTCGGCGGCGAGGTCGTACACGACCGTCGCGCCGTCGAGGGCCTCGTGGCAGGCGTCGAGGCCCATGAGGTCGAGCTGGCGCTCGTCGACGCCCTCGACGTGCTGGAACCACTCGTCCTTCGGCTTCACGTCGACGGCGCGCACGTTGGTGTGCCCCCGTTCGACGAGGTCGCGCACGAGGTGGCCCCCGATGAAGCCCCCGCCTCCGGCGACGACGATCAGCCCGTCCTGGCTCACGATGCCCTGCCCCTCCTGGCCCGGCCCCGGCCGGTGCGGTCGTTCACGGTGCGGTCGGTGCTGCGGTCGATCATGGCGCGATCTCGCGGAAGATGGCGTCGAAGCGGTCGCCGATGCGGTGCACGTCGAACGCCCGCTCCGCGTGGGCCCGTGCCTTCGCCCCGAGATCGTGCCGCAGCGCGGGGTCGTCGAGCAATCGCCGCGCCGCGGCCACGAAGCCGTCGGCGTCGTCGGGCTCGACGGTGAGGCCGCTGCCCGCCTCGGCGATGGTGCGGGCCGCGAGGTTGGCCGACGGCACCGACGCGAGGATCGGCCGGCCCGCGCAGTGGTAGCTGAGCACCTTCGACGGCACCGAGAAGACGCCGGCCTCGGGCTCGAGGATGGCGAGCAGCACGTCGGCGCTGCCGAGCACGTCGGGGAACACGTCGATGGGCTGGAAGGGGAGCTGCACGACCCGCTCGAGGCGCTCCTCGGCGACCCGCTCGGCCAGCCAGTCGGCGCCCATGCCCTCGGACGCGACGACGAGGGCCACGTCGGGCTCGTCCTGCACGGCCACGGCGAGGCGGCGCAGCAGGTCGGGGTTGTGCTTGAGGCCGAGGGTGCCGGAGTAGAGCAGAACCCGGCGGTCGTCGAGGCCGTGGGCCGCCGACCAGTCGTTGTGGCGGGGGCGCTCGGGGAGGTCCTCGAGCGGGGCCCAGTTCTCGACGACGTGCACCCGCTCGTCGGGGATGCCCCACTCGCGGAGGATGGGGAGGAAGTCGGGGGAGATGGTGACGACCGCGTCGCTGCGGCGCAGCATCCGCTTCTCCATGTGCACGAACCAGCCGCCGGCGAGGTGGCCGACGCCGGGGAGCTTGCGCTTCACGGTGTCGCGCATGGCGAACGAGTACACGTCCTGCTGCCAGAAGAGGAACGGCGTGCGGGTGCGGCGGGCCCAGCGCTGGATCTGCTCCTGGGCGAACAGCGGCACGTTGCACGACACGAGGATCTCGGGGCGGAGCTCGTCGGCGAGGGCCGAGAACAGCTTCCCGTAGCGGACCTCCTGTCGGAGACGGCGGCCGAAGTGGTACTTGTCGAAGGGCTCGCCGAGGTCGACCTCGAGCACCCGGAAGCCCTCGGGGTCGCCGGGGCGGCGCACCAGCGAGCCCTTGCCCGTGGTGTAGGAGGGGCAGTGGACGTGGTCGACGTGGTGCCCCCGGGCGGCCAGCTCCCGGCTGAGCTGCACCTGGAACGGGTGGCCCGAGTAGTCGTGGAGGAGGATCCGCATGGGCGCCGGGAGCGTAGTCTCGCGGTCGATGGCCGACGGGGGAGCGGTGCCGTTCGGGGGGCTCTACCCCGAGGTCGGGGCGGGTGGGTTCAGCCGCGTCGACGGGACGGTCCAGTTCTACGGGCGGGTCCGGTCGCTGCTGCGGCCCGACATGGTCGTGCTCGACTTCGGCGCCGGCCGCGGCGTCGGCCCCCAGGAGGACCCGGTCGACTACCGCCGGGGGCTGCAGGTCCACCAGGGCCACGTGGCCCGGGTGATCGGCGCCGACATCGACCCGGTCGTGAAGGAGAACCCGGTGCTCGACGAGGCCCACGTGCTCGACGGGGTGTCGGCGGTGCTGCCCCTCGACGACGCCTCGGTCGACCTGGTGGTGTCGGACTTCACCTTCGAGCACCTCGACGACCCCGCCCACACCGCGCGCGAGCTCGAGCGGGTGCTGCGGCCGGGAGGCTGGATCTGCGCCCGCACGCCCAACAAGTGGGGCTACATCGGCGTCGGCGCGCGGCTGGTGCCGAACTCGTTCCACACCCGGTTCCTGCGGCGCCTCCAACCCGACCGCAAGGCCGAGGACGTCTTCCCCACCCGGTACCGGTGCAACACGCTCCACGACGTGCGGCGCCACTTCCCGGCCGACCGCTTCGACGACTTCTCCTACCGCCACGAGAGCGAGCCGCTCTACGCCGGCTCGTCCCGGGCGGCGCAGCGGTTGCAGCGCGGCGTGCTCACGGTGCTGCCGGGCTCGATGGCCTCGATGCTGATGATCTTCGTGCGCAAGCGCGGCGGCGGGGACGGCGACGACGCGGGTGGCGGTAGCCGTACCGGTCGGGCGGAGGGCTCCGGCGCGAGCACCGCCGAGGCCAGCGGAGGCGGCCCAACCGATCCGACGGGTGGCTTCGATGACCATGACGGTGGGCGGTCGGCCGATGGCTGAGGCGGGCTCGGCCGGTGAGCCCGACGAGGCGCCCGAGCCGGCGGCGCTGATGGGCGCCTCGGGCGCGGACGAGCGCCCCGACGACGAGCACCTCGCCGACGACATCGCCGCGGCGGCGGCTGCGGCAGCGCCACCGGCGGCGTCCGAGGTGCTGCTGGCGCAGCCGGTGCACCACGCCGTCGAGCGCTACCGGCGGGTCGTGGTCGTGGTCGACGCGCTGTCGGCGCTGGCCGGGGCCATGCTCGCCCAGGTCCTGCGCGAGGTGCTGTTCGGGGCCTCGCTCACCGTCGACGGCCGACACGTGCCCTACCTCCTGGTGGCGGTGGTGGTGGTCGCCTCCTGGCTGGCGATCCTGGCCGTGAGCGGGGCCTACCAGCACGCGATCCTCGGGTCCGGCACCGAGGAGTACCGGCGCATCATCCGGGCCGCGGTGGGCGCGCTGGCCGTGGCGGTGCTGATAGTCTTCCTCACCCGGGCCCAGGTCGCCCGAGGCTTCGTGATGGGGTTGGCGCCGCTGGTGGCGGGCTGGACCCTCTTCGGCCGCTACCTGGCCCGGAACTGGCTGGCCCGCCAGCGGGCCCAGGGCCTGCAGATGCGGCGGGTGGTGGTGCTGGGCCGGCCCGAGGCGGTGCTCGAGGCGGTCCGCCACTTCCGGGGCGCGGTCGACCAGGGGTACCAGGTGGTCAGCGCCTGCGTCGTGGGCGACGCGCCCGCCGACGTCGTGGACGAGCTCGGCATGCCGGTGCTGCCCGCCGCCGACCCGATCAGCGCCGTCCGGGACGAGCGGGCCGAGATCCTCGCCATCGCCGGCACGGAGGCGCTGCCCACGGGGGCCCTGCGCACGCTGGCGTGGGACCTCGAGGGCACCGGCGTCGACCTCATCGTCGTCCCGACCATCACCGACGTGGCCGGGCCGCGGGTGAGCGTGCAGCCGGTGGCGGGCCTGCCGCTGCTGCTGGTCGAACCGCCGCGGCTGACCGGCGGCGCCCGCCTGGTGAAGTCGATGGTCGACCGGGCGACGGGGCTCGTCCTGGTCGTGCTGCTGCTGCCGGTCTTCGTGGTGATCGGCCTGCTCGTGCGCCTCACCAGCCGGGGGCCGGCGATCTTCCGCCAGACCCGGATCGGGCGGGACGGCAAGCCCTTCACCATGTGGAAGTTCCGCACGATGACCGAGCGGGCCGAGCAGGACCTCGACACGCTCGTCACGCTGAACGAGCACGACGGGCTGCTGTTCAAGATCCGCGACGACCCGCGGCGCACGACGGTGGGGAAGTGGCTGCGGCGGTTCTCGCTCGACGAGCTGCCCCAGCTCGTGCACGTGCTGTCCGGGAAGATGTCGCTCGTCGGACCCCGCCCGCCGCTCCCGTCGGAGGTGGCGAAGTACCCCGAGGACGTGCGCCGCCGCCTCCTCGTCAAGCCCGGCATCACCGGCCTGTGGCAGGTCTCGGGCCGTGCCGACCTCCCGTGGGCCGAGTCCGTCCGCCTCGACCTCTACTACGTGGACAACTGGTCGCTCTCCATGGACCTGGTGATCGTGTTGAAGACGGCAACCGCCGTCCTCCACGGCAAGGGCGCCTACTAGCCCGAGGTCCGGCGGGCCGTGGGTACGCTCCAGCGCATGCCGACCTGGTGCGCGAGCTGCGGGGCGGCCCTCGGCGGCGGGGAGGCGTTCTGCGGTGAGTGCGGCGCCGCCCAGGCGCCGTCGACACCTGCGGCGGGCGGGCCCGGGCCGGCTCCTGTGTCGCCACCCCCGATGCCACCACCACCCTCACGACCAGCGGAGGCGCCCCCCGGTCCGGCGTCGGCGGCGCCGTGGGGTCCGGCGCCACCGGCCACTGCGGGCCGACCCCGCGTGCCCGGTCGCAACGTGGCCGCCGGGGTGCTCGCCCTCGTCGGCGTCGTGCTCGTCGTCGTGGGCACCTTCCTGCCGATCGTGGAGATCGACGTCCCCGGCCTCAGTGCGTCGACCAACGGCTGGGGTGCCGACCTGAACGACGGCCCCATCCACCTCGTCGTGTGCGTCGTGCCGGTGGTGATGGCCGTCCTGGCGCTGCTCGGCCGGGCCCGGATCGTCGTGAAGGTGCTGCTGATCGTGTCGGCCCTCATCGGCTTCTTCTGGGTGACGGTGCGCTTCGCCGACATCTCCGGGTCGCTCGAGGAGGGGACCACCGGCGCGTTCGTGGCCGAGGTGACCGACCCTGGCGTCGGGCTGTTCGTCATCACCTTCGGCTGGGTGCTCGTCCTGGTGGCGGGCCTCGTCGCCACCGCCGCTCGCCCGCCCAAGGTCCTCGCGCCGCCCCGGGTGTACCCGCCGGTGCCTCGGCCCGACCGCCGGAGCCAGCCGGCGTAGATCCCCACGGGGCGTCGATCGTGGCCGGTGCGTCGGCGGCGGCCGTACCAGGGTGTGCCGACCGGTGCGTCGGTCCCGAGCGCTCGAGTGGCCGGCGAAATCCCCCAGATGTGTCGACGGTCGCCGCCCTAGCGTCGGCGGCGTGGCCGGCCGGATGCACGCCGACGAGGTGGACGTGCCGCCGGCGCTGGTCCGGCGCCTCCTCGCCGAGCAGCACCCGCAGTGGGCCGATCTGCCCCTGAGCGTCGCAGGGGAGTGGGGCACCGACCACGCCATGTACCGGCTCGGCGACGAGCTGGTCGTGCGCCTGCCCCGCATCGGCTGGGCGGTGAAGGCCGTCGCCGCCGAACAGCGGTGGCTGCCGTTCCTCGGCCCGCAGGTCCCGGTAGAGATCCCCGGGGTGGTGGCGACGGGGGAGCCCGGCGAGGGCTACCCCTGGCCCTGGACGATCCTGCGCTGGATCTGGGGCGAGCACCCGCCCCCGGTCGACTGGTGGGGCGCCGAGCGCCTCGCCATCCAGCTCGCCGGCTTCAACCGGGCGCTCGCTGCGATCGATCCCAGCGGCGGGCCGGTGGCCGGATCGCCGGGTGGTCCCCAGCGTGGGATACCGATCCGCTGGCGCGACGAGCAGGTCCGCACCTGCATCAGCGAGCTCGCCGACGAGCTCGACGCCGACGCATTGCTGGCGGCGTGGGAGGCGGACGCCTTCGTGGCCGCCCACGCCGGCGACCCGGTGTGGGTCCACGGGGACCTGACCCCGGGGAACCTGCTCTGGGGGAACGGACATCTCCGGGGGGTCCTCGACTGGGGTGGCGTCGCCGTGGGCGACCCGGCCGTCGGCCTCCTGCCGGCGTGGAATTTGTTCAGCGGCTGGACCCGCCACGCCTTCCGGGAGGCCAGCGAGGCCGACGAGGCGCGGTGGCGGCGCGGCCGCGCCTGGGCCCTCTCCGTCGCCGTCGTGGCGCTGCCGTACTACCGGGAGACGTATCCGGCCATCTGCGCGTCGTCCCGCCGCGTGATCACCGAGGTGCTCGCCGACCACGAGCGGGAGGCCCTCGGCCCGGCGGCGCCGCCGCTCACCCGCCCCGACCGCTTCGACCTCGACCCGTACGAGGCCCACCAGCTGGGACGGCCGCCGCGCACTCGCGAGGGGACGCCGTCCTTCGGCGCCACCGTCCGGCCCGCGCGCGACGTGGTCGAGGCGTCGTGGGTCCGCAAGGGTCAGGCCGGGCGGGGGACGGCCGAGGAGTACGGGGTGGGGCAGTTCGTCCCCGCAGGCTTCGAGCGGGTGCTCTTCGTCGACGACGTGCCCGGCGACCAGGACGACTGGTGGGAGCTCGAGAAGGCCCACACGATGGCGATCGCCGAGGTCGCAGCTCGCCACACGACGACGCCCGACCGCGTCTACTTCGCAGTCTGGGAGGGGCACGGCTACGACTGCCGTGGGCTCGACCACCTCCTGCGCTTCGCCTCCGGCCACCGCCACCGGGAGTATTTCCTGCTGGAGGGGCCCCTGTCGGCGCTCGCCGACCTCGTCCAGCCCAACGACCGCTTCCCGCACTGGCGTCAGCCCGACCTCTGGTGGCCCGCCGATCGAGCGTGGATCGTCTGCACCGACGTCGACTTCTGGTGCAACTACGTCGCCGGCACCCAAGCCCTGATCGACGAGGTCGCCGCCGCCGTCACCACCGAGACCCACCTCGTCGCCCGCACCGACCCCCTCGAGCGCGTCGACTGAAGGTGGGCGGGCACCTGTCCGTCAGCGTGCCGAGCGCGAGATGTCAATGACGGATCGACATCGCCATGCGCCGTCGATCCGTCATCGATTCCGAGCGCGAGCTGGTCCGAAGCGGCGCGTGCGTCACTTGGTCGATTCCTGTCGAGCGCCAGCTGCTCGAGCGTCGAGGGAGGCGTCGAGGACGGTGATCGCGAGGGCGGCGACGATCGCGCCGCCGGCGACGAGGAGCCCGGTCCGGGACACTCAGCCGGCCGCCTCGGACGGCGACGCGGACGCTCGGGCGTCGAGGGCGGCGTCGAGGTGGTCCCACCTGGCGGCGGTCCGCTGTGAGGACCACCAGAGCACCGGCGTCAGGGCGATGAACGCAAGGCTGATCCCGATGCGGGCGACATCACCGGATGCGATGCCGAGGAGCAACTGGAAGCCCGCCGGCACCAGCAGGTACAGCCAGGCCGTTCGGTTGAACGCCCCGTATCGGGCGCGAGTCTGCTGTACGAGTGCTCGGATCTCCGGATCAGCGGCGGGATCGTCCGGCAATTCGCCGGTTCCGAGCGCACGGCCGGCGGCCACCCTCGACGGATGCGTGTCGACCCCGGCTTCCGCCCACTCGCGGCGGCGGCGGCGAGAGGAGTAGAGCACCACCAACGGCACCGTGATGACCAGCACCGGCCAGGGAGACGCGGCCCACGGCGCCCGGTCCTCGAGGGCTGGCGCCACCACGGCCGCCCACAGGATGAGGACGGGCACGAACACCGCGACGAAGATCAAGCCAGCTCGGTCGAATGGACCCGCATTTCGCTTCGTTCGTCGCCCCTCCACGGCCCTCATTCTTGTCATACCCCTTGGGGATGATGGGTCCATGAACAGCGAGGTGTTCGACTGGACCGGCCGGATCCGTCGGCATCTGGCGGCGGTCCTCGCGCACGAGCTCGACATGACCGACGTCTCCGGGGCCGACGCCGCCAGGGCGGTCGAGGAGTACGCCGAGATCGAACGGTACGCGGCGATGGCCAAGGTCCGTGCCGCCCGCCGGGTCGCCGAGACCCAGGCGTACAAGCGGTCCGGCGACAAGGACGCGGCGGGGTGGTTCGCCCGCACCACGGGTAGCTCGAAGCGCGACGCCGGGCGGTCGCTCGCCGCGGCCAAGTCGCTCGACGACCTGCCCGCCACCCGCGCCGCCGCCGAGCGCGGCGAGCTGTCCGAGCAGCAACTCCGCGAGATCACCGACGCCGCCACCGCCAACCCCGCCGCCGAACAAGAGCTCCTCGACGCCGCCCGCACCGACACCATGGCGGGCCTGAAGGACAAGGCGCTCAAGGCCAAGGGCTCCGCAGGGGACCGTCGGACCCGCCACGAACGCATCCGGCTGTCGCGCTACGTCCGCCACGGGGTCGACGCCGAGGGCGCGTTCTGGATGAACGTCCGCAACACCGCCGACGTCGGCGCCGCCATGGTCGCCGCGCTCCGCCCCTTCGAGGACGCCGTGTTCGAACGCAACCGCGGCCGAGACGTCCGCGAGCAACGCGAGGCCTACGCCGCGGACGCCCTCGCCGGCGCCCTCTGCGGCCCACCCGACACCCCCGACACCCCCGTGGCCGGCGACCAGCCCGTGCCCGCACCGACCCGCCGACGCAGCCGGGACGTGAAGGTGATCGTGCGGGTCGACCTCGCCGCCCTCCGCCGCGGTCACACCCAGCCCGGCGAGCTCGCCGAGATCGCCGGGCTCGGCCACGTGCCCGTGTCGACCATCCGCGCCATGTTCCACGACGCGTTCCTGGCCACCGTGTTGACCGACGGCGTCGACGTCCGCACCGTCACCCACCACGGCCGACGCCCCAACGCCTTCCAACAGACCGTCCTCGAGCTCACCCACCCCACCTGCGAGGTCGAAGGCTGCTCACGCGAGATGTTCCTCGAAGCCGACCACCGCACCGGCTACGCGATCACCCACACCACCGACCTCGCCGACCTCGACCGCCTCTGCGAACACCACCACGACCTCAAGACCCACCACGGCTGGCGCCTCGCCCCCGGCACCGGCAAACGCCCCTTCCTCGCACCCGGCCAACCTCTGGACGCCCGGGGGCCTGCGGGCACCACGACCCGATCTCGGGGCCGACCCACGACGACGGCCAAGCGCCGCACCGGCAGATCGACTTCTCCGTCTCGCGCGCCTTGACGAGCTCGTCCGCTCAGTCGTTCTGGTGCGACTGCTGCTGGTCCATGCGGTAAAGGCGCTCGGTCGAACGCAGAAAGCCGAGGCCGGTGGCGAAGGCGAGCGCGTACGCCAGCGCGACCAATGGCCAGCCTGCGGATGCCACGAACGGCAGGAACGACGAGCCCAGCAGGAGCGTCCACACAGCCACGACCGCCACCGGGTGGCGGTGCGCCCACGCGCGCCGCTCGACCGCCGTGCCCGACGGGATCACGTCGTGGTCGGTGGGCCAACGAGGGACACCCATGGACCCGCCCTTTCAGAGCGTCAGTCGGTAGCAGTAGAGCAGGAGGTCGTCGTCGACGTGCCAGTCGCGGTCGGGCTGGCGGACGTAGCCACGGCGCTCGTAGAGGACCTGGGCCGCGGTCATGTGGGGGCCGGTCGAGAGCACCACGGCCTCGAGGCTCCGGTCGCGGGCGCGCTGCTCGGTGGCGTCCATGAGGCGGTCGGCGATGCCGAGACGGCGGGCGGCGGGGTCGACGCCGAGCATGCGCACCTCGAGCTCACCGTCCAGGGCGACCTCGGCGTAGGGCGTGCCGGCCTCGGCCAGGGTCACCGAGCCGACCATGCGCAGGCCGGCGAAGGCGACCAGGACGTGCGCCTCGCGCACCCGGGCGTCGCCGTCGCCGAGCTCCTTGGCGTACTCCTCGTCGACCACCCGGTCGCCCCGGTAGGCAGCGAGGGTCAGCAAGCCGATCTCGCCGCCCTCGTCCGAGGCGGCCCGACGCACGACGATCGGTGAGGTCACGCCGAGGTTCTACTGCGATTGCCGGCCGTCGCCACGGCTTCGGGATCGCGGCGCTGATGCCCGGATCGACCGGCTGGTGCTCCGCGGCCCACCGCCGGTCGGGCCGAGACCGCTCGTCGGGTCGGCTGCCGGAGCGCCGCCCACGGGCGGCCCGACGCAATCGCCGCCGAGCGTGCGACGCTGATCGGATCGCCGACGAACCGGGGGATGGCCCCGACCTCCGTGCGGAGCTGGACGAGCTCCAGGCCACGCCGCCCGACGAGTTCGTCGCGGCCCGCAACGCGCTGGTCAAGCGCCTCCGGGCCGAGAAGCGGCGGGCGGAGGCCACCGAGGTGGCGGCGCTGCGGAAGCCGCCGCGTGCGGTCTGGGCCCTCAACCGCCTGGCCCTGAGCGACGACCCCCACCTCGCCGACCTGCTCGATGCCATCGACGCCGTCGCCGGGGCCGACGCCGCGGGCTATCGGGAGGCGGTCGGTGCCCTGCGGGACCGGATCGGGGACACCGTCGACGCGGCCGTCGCCGGTGTCGGGGCGCCGCGACCCGACGACCACCCGGAGGTGATGGCCGCCCTCCAGGCCGTGCTCGGCGATCCCGGCGCCCTGGCCCTGCTCGTCGACGGCCGCCTCGCCGAGGTGCCGACCGGCGGGCTCGGAGCGCTCGGCCTCCTGCCCGGACCGCCGGCCGGGGGCACCGAGCGGGCGCCCCGGCCGTCGGGTCGGGCCCGGCCCAAGCTCGGCATCCCTCGAGCACCCGTCGCCGACGACGAAGAGGGCGAAGACGACGAGGCGCGGGAGGACGAGGTTGCGGAGGGGCAGGCCGACGCCGACGTCGACGAGTCCCTGGCGGAGCGCCGGCGAGCCAAGGTGCGGGAGCGGCTCGAGCGCGAGCTCGTCGCCGCGGTCACGGCTCGCGACCAGGCCGCCACCGCCCTCGCCGGCGCGACGTCCGAGCGCGAGGCCGCAGCCGATGCTCTCGCGGTCAGCGAGGACGAGGTCGCCTCCGCCGAGGCGGCGCTGGCCGAGGCGCGTGCCCGTCGCGACGAGGAGGCCGACGCTCTCACCGCGGCCGAGGCCGCCGAGCAGGAGGCGGCGGCCGCCGACGAGCAGGCCGCCGAGCGCGAGGCCGCCGCCCGGGCCGCCCTTGTCGAGCACGGCCCCTGACGCCACCCGCCGCTCGACCCCGGTCCGAACCGGGTCCACCCCGGTCTCACCGGGCGCATCGGGACCCCCGTTCTGGGTACACCCCTGCGTCACGGGCGCCCCGTGCGTGTACCCAGAAGCACGTTGCGTTCCGGGCATCGCCCCCGGGTCGCAGGACGAGTGACGGGGTGCCCAGCAGCGACGGTGTTCCGTTCTGGGTACACGCCTGCGTCACGGGCGCCCCGTGCGTGTACCCAGAAGCACCTGGGGTTCCGGGTAGGGCGGTCGATCGGGCGCCGGCGCAGCCCGGTTCTCTCAGGAAGCGTTCAGCTTCTCTCGGGCGATCCCGGCGAGTTCGCAGAGCGTCCTGAGGGTGCTCCAAGGCGGGGACCGGACCATGGCCTTCATCGGAACCGCCCCCCACCAAGGAGCCACCATGAAGCGCCACCGCACCCCCCGGTCCGAGGCCGTCGAGGCCCGCGACATCGCCGAGGGCCCGCTGCTCGACCGCCGCCGGTTCCTCACCTTCGCGGCCCTGGGCACGGGCGCCGCCGTCACCAGCTTCGGGCTGGCCAAGTACGTCTTCGCCGACAGCGCCGGCGCCAGCGCGTCGAGTGCCTCGTCGAGCGGGGCCACCACCGCCACCACGGCGGCCAGCTCGAGCTCGAGCAGCACGAGCACCACCGCCGCCGCCACCGCCGTGGCCGACGAGCTCGCCTACGGCATGGGCGACGTCTCGACCGACCACCTCACCATCACGGTGGCCGACGGCTACCGGACGATCGTGACGGCCTCGTACCCCGACCACGACATCGACGCCGGCTTCCAGTACCCGGGCACGCCGCTGGCCCAGGACCCGGGCTACACGTTCCAGGTGACGACCGACCCGCAGATCGCCGACTCGCCGACCTTCGTGCAGACCGGCCAGGTGTTCGGCATCCACCTCGACAGCGTGGTCTTCGACCCGAAGACCGCCGGCTACTGGAACAACGACATGTCGAGCGGCTGGAACTACGTCGCCACCGCGAACCAGCTGGACGCCTACGGCGCCCACACCCGCCCGGAGACCGGCTTCTACCACTACCACCTGATCACCGAGCAGTGGGTGTCCGACGAGAGCGCCCACTCGGCCCTCGTGGGCTGGGCCGCCGACGGGTTCCCGATCTACCTGCGCTACGGCTACGTCGACCCGACCGACCCGTCGAGCGGGGTGAAGAACCTGTCGTCGAGCTACCAGCTCCAGAGCGGCAGCCGGCCGAGCGGTTCGCCCGGCGGGAGCTACGACGGCACCTACGTGGCCGACTACGAGTACGTCGAGGGCCTGGGCGACCTCGACGAGTGCAACGGCCGAGAGTGCGTCACGCCCGAGTTCCCCGACGGCACCTACGCCTACTTCCTGAGCGACCAGTGGCCGTGGGTCCCGACCTACCTGAAGGGCACGCCCGACGCGAGCTTCAGCCCCGGCAACGGCGGCGGCTCGGGCGCCCCGCAGTCCGGCGGCCAGGCGCCCGCCTGAGCCCGGCTCGGCGGCGGTGCCCCACCCGCCACCCGGCCCGCCCTGCGGGAGCCACCCGGCCCGCCGACCGGCAACGACGCCGGCGGCGGGCCGGTCGCTGGGGACGATCTGGTCGGTGTCCACGGACCAGACCACCACGTCCTGGAAATCTTGTTGAGAAACCCCCGATACGGGGGTTTCTCAACAAGAAATCCCAGCAATGGGCGGAGAACCGGAGTCGCTCGGAGTCGGCCGCCGGCCGGCAACGGCGCCGGTCAGCGGGCCAGGTCGGCCACGGTGCCGCCGGCGACCCGGACGAGGTCGTCGGGGGTGAGGGGGAACACGTCGTTCGGGGTGCCCGCCGCCGCCCAGACCTCGTCGTAGGCGAGCAGGTCCCGGTCGACGAAGACGTCGAGGGCGGTGGCGTGGCCGAACGGGGGCACGCCGCCGATGGCGTAGCCGGTGGCCGCCCGCACCTCGTCGGCGTCGGCCCGCTCGGTGTGGTCGGCGCCGGCCACCGCGGCCAGGGCCTTCTCGTCGAGGCGGTTCGACCCGCTCACCAGGGCCATCACGACCGCGGTCGAGCCGTCCTCGTGGACGGCGCGGAAGGCCAGCGACTTCACGATCTGGCCGACGTCGACCCCGATCGCGGCGGCGGCGTCCTCGGCGGTGCGGGTGCCTTCGGGGAAGGTTCGGGGGACGACCTCGATGCCGAGGTCACGGGCGGTCGCCACGAAGGCGGCGGTCGTCGGGTGCACCGGGCAATGCTGCCAGACTGACGCGGTGCACCAGTGGCTCGTCGGAGGAGCGTTGATCGAAGGCCCCGACGGCCTCCTCCTCGTCCAGAACCGCCGCCGCAACGGCCGGGTCGACTGGTCACCACCGGGCGGCGTGATCGACGACGGCGAGTCCCTGATCGAGGGCCTCGGGCGGGAGGTGCAGGAGGAGACCGGCCTGGTCGTCACCGCCTGGGAGGGCCCCGTCTACTCGATCGAGGCCGAGGCGCCTGGCCTGGGTTGGACGCTGCGGGTCGAGGTCCACCGGGCGGTCGCCTTCGAGGGCGAGGTCGTCGTGGACGACCCCGACGGCATCGTGGTCGACGCCCGCTTCGTCGACCCCGTGGCCTGCGCCGACCACCTCACCGACGGCCACCCGTGGGTCCGCGAGCCCCTCGTCGAGTGGCTCGGCGAGCGCTGGGCGGGCACCCGCGGGTTCGGCTACCGCATCGAGGGCGACGACCCCGCCACCCTCTCCGTGCGCCGCCTCTGATGGGCGTGGGGCCGGCGGCGGGCGCCGACGAGCCGCACACCGACCCGCACCCCGCCGACCGTTCGCCCGCCGGGACGCAGCCGGCTGACGACGAGCGCCCGCCCGCCGGCACGGCCCACGCCGGCGCACCGCAGCGCACGATCCTGCACGTCGACATGGATGCCTTCTTCGTCGCGGTCGAGCGCAACCGCGACCCCGGCCTCGTGGGCAAGGCGGTGGTCGTCGGCGGCGAGGGTGACCGGGGCGTGGTGGCGGCCGCGTCGTACGAGGCCCGGATGTACGGCGTGCACTCGGCCATGCCGAGCAGCCGGGCCCGGCGGCTGTGCCCGCACGCCGTGTTCGTCCGGGGCGACCACGCCGCCTACAGCGAGGTCAGCGCCCGGGTGATGGAGCTCTTCCGCACCTACACGCCGCTCGTCGAGCCCCTCTCGCTCGACGAGGCCTTCCTCGACCTGACCGGCGCGATGCGCCGCTGGGGGAGCGGGGAGGCCGCCGGCCACGACATCCGCCGCCGGGTCGACGAGCAGGAGCACCTGACCTGCTGCGTCGGCGTCGCCCCCAACAAGTTCCTGGCCAAGCTGGCCTCGCAGGAGGCCAAGCCCCGGGCGTCGGTGCAGGGCATCGAGCCCGGCGCCGGCGTCACCGTGGTGGCACCCGGCCAGGAGCTCGCCTTCCTGCACCCGCTGCCGGTGGGGCGCCTCTGGGGGGTGGGTCCCGTCACGCGCCAGCGCCTCGAGCGCCTCGGGGTGCTGACCGTCGGCGACCTGGCGACCCTGCCCCTCGACGTGGTCGTGGGTGCGCTGGGCAAGGCCTCGGGCACCCACCTGCACGCGCTCGCCCGCGCGGTCGACGACCGTGCCGTCGTGCCCGACCAGGCGCCCAAGTCCATCAGCCACGAGGAGACCTTCGCCCGGGACCACCACAGCCGGGCCGCCCTCGAGCGCGAGATCGTCCGCATGGCCGACGCCGTGGCGGCTCGGCTGCGGGCGCACGAGGTGGCGGCGCGGACAGTCGTGCTGAAGGTCCGCTTCGGCGACTTCCGCACCATCACCCGTTCGGTCACCCTCGACGAGGCGGTCGACACCGGCCCCGACCTGGCCCGCGCCGCCAAGGGGCTGCTCGCCTCGGTGGACCCGTCACCGGGCGTGCGCCTGCTGGGGGTCGGTGGCGGGGGGCTCACCGCCGCGATCGCGCACCAGTTGGCCCTGTTCGACGAGGACCTCGCCCCCGCCGATGACGGGCCGGGTTGGGGGGAGGCCAGCCGGGCGGTCGACGAGATCCGCGAGCGCTTCGGCACCACCGCGATCGGCCCCGCCCGCCTCGCCGGGCCCGGCGGCCTCACCGTGAAGCAGCGGGGTGACCAGCAGTGGGGGCCCGACGCACCCCGCCCCTGAGCGGTCGTCCACCCACCCATCGCCGGGGGAAATGCACCCCATGCGCGTTGTTGGCGGGGAGCGCTTGTGGAATCATGTTTCCGTGCCGCTTTCCGAGGACGAACAACGGATCCTCTTCGAGATCGAGCAGCGGCTGACCGAGAGCGATCCGCAGCTCGCCCGTGAGGTCGGCTCGACCACGATCTACACCCACGCGTTCCGCAACATGAAGTGGGCGACGCTCACGTTCATCCTCGGCGTGGTGCTGATGATCGCCACCCTCTCGCAGTCGTTCCTGCTCGCCTTCGGCGGCTTCCTGGTCATGCTCGTCAGCGCCCTGTGGTTCGAGCGCAACGCCCGCAAGCTGGGCCGCGCCGGCCTCGAGCAGATGACCCGCTCCAACCGCTCCGCCGGCCTGAAGGACTACCTGGGGTCCACCAGCCAGCGCATGCGGGACCGCTTCAACCGCGAGGACTGAGCGCCGCCGGCGCCCGAGCGCCGCTCGCCGCGCCGGCGCCCGAGTCGTCGAGCGCCCAGCAGATCAGCCGGCGGACCGGTCGCGTCGCCGGTCGAGCCCGAGTCGGCGCGCCGCCCGCTGCCGCCACGGCGTGCGCCGGCGCACCCCGTCCACCACGGTGCGGGCGTGGGCCTCGGCCTGCGCCGCGTCGTCGGCGCTGACCCCGCCGTCGGCGTAGTCCGCGGCGGTGGTGGCGAGGGCGAGCGCACGGTGGGCCTCCCGACCGGTCTCGACGCGGGCCCCGGCCCTCGCCGCGAACTCGAGGGGGGTCTCAGCGGGCTCGGGGGCCAGGCCGGTGACGGCGAGGGCGTCGTTGGCCTCGAGCCACGCGACGCGCGTGCGCTCGTCGGGGCCTCGTCGGGCCCGGGCCCGCCAGCGGAGCCGCCGCACCCCCAGCGCGGTCGCCACGGCGAGCACGTAGAGCGCCGCCGCGGCGAGCACCAGGAAGGCGCCGAGCGCGAGGCGGCCGGGCCACGGCGACCCCGTCGTGTCGCCACCCGTGTCGGCGGGCCCGGTCGGCTCGGCGCTCGGCACCGGGCGGGCGACCGTGGCCGGGGGCACCGTGGTGGCGGGGGTGGCCGAGGACTGCAGCGTGATCTCGTCGCCGCTCGAGGTGGCCTGGTCGGGGCGCACCCCGGTGTAGGACTCGGCGTTCGGGGCGCCCCGCCCGGGGGTCGGCTCGAACGCCACCCAACCGAACCCGCTCAGGTAGACCTCGGGCCAAGCGTGGGCGTTCTCGCCCCGCACGATCCACTCGTCGAGGTCGGCGGCGTTGCGCTCGCCCGGCGTGAAGCCCACCGCCACCCGAGCCGGGAGGCCGAGGCTGCGGGCCATGGCCGCGTAGGCGCCGGCGAACTGCTCGCAGAAGCCGGCCCGGCGGGCGAGGAAGGCGTCGATGGCGCTCTCGCCGTGGCCAGCGGGGATGTCGGTGCGGTACTCGAAGCGGTCCCGGAACCAGTCCTGCAGGGCCCGGGCGCGGTCGTAGTCGGTGGTGGCGCGGGCGACGACCCGCTGGGCGGTGGCGACCGCGCCCGGGCTGAAGCCGTCGGGCAGGGCGGTGTAGTGGGCGAGCAGGTCCTCGGGGGCCGACGGCGCCGACCGCAGCTCCGCAGGGTCGAGCTGGGGGAGCGACGACACCACCCGGTAGGTCGTGCCGTCGGAGGTGGCCCGGTCCCGGTCGACGATCAGGGTCGACGAGGCCGGCTCCCACCGCACCTCGAGGCCGCGGGCGTCGACCGACGACGGCTCGAACGCGGCCGGCAGCCAGATGGCCGACAACGCCTCGATGTGGAACTCCTGCGCCACCTGCACCGAGCGACGCTCGGGGGCGAGGCCGTTGGGCAGGCTGCCGTCGGCCTCCTCGAAGGTGCCGCCGGAGGACCACAGCTCGCCGTCGAAGCGGTCGAGCGAGGTCATGCGCCAGTAGGAGGGCACCGCCGACCGGACGGTGAAGACCTCGGTGCGGCGCTGGTCGAGCAGGCGGGAGCGGATGTCGACCAGGGGGCTCAGCGTCACCCGGGAGCCACCGCCCGGGCCGCGGCCGTCGAGGCTGATGAGCCCGGGCTCGTCGGCACCGGGCAGGCGCGGGGCCACCAGCACGCCGGCGACCAGCGCGGCCACCGCCAGCGCCGCGCCCACGCCGACGAGGGCGCGCACCCCGCGGCCCGTGCCGGTGGCGACCCACCGCACGGTGGTCTCCTGGCGGTGGGCGCGGTGCAGGAGGAGGAAGGCCAGGGCGGTGGCCAGGTAGGCGATGGTGCCGGTGACGGCGTGGTCCTCGCCGCCGAGCACCGCGGCGAAGGCCACGAGGCCGGCCGTGGGCACGATGGCCTCGAACGGCGCCGACAGGCGGAACGCCGCCCAGTCGGCGATGAAGGCCGCGAGCCACACCGCCACCGCGGTGGCGAGGAGGAAGCCGGTGCTCGCCGGCGTCGGGGCGACGACCTCCTGGAAGGACGTCCACCCGCGGGCGAGGTCGTCCGACGCGGCGTGCCACGTGGCCGCGGTGGGCAGCCCGTACCAGGTGGTCGACGCCTCGAAGATCCACGTGGTCGTGAGGACGAAGGCGGCGCTCGCCGCCAGGCCGGCCACCACGAGGCGGCCGCCGAGGAGGCGCACGGCGATCACCGTGGCGTGGGCGGCCAGGGCCACGATCACGAGGCGGGGGAGGTAGGACCAGCCCACGAACAGGGGGTGCAGGCCGACGAGGGCGGCGAGCGTCACCGCCACGAGGGCGGCCTCGGCGGGCACCCGGAGGCGGGCGCGGCGGGCGGTGCCGGTCACGGCGCCGGCACCTCGACGTCGGGGGTCGCCTCGGTGCGGGCGCCGGTGGTCCCGACCCGTCCGGGCGCGCCGGGTGAACCGGGCGCGCCGGGCGCCCGGGTCGCGCCGGTCCCGCGGCGGCCGGCGGCGCCACCCGGCACGGGGGAGAGGTGGGCCGACCAGGCGACGGGGAAGGGGTGGGCGGCGGTGACGCGGACGACCTGGCCCAGGTGGGGACGCGACGGGGCCGCCGCCCCCGGGTCCCAGCAGGACGGCTCGAACAGGACCACGATCACCCGGCCGTAGCGGGTGCTCAGGCGCCGCAGCCGGGCGACGTCCTCGGGCACCACGTCGGCGGGCAGCAGCAGCACGAGGGTCCCGCCGCACCGGCGACCCAGCCGGTCGAGCGCCACCCGCAGGTCGTGCGCCGGCGTCGTCCCCACCACGGCGAGCCGCTCGAACACCCCCTCCACCTGGGCGTGGGACGCGGCGAACCCGGAGTCCTCGCCGTCCGCGGTCACGAGGCGCACCTGCTGGTGGTGGCGCCGGCCGGCGTGGACGAGCGAGGCGGCCGCCCGCACGGCGGGCTCGAGGGCCTCGTCGGGTCGGTAGCCGGCCCGGTTGTCGAGGAAGATCGTGGCGCGCCCCTGCCACGGCAGCTCGTCCTGGCGGACCATGAGCTGGTCCCGGCGGGCGGTCGACGCCCAGTGCACCCGGCGCAGGTCGTCGCCGACGACGTACTCGCGCAGGGCGAAGAACTCCTCGCCGGCGGGGCTGAGGCGGTGGCGCTGGTCCCGGCCGGCGTGGGGGTCGGTGCCCGACGACAGGGGCACCGGCGCCACGTCGTCGACCGCCGGGTAGACGGTGAGCTCGGACACGCCGGCGGCGGGCACCCGGGCCTGGGCGAGGCCGAACGGGTCGGTGACCACCACCTCGAGGGGGCCGACCGCGAGCAGGCCCCGCCGCTCGGTCGGCAGCTCGTAGGCGGCACCGGTGGCCGCCTCGCGCTCGAGCGGCGCCACCGCCAGCCGGGCGCCCCTGGTGCCCGCCACCCGGTCGACGAGGTGGAGCACCGGCGTCCGACGCCGTCCCCGGTTGCGGACCTCCAGGACCACGCTGCTCGACGCGCCGGCGTGCACCCGGGCCGGGTGCAGGTCGCGGGCCACGTCGATGCGCACCCGGACGAGGGCCACGCCCACGGCCGCGAGCACGACGAGGACGCCGATGGTCGCGCCGGCCACGAAGGCCTCGTCGAGGGCGAAGAGCCGGCCGGCGGCCAGCAGCGCGACCGCCCCGCCGGCGGCGAGCCAGCCGGTGCGGGTGAGCACGTGGCCCGCCTAGCCCCGGTCGCCCCGGTCGGCCCGGTCGCCGCGCCCGCTCGGGATGGGCACGGTGCGCAGCAGGTCCTCGACCGCGTCGGCTGCCGAGTAGCCCTGGAGCTGCGCCTCGGGGGTGAGCAGGAGGCGGTGGTCGAGCACGGGGTGGGCCAGCGCCTTCACGTCGTCGGGGACGACGAAGGCCCGGCCTCCGGCGGCGGCCCGGGCCCGGGCGACCCGCTGGAGCCCCAGCGCCGCCCGGGGGGACATGCCGAGGGCGAGGTGGGGGTGGTGGCGGGAGGCATCGGCCAGGTCGACCAGGTACTCCCGCAGCGCCGGCGCCACGTGCACCTCGCGGGCGGCGGCGGCCAGGGCGGCGATGTCCTCGGTGCCGGCCACCGCGGCCAGGCCCTCGAGGGGGTCGTGGTCGCCGTGGGCCTCGAGGACCTCCATCTCGGCCTCCCTGGAGGGGTAGCCCACCGACAGGCGCATGAGGAAGCGGTCGAGCTGGCTCTCGGGCAGGGGATAGGTGCCCTCGTGCTCGACCGGGTTCTGGGTGGCGATCACCATGAACGGCGGCGCCATGGGATAGGTGACGCCGTCGACGGTGACCTGGCGCTCGCCCATGGCCTCGAGGAGGGCCGACTGGGTCTTGGGCGAGGCCCGGTTGATCTCGTCGCCGAGGACGATGCCGGCGAAGATCGGGCCCGGCCGGAACTCGAAGCGGCCCTCGGCCCGGCTCCACACGTTGACGCCGACGAGGTCGGACGGCAGCAGGTCGGGCGTGAACTGCACCCGGCCGAACGTGCAGTCGAGGGAGGCGGCGAGGGCCTTGGCCAGGCTGGTCTTGCCGACGCCGGGCACGTCCTCGAGCAGGAGGTGCCCCTCGGCCACGAGGCACAGCAGCAGTTGGCGGACCACGCCGCTCTTGCCCTGGATGACCTGCTCGATGTTGGCCTGGACGCGGGCGAAGACGTCTGCCTGCGGCTCCGGCTCACGCAGCGCCATCCGGTCGAGCCTAGAGGGGCCGCGCGCACAATGGGGGGCGTGACCACCGTGCTCGCGGTCGACGTGGGCGGCACCAAGATGGCCGCCGGGCTGGTGTCGCCCGACGGCGCCCTGCGCCATGCCCGCCGGGCGCCCACCCCGGCGGTCGCCGACGCCGAGGCGGTGTTCGCCCCCCTGGCGGCGCTGGTCGACGAGGTGCTGGCGCTCGCGGCGGCCGAGGGCGACCCGCCCGCGGCGTGCGGCGTGGGCAGCGGCGGCCCGATGGAGCGGGGTGGGGCGACCGTCAGCCCCCTGAACATCGCCGGGTGGCGGGGGTTCCCCCTGCGGGCGCGCCTGGCCGAGCGCACCGGGCTGCCCACCTTCGTCGACAACGACGCCAAGGCGCTGGCCCTCGGCGAGGGCTGGATCGGTGCGGCAGCGGGGGAGCGGGACTTCCTGGCCATGGTCGTGTCGACCGGCGTCGGCGGGGGGATCGTGCTCGACGGCCGACTGCTGGAGGGGGCCCAGGGCAACGCGGGCCACATCGGCCACGTCATCGTCGAGCCTGGGGGGCGGGTGTGCGGCTGCGGCGCCCGGGGGTGCCTGGAGGCCGAGGCCTCGGGGACCGCCATCGCCGCCGTCACCGGCCGCCCCGCCGCCGAGGCGACGCCCGAGGTGCGCGAGCGCACGGGGCGGCTGGTCGGGCGCACCGTGGCGTCGGTCGCGAACCTGCTCGACCTCCGCCTCGCCGTGGTCGCCGGCTCGGTCGCGCTGGGCTTCGGCGACGACTTCTTCGGGCCCGCCCAGGACGAGCTCGACCGGTGCGCCCGCCTCGCCTTCTCCGCCGGGGCCCGGATCCGGCCGGCCGGGCTCGGCGCGGACGGGCCGCTGGTCGGCGCCGCCGCGGTGGCGCGGGCCGGGTTGGGGCACCCGATCCTCGCCGCGCCGGCGATCTCGCCACCGGAGGCGTCGGCGGGCACCGTCGGGGCCGCGCCCGGCGACCGGTAGGTTGGCCCCGATGAGCTGGGGGCTGCGCGCGACGCTGGCGGTGCTGGCTCGACCCCGGCTGTGGGCCACGGCACTCGGCCAGCTCCTTCGCCTGGCCCGACCCGGCTGGTGGCACCGCTGGCCCCTGCTGCCGCTGCCCGACGAGGAGTACCTGCGCTTCCGCCTGGTCACCGCCTACGGCGATCCCGAGCGCGACCCCGAGGTCGCGGATCTGATCACCTACCTGCACTGGTGCCGCGCCTGGCCCCGCGTCGCCGGCGGCTGAGGGCGGTCGGACGGTGGCCGAGCGCTCCCCGGCCGAGGACGCGGCTGAGCGGGCCGCCCGCAAGGCACTCAAGCAGGCCAAGAAGGAGCGCAAGGCCCGTCGCAAGGGCCGGTGGCGCATCGAGCATCGGCTCGGCTCGCCCGCCTTCCTGCACGGCCTGGCCCTCCCGGAGGTCGTGAAGCGCTCGGTCTGGGTCATGGGGGCCACGACGCCGGCGGTGGCCCTCGGCAGCGCGCAGGCGCCCGACGCCGTCGACGTCGCCCGCGCCGAGGCCGCCGGCCTCGAGGTGGTCCGCCGCCGCAGCGGCGGCGGCGCCGTCCTGCTGGTGCCGGGGGAGATGCGCTGGCTCGACGTCCTGCTGCCCGCGACCGACCCCTACTGGGACGACGACGTGAGCCGTTCGTTCCGCTGGTTGGGGGAGGTCTGGGTCGACGCCCTCGCCGCGGTCGGCATCGACGCCGAGGTCCACGAGGGCCCGCCGGTGCGCACCGAGTGGTCCTCCCGGGTGTGCTTCGCCGGGCTCGGGTCGGGCGAGGTCACCATCGGTGGCCGCAAGGTGGTGGGGCTCTCGCAGCGCCGCACCCGGGCCGGTGCCCGCTTCCAGTGCCTCGTGCTGGCGGACTGGGACCCGCGGCCGCTGCTCGACGTCCTCGCCCTCGACCCCGCCGAACGGGCGGAGGGCGCCGCGGCCCTGGCCGATGTGGCCACCGGCGTGGGCAGGGATCGGCTGGGCCCGCTGGCCGCGGCCCTGCTCACGACCATCGAGGGGAGGCGCTGACCAGGAAAACCCACGATCGAGCCTCTGCAGGGTGAAAAAACCACTCTGAGGCAGAAAATGTTGACGTTTGGGGAGAAGTGGTCGATAGTGGCACCTATCGCCCACGCCGACCCACGGGTCGGCGCGCGGCGGTGAGGGACCCACCACCACCACCACCACCACCGGAGACCGATCGTGAAGTTCGCGGGGCAGTTCGAGCGCTCGCTCGACGACAAGGGACGCGTCGTGCTCCCGTCCCGCCTCCGCGACGGCCTGCCCAGCGACCACGTCCTCATCACCGACATGGGCGACCGGCTGAGCATCTGGCCCGAGGACGCCTTCGACGCCTTCGTCGAGAAGCTCACCGTCGACCTGCAGTCCCGGGCCGAGGCGGGCGACATCGAGGACGCCGACATCAACGACGCCCTCGACTACCTGTGGGCCTCCGCCCAGCCCGTGAAGCCCGACGGCCAGGGCCGGATCGTCATCCCCGAGGAGCTGCTGACCGACGAGCTCCGGGGCGCCGACGTGATCATGGCCGGCAACAAGGACCACATCGACGTGTTCCCGGCATCGCGCTTCAAGGCCCGCCGCGCCGAGGTGCGCCCGAAGGTCGCCGACGCGATCGCCATGCGGAAGCGGTGAGCGCCGTGCACCCGAGCCGCCGCCACACCCATCCCTCCCTCCGGCAGCAGGGCGCGGCCATCGCGCTCATCCGCTGCCTCCCGGCCGACGAGGTGGCAGACCCCTACTCCGCCCGTCTCCCATCCCGCCCGATCGGGGAGAAATCCCGACGTGCTCCCGTTGGCCGGGGGGCAGCCGATGAGCGCGGTGGCGCCGCGCCCGCCCGCCTCGTCGCCGTGGTGACGACGCCGTGGGTGGCGCCCGCATGAGCGACTTCGCCCACACCCCGGTGATGGTCGACGAGATCGTCGAGCTCTTCGCCCCGGTCCCCGCGGGCCTGCTCGTCGACGCCACCGTCGGCGGCGGCGGCCACGCCGAGGCCCTGCTCAGCGCCCACGACCACCTCACGCTCCTCGGCCTCGACCGGGACGAGGATGCCCTGGCCGCCACCGCGGCCCGGCTCGCCCCCTTCGGCGACCGGGTGGCGCTGCGCCACACGCGCTTCGACCACCTGGCCGAGGCGGTCCAGGACCTCGGCGTCGACGAGGTCTCCGGCGTCCTCTGCGACCTGGGCGTCAGCTCGCCGCAGCTCGACCGGCCGGAGCGCGGCTTCAGCTACCGCTCGGACGCCCCCCTCGACATGCGCATGGACCGCACCCAGGAGCGCACCGTCGCCGACGTGGTGAACGGGTGGGACGAGGTCGCCCTGGCCGACCTGCTCCGCGACGCCGGTGGCGAGCGCTACGCCCGCCCGATCGCCCGTGCCATCGTCGCCGCCCGCCCGATCGAGCGCACCGACGAGCTGGCCGAGATCGTCCGCAACGCCCTCCCCGCCGCCGCCCGCCGCAAGGGCGGCGACCCCGCCCGCCGCGCCTTCCAGGCGCTCCGCATCGCCGTCAACGACGAGCTCGAGATCCTCGAAGGCACCCTCGACCAGGCCATCGACCTGCTGCGCCCGGCCGGCCGGGCTGCGGTGCTGGCCTACCACTCGGGCGAGGACACCATCGTCAAGGCGACCTTCCGCTCGGCCGCCACCGGCGACTGCACCTGCCCGCCCACCCTGCCCTGCGCCTGCGGGGCGCGACCCACCGTGCGCCTCCTCAAGCGGGGCGCGTGGAAGCCCTCGGCGGCCGAGGTGGCCGCCAACCGGCGCGCCGAGAGCGCCCGTCTCCGTGCCGTCGAGAAGCTCCCCCTGGAGGACGCTGAATGAGCCCCGCACTCGCCCCGGTCACGGCGCCGCGCCGTCACCCGCGCCACGCGCCGGCACCGGCGCCGGCCAGCCGCCCGTCGCACCTGCGCCTCGTCGAGCCGGCGCCCCGGACGCGGCCCACCGTCGTCCGCAAGGCCAAGGTCAACCGCCGCGCCGCCCTGCTCATCGGCGCCGGCGTGCTCTTCGCCGTCCTGTTCGCGGTGGCGGTCCTCCAGACCCAGAACGTGGCCGGCCAGATGCACCTCGACCGGGTGCAGCAGGAGATCTCGGACCGCCAGGCCGAGGCCCAGGCCCTGCGCCTCCAGGCCGCCGAGCTCGCCGCCCCCGAGCGCATCGTCAGCGAGGCCCAGCGCCTCGGCATGGTCGCCCCCGCCGGCGGTCCCACCTTCGTCAGCCAGGTGCCCGCCACCACCGCCCCCGCCGGCGCCGATCCCACGGCCACCGCGACCGGCCAGGTCGCCGCGCCCGAGGCCGAGGTGTCCCTGGACGAGACCGCGGCCGGCCCGGTCGACGAGGTCCTGGCACCGTGACCGCCCCGGCGGGCCCCCGCCGTCGCCCCCCTTCCCGGCCCGCGCGGGCGCCGGGAAGGGCGGGCGCCGCCCGTCCCGCCACCGGCGGGCCCGGGACGGCCCGGAGTCGATCCGACCGCCCCGGCGCCGAGCGCCCCCGGACCGATCCGGCCGGGGGCCGTTCCGCGTCGCGGCCCGCGCGCCGCCCGGCAGGGGACCGTCCCGCCGCCGAGCGCCACGCCTCGCCCCAGCCGGCGCGCCGCCGCACGGGCCGCGGCCCCCACCCGCGCCGGCGCCTGATGTCGCTGCTGTTCGTGCTGCTGTTCCTCTTCAGCCTGCTCCTGGTGCGGGTGGCCGAGCTCCAGACCGTGAGCCCCGAGCGCTACGTCGCGTTCGGCGAGCAGCAGCGGGTGCGCTCCATCGACCTCCCCGCGGCGCGCGGCTCGATCCTCGACCGCAACGGCGAGGACCTCGCCCTCAGCGTCAACCAGAGCACCGTGTACGCCAACCCGCAGGAGATCGAGGACCCGGTGGCCGCCGCGGCGCACCTCGCGCCGGTGCTGGGCATGGACCAGGCCGAGCTGGTCGAGAAGCTGAGCGCGGACACCGAGTTCACCTACCTCGTCCGCCAGCAGCCCGACGAGCTCGCCGAGCAGGTGCGCGACCTCGACCTCGCCGGCATCCACCTCATGGACGAGCCCGCCCGCTTCGAGCCCTCGGGCGACCTGGCCCGTTCGGTCATCGGGGCCGTCGGCGTCGACAACACCGGCCTGTCGGGCATCGAGCAGCAGTACGAGCAGGCCCTCACCGGCACGCCGGGTGAGCTCACCGTCGAGCGCGCGCCCGACGGCGACACCATCTCGTCGGGCGAGCAGCACCTGACCCCCGCCCAGCAGGGCGACAGCCTCGTGCTCACCCTGGACCGGGGGCTGCAGTTCGAGGCCGAGCGGGCCCTCGCCCAGCAGGTCGACGCCACCGGGGCCCTCGGCGGCATCGCCATCGTCAGCCGGGTCGGCACCGGCGAGGTGCTCGCCATGGCCAACGTGGAGGCCACCCAGAACGAGGACGGCAGCCGCGGCCCGGCGGTCCCGAGCAGCAACAACCGGGCCCTGACCGCGATGTACGAGCCCGGCTCGGTGATCAAGGTGGTCACCATGGCCGCCGCGCTCGAGGAGGGCGTGGTGGAGCCCGCCACCCGCTTCCTGGTGCCCGACGGCATCCAGGTGGCCGACCACCGCTTCACCGACCACGACCCGCACGCGCCGGTCGACTTGAGCGTCAACGACATCCTCGCCCAGTCGTCGAACGTCGGGACGATCATGGTCGCCCAGCGGCTCGGCGCCGAGCGCCTCGACGACTACCTCGGCCGCTTCGGCTTCGGCCGGCCCACGGCGCTCGACTTCCCGCACGAGGCCGCCGGCATCACCCTGCCGCTCGACGAGTGGTCGGGCACCTCGATCGGCTCGATCCCGATCGGCCAGGGCATCTCGGTCACCGCCATGCAGATGCTCAGCGCCTTCAACGTGGTCGCCAACGACGGCGTCTACGTCCCGCCCCGCCTCGTGCTCGCCCGGGTGGGCGACGACGGCACCCGCCACCCGGTCGCCGCCCCCGAGCCGCACCGGGTGGTGTCGACGAGCACCGCCCGCCAGCTCACCACGATGATGATGTCGGTGGTCGACACCGGCACCGGCACGTCGGCCGCCATCCCCGGCTACAGCGTGGCCGGCAAGACCGGCACCGCCCGCAAGCCCCAGGACACCGGGGGCTACGAGGACGCCGCGGGCAACTACCACTACGTGGCGACCTTCGCCGGCTTCGTGCCCGCCGAGGACCCCGAGCTCACGATGATCGTCGTGCTGGACGAGCCCACCTCGTCGATCTACGGCGGCGAGGTCTCGGCCCCGGTCTTCTCGCAGCTCGGCCAGTTCGCTCTGGCCCGCTACGGGATCGCCCCGCCCGCGCAGCTCGAGACGGCCACGCCGCCCGTTGCGGGCATCGATCCCAGCCAGGACGGCCTCGGCACCCCGGTGCCGTGATCGTGACGGTGCGGTGGACCTGAACGCGCTGCTCGCCGAGCTGCCCGGGGCCGAGCGGGCCCCGGGCACCGGTGACGCCGGCGTCGAGCTGTCGGGCGTGAGCCACGACAGTCGCGCCGTTGCGTCCGGTGACCTGTTCTGCTGCGTGCGGGGCGAGCACGCCGACGGCCACGACCACGCCGCGGCGGCGGTCGCCGCGGGCGCGGTGGCGCTGCTCTGCGAACGCCCCCTGGACCTGCCCGTGCCGCAGGTCGTCGTGCCCGACGTGCGCCTGGCCATGGCGCCGGCGTCGGCGGCGGTCTACGGCCACCCCTCCCGGGCCCTGGACGTGGTCGGCGTCACCGGCACCAACGGCAAGACCACGACCGTGCATCTCCTGCGCTCGGTGCTCGAGGCCGCCGGACGGCGGGCCGAGGTCATCGGCACGCTGACCGGCGCCCGCACGACCCCCGAGGCGCCGGAGCTGCAGCGCCTGCTGGCCGGTTTCGTCGCCGACGGCGTCGACGCCGTGGCCATGGAGGTCTCGTCGCACGCCCTGGCGCTGCACCGCGTGGACGGCACCCGCTACCGCGTCGCCGTGTTCACCAACCTGAGCGCCGAGCACCTGGACTTCCACGCCTCGATGGAGGAGTACTTCCAGGCCAAGGCCCGCCTCTTCACCCCGGAGCTGGCCGATTCCGCGGTCGTCAACGTCGACGATCCGCGGGGTCGGCTGCTCCTCGACGCCGCCGTCGTGCCCACGCGGGGCTACTCGGTGGGCGACGTCGAGGACCTGGAGGTCGGGCAGGCCACCAGCCGCTTCCACTGGCGGGGCGTCGACGTGACCCTGCCCCTCGGCGGCCGGTTCAACGTCAGCAACGCCCTGGCCGCCGCGGAGGCCGCGATCACCCTGGGCATCGAGCCGGCGGCGGTGGCCGAGGGGCTCGCCGCCGCCGGACCGGTGCCCGGACGCTTCGAGGCGGTCGAGGCGGGCCAGCCCTTCGGCGTGGTCGTCGACTACGCCCACACCCCCGACGGCCTCGAGCACGTGCTGGAGACGGCCCGCGAGCTCGTCGGCGCCGGCCGCGTGCTGGTCGTGTTCGGGTGCGGCGGCGACCGCGACACGGTGAAGCGCCCGCTGATGGGGGAGGTGGCCGCCCGCCTGGCCGACCGGGTCGTGCTGACGTCGGATAACCCCCGCAGCGAGGACCCAGCAGCCATCATCTCCCAGGTGAGATCAGGCATCGCAGACGACACGACCCTGGCGGTGGAGCCGGACCGCCGCCGGGCCATCGCCCTCGCGCTCGAGGAGGCCCGCCCGGGTGACCTCGTCGTCATCGCCGGCAAGGGCCACGAGACGTACCAGCAGGTCGGGGACGAGCGCCGCCCCTTCGACGACCGCGCCGTGGCCCGGGAGCTGCTGTCGTGAAGACCCTCCTCGTCGCCGGCGGCATCGGCCTCGTGGTCTCGCTCGTCGTGACCCGGCTGCTGATCACGTGGCTCACGAACGCGCACCTCGGCCAGCCCATCCGCGAGGACGGCCCCGAGGGCCACATCACCAAGGCGGGCACGCCCACCATGGGCGGCCTCGCCATCGTGATCGGCGCCGTGGCCGGCTACGTCATCAGCGACATCTCCAACAGCCGGATCATCACCCGCTCGGGCCTCCTGGTCATGGCCGCCATCGTGGGCGCCGGCCTCGTGGGGCTCGTCGACGACTACCTGAAGGTCTCCCGGGAGCGGAACCTCGGCCTCAACAAGCGGGCCAAGATCATCGGCCTGCTCATCGTGGCCGTGGGCTTCGCGGTGCTGACCGTGATCCACACGCCGGTGCACACCACCCTGGCCATCACCCGCTGGGACCAGTTCGACATCGAGCTCGGCACGGTCGCGTGGGTCGTGTTCGCCGTGCTGCTGATCCTCGGCAGCGCCAACGCCGTGAACCTCACCGACGGGCTCGACGGCCTGGCCGGCGGGTCGGCGGTGTTCGCGTTCATGGCCTTCACCATCATCGGGTTCTGGGCGTTCCGGCACCCGCTCACCTACGACGTCGTCCACGCGCTGGACCTGGCGGTGGTGGCCGCAGCCATGACCGGCGCCTGCACGGGCTTCCTGTGGTGGAACGCAGCACCCGCGCGCATCTTCATGGGCGACACGGGCTCGCTGGCCATCGGTGCCGGCCTGGCCGGCCTGGCCCTGACCACCAGCACCGCCCTGCTGCTCGTCGTCATCGGCGGCCTGTTCGTGGTGGAGACGCTCTCGGTGATCCTCCAGGTCACCGCCTTCCGGCTCTTCGGCGGTCGCCGCATCTTCCGGATGGCGCCCATCCACCACCACTTCGAGCTCGGTGGCTGGCCCGAGACCACCGTGATCATCCGCTTCTGGATCATCGCCGGCCTGCTCACCGCCGTCGCCCTCGGCTTCTTCTACGCCGACTTCATCAACACCGGGGCCATCGACTGATGGGTGCCCCCCACCTCGTGGTCGGCCTGGGCGTCACCGGCGCGGCGGTCGCTCGCGCCCTGGTCGCGCACGGCGTCGAGGTGGTGGTCGTCGAGGACCGGCCGACCGGGGACAAGGTGGCCGCCGCCGCCGCCCTCGGCGTGGACTTCGTGGCCGCCCCGGAGGCCGACGCCCTGGCCGGCCTGGTCACCGCCGCCGCCGCGGTCGTGCCGAGCCCCGGCGTGCCCGACGCCCACCCGGTGTTCGCCCTCGCCCGCGCCGGCGGCGTGCCCGTCCGCTCCGAGTTCGACCTCGCCGAGGCGTGGGACGACCGGCCGCTGGTCGCGATCACCGGCACGAACGGCAAGACGACCGTCACCACCCTCGTCACCGACATGCTCAACGCCTCCGGGCGACGGGCGGTGGCCGCCGGCAACACCGACGTCCCCCTGGTCGCCGCCATCGAGGACCCGGCCACCGAGGTCTTCGTGGTGGAGGCCTCGTCGTTCCGGTTGGGCCACAGCGAGCGCTTCGCGCCGGCGGTGGCGACGTGGCTGAACTTCGCCCCCGACCACCTCGACGTCCACGCCTCGCTCGGTGCGTACGAGGCGGCCAAGGCCCGCATCTGGGCCGACCAGGGCGCCGACGACCTCGCGGTCGCCAACGCCGACGACCCCGTCGTCTCGGCCCACCACGGCGCCGCCCGGCGCACGACCTTCTCCCTGCGCGAGCGCACCGGCTATCACCTGGCCGAGGGCGTCCTCGTCACCGATGACGGCACCGAGCTGGTCCGGGTCGAGGAGCTGTTCCGCACCTTCCCCCACGACCTCGCCAACGCCCTTGCGGCCAGCGCCACGGCCCTCGGCGCCGGCGCCACCCTCGACGGCGTGCGGTCCACGCTGACCGGCTTCGCGGGCATGCACCACCGCGTCGAGCTCGTACGCGAGCGCGACGGTGTCCGCTTCTACGACGACTCCAAGGCCACCGTGCCCCACGCCGTGGCCGCCGCCCTCTCCGGCTTCGACTCGGTCGTGCTCATCGCCGGCGGCCGCAACAAGGGCATCGACCTCGGCCCGCTGGCGGCCAGTCCCGAGCGGGTGCGCGCCGTCGTCGCCATCGGCGAGGCCGCCCCGGACGTCGCCGCGGCCTTCGCCGGCCGCCGTCCGGTCGAGACCGCCACGTCCATGGACGACGCGGTGGCGCGGGCGGCGGCCCTGGCCCGGCCCGGTGACGCGGTCCTGCTGTCGCCCGGCTGCGCCTCGTTCGACTGGTACTCGTCCTACGGCGAGCGCGGCGACGACTTCGCCCGCGCCGTCCGCGCCCTGACCCCACCTGCGCCCCAACCGGCCTGATCGCCACGGAGGCACCGCCATGGCCACCACGACCACCACGCGCCCGCCCGAGGGCCCCGACCACCTCGAGGGGTCCCGCCGGCGCCATCCCGCGGGCCGGCTCCGGCGGGCGCAGGCCAACACGCCGGCGCTGGCCATCCTGGGCCTGGTCGCCACCCTGGTGCTGTTCGGCCTGGTGATGGTCATCTCGGCCTCGTCGGTGACCGACCTCAAGGACCACGGCACCACGTGGTTCAGCTTCAAGCGCCAGGCGCTGTGGGCCGCGGTCGGCACCTTCGGCCTGGTCATGGCCTACCGCCTCCACTACCGCCGCTGGCGCCAGTGGGTGGGCCCGATGCTCATCGGGACGGTGGTCCTGCTCGTGCTCGTCCTCGTGCCGGGCGTCGGCACCGAGGTGAACGGCTCGTCGCGCTGGCTCGGCGTGGGCGCTCTGCGCATCCAGCCCTCCGAGTTCGCCAAGCTGGCCGTGCTGCTGTTCATCGCCAAGCTGCTCGCCGACCGCGAGCGCGAGGGCAAGGCCCATGTGGTGGCGCTGACCCTCAAGCCCGCCCTGATCGTGTTCGGCGGCGTGGCCGCCCTGCTCATGCTGCAGCCGAACCTGGGCACGACCATCGTGCTCGGTGCGATCGTCCTGACCGTCCTCTACGTGGCGGGCCAGCGCCTCCACCACCTCGGCGGCATCGCCATCGTCGGGGGCCTCGTCGCCGGCTTCCTGGCCTTCGGGGCGAGCTACCGCCGGGCCCGCATGACCGCGTTCCTGAACCCGTGGGCCGACCCCGGCGACACGGGCTACCAGACCATCCAGAGCCTGGTGGGCATCGCCTCGGGCGGCCTGAAGGGCGTCGGGCTCGGCGCCAGCCGCGCCAAGTACGAGTTCCTGCCCGAGGCCCACACCGACTTCATCTTCGCCATCGTCGCCGAGGAGCTCGGCCTCATCGGCGCCGCCTTCGTGATCGGCCTGTTCCTCGCCCTCGCCTACTTCGGGATCCGGGTGGCCCTGTCCACCGCGGACACCTTCGGCCGGCTCGTCGCGGCAGGCATCACCGCCTGGTTCGCGGTGCAGGCGTTCATGAACATCGGGGTCGTCGTCGCCGTGCTGCCCATCACCGGCGTGCCCCTGCCGTTCGTGTCGTTCGGCGGCTCGTCGTTGGTGGTCACCATGGTCGCAGCTGGCATCCTGGCCAACATCGCCTCGCACGCCGACTGAGCGGCGGGGCGCCGGTGAGGTGAGCGCAGGAGTGCAGAACGAGGCGGGCCCGGGCCCCGACACGACCGGGCCGGCGCCCGAACCGGCGGGCGCGCCCGGCGGGGCCGCCACCACCGCCTGGGCGGTGATCGCCGGCGGCGGCACCGCCGGCCACACGCTGCCCGGCATCGCCATCGGCCGCGCCCTCGTGGCCCGGGGCCACGACCCGGCCACCATCCACTTCGTGGGCTCCGAGCGGGGGAGCGAGTCCCGCCTCGTGCCCGCCGCCGGCTTCAGCGTCACCCTGCTGCCCGGCCGGGGCATCCAGCGCAAGCTCACCCTGGCCAACGTCGGGGCGGTGTGGGGCCTCCTGAAGGCGGTGGCCCACGCCTTCGCCATGCTGCGCCGCCACCGGCCCGCGGTCGTGGTCGCCATGGGCGGCTACGCCTCGATCCCGTGCGCCATCGCGGCGATCGTCCTGCGCATCCCCATCGTGGTCGCCGAGCAGAACGCGGTGCCCGGCGCCGCCAACCGCCTGACCGCCCGGTTCGCGAAGGCCGCCGCGGTGTCCTTCCCGGGCACCGACCTGCCTCGCGCGGTGCTGACCGGCAACCCGGTGCGTCCCGAGGTGCTCGCCGTGGACCGCGACCGCGACCGGGCGGGCGCCCGCGAGGCCCTGTCGATCGCCGACGGCCAGACCGTGCTCCTCGCCTTCGGTGGCTCGCTCGGCAGCCTGCGGATCAACGAGGCGGTCGTGGGCGCGCTGGCGTCGTGGCGACCCCGCCGGGAGCTCACCGTGCGCCACGTCATCGGCGAGCGGGACTGGGCGGCGCTCTCGGAGCGGGCGCCGGCACCGGTCGTCGAGGGGGTCACCTACGTCTCCGTCCGCTACGAAGACGACATGCCGCGCGCCTTCGCCGCCGCCGACCTCGTGCTCTCCCGCAGCGGGGCCACGACCGTCGCCGAGCTCGGCGCCATCGGCGTGCCCGCCATCCTCGTGCCGCTGCCCGGGGCCCCCGGCGACCACCAGACCGCCAACGCCCGTGCCCTCGTCGACGCCGGCGCCGCGGTGCTCGTGCCGGACGCCGAGCTCACGGCCGACCGCCTGGTGCGCGAGGTGGACGCCCTCGTGGCCGAGCCGGGCCGACTCGAGGCCATGGGCCGCGCCGCCCGCACCACCGCCCGCCGGGACGCGGGCGACGCGGTGGCGGCGCTGGTCGAGGAGCACGCCCGTGGCTGACCGCCTCGACCTCTCGCAGCCGAGGCGGGTCCACGTCGTCGGCGTGGGCGGCGCGGGCATGAGCGCCATCGCCACCGTCCTCGCCGACATGGGCCACGAGGTGACCGGCAGCGACCTCAAGGCCTCCGCCGGCCTCGAGCGCCTGCGGGCCCGCGGCCTCGACATCGCCGTGGGCCACGCCGCCGAGCACGTCGGCGACGTCGACGCCGTCACCATCTCCACCGCCATCCCGCCCACCAACCCCGAGGTGGTCGTCGCCCGGGAGCGGGGGGTCCCCGTCCTGCGGCGGGCCGACGCGCTGGCGGCCATCGCCGGCACCCGCCGCACCATCGCGGTGGCGGGCACGCACGGCAAGACCACGACCTCGTCGATGCTCGCCCTCGTGCTGATCGAGGCCGGCCTGCAGCCGTCGTTCATCATCGGCGGCGACGTCAACGAGATCGGCACCGGCGCGGTGTGGGACCAGGGCGAGTGGTTCGTGGTCGAGGCCGACGAGAGCGACGGCACCTTCCTCGAGCTCGGGGCCGAGGTCGCCATCGTCACCAACATCGAGCCCGACCACCTCGAGCACTACGGCAGCTACGAGGCCCTGCTCGACGCCTTCGCCCGGTTCCTCACGGAGGCCTCGGGGCCACGGGTCGTGTGCGCCGACGACGGGACCGCCGCCCGCGTGGGACGCGCCGCGGGCGCGGTGACCTACGGGTTCGCCGAGGACGCCGACTACCGCCTCGTCGACGCCGTGGTCGAGCGCAACGGCACGACCTTCGCGCTGCGCCACGAGGGCGCCGACCTCGGCCGGGTGCACCTCCCGGTGCCGGGCCGCCACAACGCGCTGAACGCCGCCGCCGCGCTCGTCACCGGTATCGAGCTGGGCGCGCCCTTCGAGGCGGGGCGGGCCGCGCTCGAGCGCTTCGCCGGCGTGGCCCGGCGCTTCGAGTTCCGGGGTGAGGTCGGCGGCGTCACCTTCGTGGACGACTACGCCCACCTGCCCACCGAGGTCGCCGCCGCGCTCGAGGCCGCCGGGGAGGGGGACTGGGGCCGGATCGTCTGCGTCTTCCAGCCCCACCGCTTCAGCCGCATCTCGGCCCTGTGGCAGGACTTCGCCGACTCCTTCGGTGAGGCCGACCTGCTGGTCGTCACCGACATCTACCCGGCGGGGGAGGCGCCCCGGCCGGGTGTCTCCGGCAAGCTCATCGTGAACGCCGTGCTCGACGCCCACCCGTGGCGGCCCCTCGCCTACCTGCCCAAGCGACCGGACCTCGTCCCGTACCTGCGGTCGGTGCTGCGCCCCGGTGACCTGTGTCTGACCCTGGGGGCCGGTGACCTGACCTCGCTGGCCGACGAGGTGCAGGACGCCCTGCGGCCGTGACCCCGACTGCCGCCCTCGACCGGGTGGCCGCCGCCCTCGGGGAGCGCGCCGGACGCGACGTCCCCCTCGGGCCCCTCACCACCTACCGGGTGGGCGGGGCCGCCGACCTGTTCGTCACGGTGCGCTCGCCGGACGAGCTCGCCGCCGTCGCCCGGGCGGTCCACGCCGACCCGGTGCCGACCCTGGTGGTCGGCCGTGGCTCCAACCTGCTGGTCGCCGACGCCGGGTTCCGGGGTTTGGCGATCCAGTTGGCCGGCGAGTTCGAGGCGGTCACGATCGTGGGGACGAGCGTCACCGCCGGCGGCGCCGCCTCCCTGCCCGTGGTGGCGCGCCAGACCGCGGCGGCGGGCCTCACCGGGTTCGAGTGGGCGGTGGGTGTGCCCGGCTCCATCGGCGGCGCGGTGCGCATGAACGCCGGGGGCCACGGCTCGGACCTGGCCGCCTCGCTCGTGAGGGTCCACCTCGTCGACCTCGCCACCGGTGAGGATGGATGGGTGCCGGCCACCGCCCTCGACCTCGGGTACCGGACGTCCTCGGTGGCGGCCCACCAGGTCGTGGCCGAGGCCGAGCTGGCCCTGGCCGCGGGCGATCGGGCCGAGGCCGAGGCGGCCATCGGGGAGATCGTGCGGTGGCGGCGGGCGAACCAGCCCGGCGGCCAGAACGCCGGCTCGGTCTTCACCAACCCCGACGGCGACTCCGCCGGCCGCCTCATCGACGCCGCCGGCGCCAAGGGGCTGCGCGTCGGCACCGCCCACGTCTCGCCCAAGCACGCCAACTTCATCCAGGCCGACGAGGGGGGCTCGGCCGACGACGTGTTCGCGCTGATGCAGGAGGTGCGCCGGCGCGTGCTCGCCCACGCCGGGGTCGACCTGCACCCCGAGACCCGGTTGGTCGGCTTCGCCACCGCCACCGACGGCGACGGCGACGACGGGGTTGACCCTCAGGTGGAGGGTCGGTGACGACCACCACCCGCGACGCTCGGGCTGCGCGTGAGGTCGACGGCGCGACCCCGGCCATCGACCCCCGGCTGCGGGCGCGCCGGGTCGAGGTCCGGCGCTCCGAGGGCCGCCGCCGGCTACGGGTGCTCGTCATCGCCGCCGGCGTGGTGGGCGTCCTCCTCCTGCTCGTGGGCCTGCTCTTCACGCCGCTGTTCGACGTCGATCACGTCACCGTGGCGGGCCAGTTCCGCACCGATCCCGAGGACGTCGCCGCCGCCGCCGGCATCCAGCGCGGCGAGCCCCTCGTCACCGCCGACCTCGGCGCCGCCGCCCGGCGCATCGAGGCGCTGCCGTGGGTCGACGAGGCGACCGTGGTGCGCTCGTGGCCCGGCACCCTGTGCTACCGCGTGGTCGAACGGGAGCCCGCGGCGGCCGCCCAGGGCGCGGACGGCACCTGGGTCGCCCTCGACGGCGACGGGCGGGTGCTGGTCGGCCTCGACGGGGAGCCCACCGACCTCCCGGTCGTCGAGGGCGTGACCGTCGATCCCACCGTGGGGGCCTCGGCCCCCGAGGACGCGGCCGGGGCGTTCGCGGTGGCCGCCGCCATCCCGGCGTCGGCCCGGCCGGCGATCGACGCCGTCGTCGTCGACGCCGACGGGGCCGTGACCGTCCGGCTCGACTCGGGGGGCGTGGCCACCATCGGGGCCCTCGAGGACCTGCCCGCCAAGGGTGTGGCCCTGGCCAGCGTGGTCGCGGCGGTCGACCCGTGCATCGCCACGCTCGACCTGACGGTGGCGTCGGCGCCGCTGTTGACCCGGGTGCCGGGGTGCGGGTGAGCGGGCCCGGCATCGCCCCGTCCGCCGGCCCCGGAGGTTGCGGGTCCGGACGGGTCTCGGTTAGCGTGAGGTTGAGCGAGGTGACCTTGCGCGCCCTGAACGCAACGTTCAACCTCCTGTCGAGGGTTCGGCCGGGTTCCGCTGGTGCCCGGCTTTTGCCGTTGTCAGGAGATCCGGTGTCCGCCTCGGCCTGAGCACGGGAGCACCCATGGTTGGCATCACCCAGAACTACCTAGCGGTCATCAAGGTCGTCGGCATCGGCGGTGGCGGCGTCAACGCCGTGAACCGCATGATCGACGCCGGGTTGAACGGCGTCGAGTTCGTCGCCATCAACACCGACGCGCAGGCGCTGCTGATGAGCGACGCCGACGTCAAGCTCGACATCGGCCGCGAGCTGACCCGGGGCCTCGGCGCCGGCAGCGACCCCGAGATCGGCCGCCAGGCCGCCGAGGACCACAGCGCCGAGATCGCCGCGGCCCTCGAGGGCGCCGACATGGTCTTCATCACCGCCGGCAAGGGCGGCGGCACCGGCACCGGCGCGGCGCCGGTCGTGGCCGAGATCGCCCGCAACCTCGGCGCCCTCACCATCGGCGTGGTCACCCGGCCCTTCACCTTCGAGGGCCGCCGGCGCACCGTGCAGGCCGAGCAAGGGATCCAGCGCCTGAAGGAGAAGGTCGACACCCAGATCGTCATCCCCAACGACCGCCTGCTGACGGTCTCCGACGACAAGACCTCGATGCTCAACGCCTTCAAGATGGCCGACGAGATCCTGCTCCAGGGCGTCCAGGGCATCACCGACCTCATCACCACCCCCGGCCTCATCAACACCGACTTCGCCGACGTGAAGACGGTCATGAGCGACGCCGGCTCCGCCCTCATGGGCATCGGGTACGCCTCCGGTGAGGGCCGGGCCCTGGCCGCCGCCCGCGGCGCCATCTCCAGCCCGATGCTCGAGGCCTCCATCGAGGGCGCCCGGGGCATCGTGCTCAACATCTCCGGCGGCAGCGACCTCGGCCTGCTCGAGGTCAACGAGGCCGCCGAGGTCATCCACGGCGTCGCCCACCCCGACGCCAACATCATCTTCGGCGCCATCATCGACGACGAGATGGGCGACGAGGTGCGGGTGACGGTCATCGCCGCCGGCTTCGACCGCTGGGACGACAAGGACAAGCGCTCGAGCGAGCAGAGCGACGCCGACTTCTTGCGCTCGGTGCCACTCGACCGCGAGCCCACCGGCGACCTGTTCGCCACCCACGACGACGACGACGATCTCGACGGGGGCGACGACTTCGACGTCCCCTCGTTCCTCAAGTAGCGCCCGCGGCGCCGTGACCCCCGGGGCGGGACGCGCCGCGTGGGTCTTCTCGACCCGGGGCGACGGCGACCTCGCCGTCGACGCGCCCGAGGTGGACGCCAGCCGCCGTGCCCTGCTGGCCCGGGCCGGCGGGCCCGACGTCGACTGGAACTGGCTGCGCCAGGTCCACGGCCCCGCGGTCGTGGTGGCCGACCGGCCCGGCGCCCACCGGGGCACCGAGGCCGACGCCCTCGTCACCGCCACCCCCGGGGTGCCCATCGCGGTCCAGACCGCCGACTGCGGCGCGGTCGTACTGACCAGTGCCGAGGGCGTCGTCGCTGCGGTCCACGCCGGCTGGCGGGGCCTGGCCGCCGGCGTGGTCGACGCCACCGTGGCTGCGATGCGCGAGCTCGGGGCCACGACCGTCGAGGCCCACGCCGGCCCGATGATCCACCCCGGGTGCTACGAGTTCGGCGAGGACGACCTCGCCACCGTCGCCGACGCCCTGGGGCCCGCCGTCATCGGGCGCACCACCGAGGGCGCCCCCGCCCTCGACCTGCCCGCCGGGGTGGCCACCGCCGTGGCGCGGGCCGGCGCCACCCTCGTCACCGCATCGCCGGCGTGCACCGCCTGCGCCGCCGACCGGTACTTCTCGCACCGGGCCCGCCGCGAGGTCGGCCGGCTCGCCGCCGTGGTGTGGGTGGCGCCGTGAGCGGTGACGGCGCGCCCGTCCACGCGTCCACCATCGCCGAGCGGGCCGACGGGGTCCGCGACCGCATCGCCGCCGCCGGGGGCGACCCCGCGGCGGTGACCCTCGTGGCGGTCACCAAGGGCTTCGGCCCCGAGCTCGCCGCCGCGGCTGCAGCAGCGGGGCTCACCGACCTCGGGGAGAACTACGCCCAGGAGCTGGTGGCCAAGGTCGCCACCGTGGAGGCGGCCGGCCACGACGTCCGCTGGCACTTCCTCGGCAACCTCCAGCGCAACAAGGTGCGTGCCCTCGCCCCCCACGTCGCGCTGTGGCAGAGCGTCGACCGGGCGTCGCTGGGAGCCGAGATCGCCAAGCGGGCGCCCGGCGCGGCCGTGCTCGTGCAGGTCAACCTGAGCGGCGAGGAGCAGAAGGGCGGCTGTCGTCGGGACGAGGCGCCGGCCCTGGTCGAGGACCTGGTCTCGGCCGGGCTCGAGGTCCGCGGGCTGATGGGGGTCGCCCCCGCGGGCCCGCCCGACGACGCCCGGGAGGGCTTCCGGTGGCTGCGGTCGACCGTCGACCACCTCGGCCTCACGGTCTGTTCCATGGGGATGAGCGGCGACCTCGAGGTGGCCGTGCAGGAGGGCTCGACCATGGTGCGGGTCGGCACCGGCCTGTTCGGGGCACGCCCGCCCCGGGGCCCGTGAGGTGCCCGGCGGGCCGGTCGCGCTCGGTCGCCGGCATCGGCACGCCCGGTGGCGAGCGACGCTCCGCGCGACCTGGTTCCCGGCGTGCGACACTAACGTTGACGGTTTCGTAGGAGGAACCCCATGTCCAGCACGTGGCGTCGAGCCATGCTCTACCTCGGGCTCGGGCCCGACGAGGAATACGACGACTACGACGCGCACGACGATCGGCACCTGGAGCGGTACCAGTCGCCGGCTGCTGCTCCGTTGGGCTCCGGCGTGGGCCAGCCCGTCCCCGTCCGGCCCGTGCAGCCCGTCGCCCCCGACCCGCGCGACTCGCGCCACGGCGTCACCCCGATCGAGCCGCACCTCGAGGACGGGGTCGCCGCCATCCGACCCATCCCCAACGACGCCCCCGGGCCGACCGGCGTGATGCCCCTCGACTCCGGCGGTTCCACGGTGCGCCCCATCCCCGCCGTGGCCAAGGCCAAGCCCCACGTGGTCTCGCCCCGGTCGTTCACCGACGCCCAGGACGTGGCCGACCGCTTCAAGGGCAACCAGCCCGTCATCGTGAACCTGCAAGGCGCCGACCGGGACCTCGCCCGGCGCCTCATCGACTTCGCCAGCGGCCTCTGCTACGGCCTCAGCGGCCAGATGGAGCGGGTGGCCGACCAGGTCTACCTGCTCACGCCCTCGGACGTGGAGGTCTCCGACGAGGAGCGCCGGCGGTTGCAGGAGCGGGGACTCCACGACTCCTAGGCCGTCATGCAACTCCTCTGCCCGATCCTCACCCTCTACCTCATCGCGCTCTTCGCGCGGATCATCCTGTCCTGGTTCCCGATGCAGCCGGGCACACCGATGGCGTCGATCTACCAGTTCCTCTTCACCGTCACCGAGCCGGTGCTCGGGCCCATCCGGCGGGTGATCCCGCCGGTGGGCGGCGGCGGCTTCCGCATGGACCTCTCGCCCATCATCGTGCTGATCGCCATCCAGCTCATCCAGAGCCGGGTCCTGGGCTGCTGAACCGGCCCGTCGCGGCCCCGATCGCGGTCCCGGAACACGTCCCGGGATCCCCATGGTCTTCCGAGGGGTTCGGTACGCTGCACGGATGGACGTCACCCCGCAGCTCCTGAAAGACGTCGAGTTCCGCGAGAAGAAGTTCGGCGGCTACGACCCCGACGAGGTCGATGACTTCCTCGAGCGGGTCGGCGTCGCCATCGGCCAGCTCCAGCTCCGCCTCCGGGAGATGACCCAGCGGGCCGAGGCCGCCGAGGCCCGACTCGCCGAGCAGCCCGCCCTGCCCGCGCTGCCGCCCACCGAGGCCGACGACACCCTCCGGCGTACCCTCCTGCTGGCCCAGCGCACCGCCGACGCCGCGGTCGCCGAGGCCCAGGAAGAGGCCCAGCGGATCGTCGGCGCGGCCCAGGACGAGGCCGAGCGCATCCGGGCGGAGGACCTCGCCCGCCACGAGCGCGAGCTCCAAGAGTCCCAGGACGAGATCCGCCGCGCCGGCGACGAGACCCGCAACCGCATCCTCGCCGAGGTCGACGAGCTCGAGGGCATCCGCGACCAGCTCATGTCCGACGTCGAGGTGCTCGAGCGCCACGTCGACGACGAGCGGGCCCGCCTGCAGACCACCGTGAACACCCTCCAGGGCCTGCTCGACGCCGCCGGCGCCATGGCCCCCCTCGAGCCGCCGGTCGTCTCCGCCGTCGTGCCACCACGCGAGCCCGAGCCCAACTACGAGGCGCCCGGCGCCGACCCGGCCGGCTACCCCGAGGTCGTGCCCGAGGCCGCCTTCGAGGAGGCCGCCTACGAGCCCATCGGCAGCTTCGAGGCGCCTGCGCCCGCCGAGCCCGCGCCCGCCGACGAGGGCCCGCTCTTCCGTGACCCCGGCCCACCCGAGGCCTCCGCCCCGGTGTTCGAGCCGCTCCCGCCCGCCCCGGCCTTCGGCGAGCCCGAGCCCGCCGGCGCCTCCCCGTGGGACGCCGGCGCCGACGACGTCTTCGCCCCCGAGGGCGACTTCGCCCAGCCGCCCCCGCCGCCGCCCCCGCCCGGCGAGCCCGCCGGCTTCGGCGGCCTCGGCGCCCCGCCGCCCGCCGGCGACGACCCCTGGGCCGACCTGCCCGGCGCGAGCGGCCCCGCCACCCAGCCCATCCAGGCCGTCGGCGACGACAACCCCTGGATGGCCGACCTCGCCCGCGAGGAGGCCGCGAACGCGCCGGCGCCGCCCGTCCCGGCGGCGCCCGAGGGCGAGGGGGACGATGCGATGGCGGAGTGGTATCGGGGCCAGGAGGAAGCGGGCGGCAAGGGCGAGAAGAAGCGCTTCCGGCGCAAGTAAGGGGTTTCGCCGACCCGAGCGAGCCCTGCGGCCGCCGGGTCCTGTCGGCGGATTCCGTTTCGACCCATGCTCGTCCCTGCGCGTGGGTCGAAGCCGTTCCGCCGCCACCCGGCGTCCTCCGGGCTCGACCTGGCGGTCTGCCTCCGCCCTTGTGCGCCGGCTGCGCTTGCGCTCCCCGTTGGCGCCGCTGTTGGCCCCTCGGGTCAGGGGGGTGGTGCGGCTGGTGCCGTACTCGCCTCGCGCCGCTTGTAGCCCCTCGGGGTCGGGTACTGCCACCGGACCTTGACTGCACCGTTGTGTGGCCCTCCCGACGGAGGCGCGGCTGCTAAGCCAGGGTGAGGCTCACCGGGAAGGTTGCCCCGTCGACCGTCACTTCGTGATCGCCTCCTGGCGCGAGCTGGACTTCGGTGGCCAGGACCTCTTGGGCGATCCACTCGTTGTGGGTCGTCACGGCGTCGGCGATCTCGGGCGGGGGGTCGAGGGTCACCGTCACGCGGTCGGCGATGGCGAAGCCGGACTCTTTTCTCAGGTCGTTGAGGGCTCGCACGACTTCTCTGGCGGTGCCCTCGGCTCGTAGCTCGTCGTCGAGCTCGAGGTCGAGGGCGACGGCCCAGCCGGACTCCTCGGCGAGGGCGAGCTCCTCGTGGCGGCTGGCGCGGACCTCGACGTCGTCGCTCGACAGGGTCTCGCCGGCGATCTCGACCTGGCCGTCGGCGTCGAGGGCGGCCTTGATCACGACGCCGTCGGCGGCGGCCAGGGCCGCCTTGACCTCGTTCACCTTGGCGCCCAGGCGGGGGCCGAGGGCCTTGAAGTTGGGGACGACCGTCCAGGTCATCAGGCCCGAGAGGGTGTCGATGGCCTCGAGCTCCTTCACGTTCAGCTCGGTGGCGATCTCGGCCAGCACCTCGTCGCCGAGGTCCGCGCCGGGGGCGAGGAGCATGGCCCGGCGCAGGGGCTGGCGCACCTTCATCTTGGCGTCGGTGCGGGCGGCCCGGCCGAGGGCCACCAGGCGGCGGGCGCCCGCCATCTCCTCGGTGAGGTGGGCGTCGCGCACACCGAGTGGCTCAGGCCAGTCCGACAGGTGGACCGAGGTCTCGCCCGTGAGCGTCGTGTAGAGCTCGTCGGCCAGGAACGGCGTGTAGGGCGCCAGCAGCTGGGCGGTGACCACCAGGCAGCGGTGCAGGGTGGCGTGGGCGGCCGGGTCGGAGCTCTTCCAGAAGCGCGAGCGGGACCGCCGGACGTACCAGTTCGACAGGTCGTCGACGAAGCGGACGATCCGGGTGGCGCCGCCGAGGGCGTCGAAGCCCTCGAGCGCCGCGGTGACGGTCTCGACGGTGTCGTCGAGCTCGGAGAGGATCCACCGGTCGAGCACGTGGGTGGGGGAGAGGGCCTCGCCGGTGGGGGACCACCCGTCCAGGTCCGCGTAGGTCACGAAGAAGGAGTGGACGTTCCAGAGCGTGACGAGGGTCTGGCGGGTCGTCTCGCGGATGCCCTCCTCGAAGACCCGGCGGGGGGTCCAGGGCTGGCCGGCGGCGAAGAAGTACCAGCGCACCGAGTCGGCGCCGAAGCGGTCGAAGAGGTCCCAGGGGTCCATGACGTTGCCCTTGGACTTGGACATCTTCGCCCCGTGCTCGTCCACGATGTGCCCGAGGCACACCACGTTGCGGTACGGGGTCTGGTCGAACACCAGCGTGTTGACCGCGAGCAGCGAGTAGAACCAGCCGCGGGTCTGGTCGATGGCCTCGCAGATGAAGTCGGCGGGGAACGCCGCCGCGAAGTGGTCGTCGGGGGCGAACGGGTGGTGGTGCTGCGCCGACGGCATCGAGCCCGAGTCGAACCAGGCGTCGAGCACCGGTGCGAGGCGGGCGGCCGGGGCGCCGCAGCCGTCGACCGGGCAGGCGAAGCCCACCTCGTCCACGTACGGGCGGTGCAGGTCGAGCTCGCTGAGGTCGTCGCCGGCCAGCTCGGCCAGCTCGGCGACCGAGCCGACGCAGGTGTCGTGGCCGGCCTCGCAGCGCCACACCGGCAGCGGGGTGCCCCAGTAGCGGTCGCGCGACAGCGCCCAGTCGACGTTGCCCTCGAGCCACTTGCCGAAGCGGCCGTGCTTGAGGTGCTCGGGGTGCCAGCCGATCGTCTCGTTCTCGCGGAGCAGGTCGGGGCGCCGCTCGGAGGTGCGGGCGAACCAGGAGGTCTTGGCCCAGTAGAGCAGCGGCGTGCCGCACCGCCAGCAGTGCGGGTAGGCGTGCTCGTAGGCCTCCTCGGCCTCGAGGCGGCCCCGGGCGGTGAGGTCGTCGATGATGCCCCGGTCGGCGTCCTTGACGAACACGCCCGCCCACGGCGTGACCTCGGCGGTGAAGGCGCCGTCGGGGCCCACGGGGTTGAGGACGGGCAGGTCGTGGGCGCGGCCGGTGGCGGCGTCCTCCTCGCCGAACGCCGGGGCGGTGTGCACGAGGCCCGACCCGTCCTCGGTGGTCACGTACTCGGCGGTGACGACCTTGGCGCCGCGCTCGTCGATCTCGAGCAGCGTGAACGGGCGCTCGTAGCGCCAGCCGGCCAGGTCGGCCGCGGAGAAGCGCTCGACGATCGGTGCCTCGGGGTAGCGGCGGGCGGCGGCGGCCTCGGCCATGACCAGGTCGGGGCGGGCGTCGTCGGTGTGGACCCGGACGTAGGCGATGTCGGGGCCGATGGCCACGCCCACGTTGGAGATCAGGGTCCAGGGGGTCGTCGTCCAGACCAGCAGGTCGACGGGGTCGTCGTCGGGGCGGCCGGTCACCGGGAAGCGCACGTAGATCGAGGGGTCCACGACGTCCTGGTAGCCCTGGGCCACCTCGTGGGACGACAGGGCGGTGCCGCAGCGCGGGCAGTAGGGGGACACCCGGTGGCCCTCGTAGAGCAGGCCCTCGTCCCACATCTGCTTGGCCAGCCACCACACCGACTCGACGTAGGTGTTGTCGAGGGTCCAGTAGGCGTCGGCGGTGTCGATCCAGGTGCCCGAGCGCTCGGTGAGCGCGGTCCAGTCCTCGACGTAGCGGCGCACCGAGGCGCGGCACTTCGCGTTGAACTCGGCGATGCCGTAGGCCTCGATGTCGCCCTTGGTGGCGAGGCCGAGCTCCTTCTCCACCTCGAGCTCGACCGGTAGGCCGTGGCAGTCCCAGCCACCCTTGCGGGGGACCTTTCGGCCGCGCATGGTCTGGAAGCGGGGGAAGATGTCCTTGTAGACGCGGGCCCAGACGTGGTGCAGGCCGGGGCGCCCGTTGGCGGTGGGCGGGCCCTCGTAGAAGATCCACGGCTCGCCGTCCTTGCGGGCACGGGCCACGGCGGCGACCACGTCACCGTCGCGCCAGCGCGCCGCGGTCCGCGCCTCGAGCGCGGGGAGGTCCAGGTTGGGGTCCACGGGGCCGAACGCCATAGCGCTCCTAGAGTAAGAGGTGGCGCGCCGATGCCGGCGCGCCGTCCCGCGATCCGGGACGACCGGCACAGCACCCGAAGGAGCCGCCCGTGCCCGACGTGCACCAGCTCGACGGCTCGGGCGCGCTCCTGCTCTGGGTCCACGTCCAGCCCGGCGCCCGTCGCACCGAACTGGTGGGACGCCACGGCGACGCCCTCAAGGTGCGCGTCGCGGCGCCGCCGGTGGACGGCAAGGCCACGGCCGCCGTCGCCGCCGCCCTCGCCGCCCACTTCGGGGTGCCGGCCCGCGACGTGACCCTCGTCGCGGGCGCGACCTCGCGACGGAAGCGATTTCGCCTCGTGGGGGTCCGCGGGGACCGGATCGATGACCTCGTCGAGGCCGCGTTGGCGGCGGGGAATACCCCGCCGCCCCCCGATGTTCGGGAGGCTCGTCGTCCTTGACCCTCGACACCCTCTGGCGTACAGTCCGGCACCTTTTGCCCGCCAGCAGCGGGCCCGCGGGCGCCCCCGATGCGCCCGGCTACGAACGGAGTTCCATGCCCTCCACCAAGAAGACCGCGGGCACGGCCGCCCCCGCCACCAAGAAGGCGCCGGCCAAGAAGGCCGCCACCTCGGCGAAGAAGGCCGGCGCCAAGCAGGCCGCCCCGGCGGCCAAGAAGGCGCCCGCAGCCAAGAAGGCGCCCGCAGCCAAGAAGACCCCGGCCAAGGCTCCCGCCAAGAAGGCCGCACCGGCGGCCAAGGCCCCCGCCAAGAAGGCCACCCCCGCGGCCAAGGCCCCGGCAGCCAAGAAGACCACCAAGAAGCGGGTGGCCCCGGCGACGGCCAAGGCCCCGGTCAAGCTCGACGCCTTCCAGTCCCGCCAGCGCGACATCCTCGTCGAGGAGCGTGAGGAGCTCGAGCGCTCGGCCGCCGTCTGGCAGGCCGAGGCCGACGCCCTCGCCGCCGACCGCGAGCCCGGCGACGTGCAGTTCGACGAGGAGTCCGGGGAGGGCGACACCCTCGCCGTCGAGCGGGAGCGCGACCTCGCCATCAGCGCCGAGAAGCGTGCCGCGATCGAGGAGATCGACGCCGCCCTCGCCCGCCTGGCCGACGGCACCTACGGCACCTGCCAGTCGTGCGGCAAGAAGATCAAGAAGGAGCGCCTCGAGGCGCTGCCCGCCGCCGCGCTGTGCGTCGACTGCAAGGCGGGCGGCCTCGGCCGCCTGTAGGCCGGGGACGATCACCCGTGTCCGAGCGGGGCGCGCCCAGCCGCCACCCGTGGCTCATCGCCGGGGTGGCGCTCGCGGTCTACGCCCTCGACCAGGCGTCGAAGTCGTGGGCGGTGCACCGCCTGTCCGACGGCTCGACCATCGACCTCGTGGGGAGCCTGAGGTTCAACCTCGCCTTCAACAGCGGGGCGGCGTTCAGCCGGGGAACGGGCTTCGGCCCGCTCATCGCGCTCCTGGCCATCGGCATCGTCGTGGTCCTGATCTGGACCAGTCGGTCCTCCACGGGCCGGCTCACGTCGGTGGCGATGGGCCTCGTCCTCGGCGGGGCCATCGGCAACCTGTCCGACCGCCTGCTGCGTGAGGGCCCCGGTGGCTTCCTCGGCGGCGCCGTGGTCGACTTCATCGACCTCCAGTGGTGGCCCATCTTCAACATCGCCGACAGCGCGGTCGTGGTCGGGGGCATCCTGCTGGTGCTGAGCGCCGGCTTCGGTCTGGGGCGCGGCGAGGACGACGAGGGGGTGCCCGCCGACGCATCCGACGCCGGCGCCGAGGACGCACGGGAGCGCACGGTCGACGGCGACGGCGCCCCGGTCGACGTCGACCCGTGAGCGACGGGCTCGCCACGCCCGTCCCCGACGCCCTCGACGGGGAGCGGGTCGACCGGGTCATCGCCTTGCTCACCGGCTGCAGCCGGTCGACCGCCGCGGGCCTGGTCGCCGCCGGCGCGGTGCTGCTCGACGGCGAGGTGGTCACCACCCGGTCGACGAAGGTCGCCGCGGGCCAGTCCCTCACCGTGCCCGAGGTCGACCTCGAGCCCGTGCCCGCCGAGGCCGACCCGTCGGTCGTGCTCGTGATCGTCCACGAGGACGACGACGTGCTCGTGGTGGACAAGCCCGCCGGCCTCGTCGTGCACCCGGGCGCGGGCCACGACCGGGGCACCCTCGTCCAGGGCGCGCTGGCCCACGTCCCCTCGCTCGCCGGTGTGGGCGACCCGGCTCGCCCCGGCATCGTCCACCGCCTCGACCACGGCACCTCCGGCCTGCTCGTCGTGGCCAAGACCCCGGTGGCCTACGAGTCGCTCGTCGACCAGTTCGGCTCGCGCTCGGTGGACCGCCGCTACCTGGCGCTCGTCTGGGGCCACCCCGAGGACGATGCCGGCCTCGTCGACGCGCCGATCGGCCGCTCCCAGCGCCGCCCGACGCGCATGACCGTCTCCGCCGCCGGCCGGGAGGCCCGGACCCGCTTCGAGGTGCAGCGGCGCTTCCAGGAGCCCGTGCCGACCGCCCTCGTCGCGTGCACCCTCGAGACGGGACGCACCCACCAGATCCGCGTGCACCTGTCGGCCATCGGCCACCCGGTGGTCGGCGACGACCAGTACGGCGGGGTCCGCGCCGGGCTGCGGCCCGAGCGGCCGCTCCTGCACGCCGCCACGCTCGGCTTCACCCACCCGGTCACCGGTGAGCGGCTCGCCTTCGAGGCGCCCCTGCCGCCTGACTTCGTGGCCGTGCTCGACTCGCTGGCCTGAGCGCCGGCGCCGGGAGGGCCGCTCAGGCCCCGACGGGGGCGGCGGGCTCGCCGCCCGGGTCCGACTCCGGCCACGGCAGCTCGCCGCGGGTCATCAGGGCCAGGTCGCCCAGGTGGTACGACTCGAGGAAACGGCGCATGTGCTCGCCCGCGTCGCCCCAGATCGCCAGGAGCACGCACTGGCCCTCGTGGTCGCACGCCCCGTTGGTGTGCGGCTGGCCGAAGTCGCCGGCGACGATCGGGCCGTCGACCGCGCTGACGATGTCCGACAGGGTGATCTCCTCGGGCGCCCGCGCCAGCACGTAGCCGCCGCCCACACCCCGCTTGGAGCGCACGAGGCCCGCGCCCTTCAGGGCCAGCAGGATCTGCTCGAGGTAGGGCTGGGGGAGGCCGGTGCGCTCGGCGATGTCACGGACCGAGGTCGGGCCCTCGCCGCCCCCGTGGAGGGCCAGCGACAGCAGCGCGCGGCTGGCGTAGTCGCCACGGGTCGACACCTTCACGCCGCCCATCGTAGGACGAGGCCGCGCTAGAACTGGCCGAGGGCGGGCGGACATGGTGGAGTGTGAGCACGACCGGGCCCTCGCCCCGGTCGGCGAAAGGACCGAGGTGGGCGATCACCCGCTCGTCCCCGACTACGGGGGCGCCTGTTTGAGCAACGTGGTGCCGGCGCTCATCGAGCCCGGCGACACCGCACCGGCCTGGCTCCCCGCGGTCGCCGCGGAGGCCGACCAGGTCGTCCTGCTCGTGCTCGACGGCCTGGGCTGGGAGCAGCTCGAGGCTCGCCGCGCGCTGGCCCCCAACCTGTCCGCCATGGCGGGGGCCGACATCCTCACCGTGGCGCCGAGCACCACGGCCACCGCCCTCACCTCGCTGGCCACGGGCACGCCCCCCGGCGTCCACGGCGTGGTCGGCTACCGCATCGCCGAGCAGGGCGACATCCTCAACGTCCTCCGCTGGAGCACGCCGTCCGGGGACGCCCGCCGGCGGATCGATCCCCGGGGCCTGCAGCGCGAAGTGTCGTTCGGCGGCCAGCGCCCGCCGGTCGTGACCCGGGCGGAGTTCGTCGAGACGGGCTTCACCCAGGCCCACCTCCACCAGGTGCGCTTCACCGGTTACCGGGTGCCGTCCACCCTCGTCACCGAGGTGCGGCGACTCACCAATGCCGGCGAGCCGTTCGTGTACGTGTACTACGACGGCATCGACAAGGTCTCCCACGAGTACGGCCTGCGCGAGCACTACGACGCCGAGCTCACCTTCAGCGACCGCCTGGTCGCCGACCTGCTCGCGGTGCTCCCCGCCGGCGCGGTGCTCGTCGTCACCGCCGACCACGGCCAGGTCGACGTCGGCCCCAACATCGTGCCCCCCGATCCCGAGGTGCTCGCCCACGTGCGCCTGCAGTCGGGCGAGGGCCGGTTCCGCTGGCTCCATGCGGTCCCCGGCCACGAGCACGCCCTGGCCGAGGCGGCCCGGGCCTGCCATGGCGATCAGGCGTGGGTCCGCACCCTGGCCGAGGTCGAGATGGAGGGCTGGTTCGGGCCCACGCTGACCCCGGAGGCCCGGGGCCGGCTCGGCGACGTCGCCCTGGTGGCGCGCGAGGACGTCTCGTTCTCCGACCCGGCGGACAGCGGGGTGTTCGAGCTGGTGGGCCGCCACGGCTCGCTCACGCCGGCCGAGATGCGGGTGCCGCTCCTGGCGGCTGCCGCGGGCTGAGCCCGGCCCGGGCGCGCGATGCCGTCGGGCCGCGGGTAGACAGGGGAGATGTCCGACGTGCCCGACGCCTCCGAACCCAGCGACGACCGGCCCGACGTGGAGCGGGGCGAGATCGTCCTGCCGACCGACGGGGCCACGACGGCCCCGGACGGCGACGGCGAGGCCGAGGCCCCGCGCGAGTCGGTGTCCGAGCCCGCCAAGGTGATGCGGGTCGGCTCCATGATCAAGCAGCTCCTCGACGAGGTGCGCTCCACCGAGCTCGACGAGTCGAGCCGCGAGCGGGTCAAGGAGATCTACGAGACCTCCGTCCGGGAGCTCGCCTCGGCCCTCTCGCCCGACCTGCAGGCCGAGCTGGAGCGCCTCTCGCCGCCCTTCGACGACGACGAGGTGCCGAGCGAGGCCGAGCTGCGGGTGGCCAAGGCGCAGCTCGTGGGGTGGCTCGAGGGCCTGTTCCACGGCATCCAGGCCACCCTGTTCGCCCAGCAGGTGGCCGCCCGCCAGCAGCTCGACGGGATGCGGGGCCAGCTCCCGCCGGGCGTGGTCGAGGCCGAGCAGCGCCCCGCGGGGCAGTACCTCTAGCGCCGCCGGCACGCGTCCCGGGCCGCCCGCCGGTGGCGACCCGGTCCCGCCCCCGCCTCAGAGGTCCAGCGTGGCCCCCGGCGTGACGCCGGAGAAGCGCAGGATCTTCGCCTTGGTGTCCGCCAGCAGCGGCCGGGGCGCCTCGGCCGTGGCCACCGCGACGGCCAGCGCCTCGTCGACCACCTGCTCGACCGGCACCACCGACCGCAGCAGGCCGAGGCGGTGGGCCTCGGCCGCGTCCAGGGTCCGCCCCGTCAGGCACAGGTCGCGGGCGACGGCCCCGCCGACGAGCTCGCGCAGCGGGCCGTAGACGACCGGGCCGAACGTGCGCTCGGGGTGCGCGAAGCGGGCGGTGTCGGCGCCGACCCGGACGTCGCAGAGCACGGCCAGGTCGAACCCGCCGGCGATGGCCGGCCCGTTCACCGCGGCGACGAGGGGGAGCGGGAACGACAGCACCGTGGTGTGGTACCGGTCGCTCGACGCCCAGAGGCGCTCGGCGACGGCGGGGTCCTCGGCCGCCGTGGCGAACTCGCCCAGGTCGAAGCCGGCCGAGAACGTCGAGCCCGCCCCCGTGAGCACCACGCAGCGCACCGACTCGTCGGCGGCGAGGGCGTCGAGGGCGTCGGCGAGAGCGTCGCGCAGCGAGATCGACAGGGCGTTGCGCCGCTCGGGGCGGTCGAGGGTGAGCAGGGCCACGCCGTCGGCGGGGCGGTCCTCGCGGAGCTCTGGCATCGGGTGACGCTCCCTTCTCGTTTCGGCTACCGTGGCGAATCACACGGGTGTAACTCTCGTCCACAGGCTGGGGACGAGCGTTGTGGACCGTGTGGGGAAATCACCGCGACGAGCAGTATCGGCGCTCGCGGCACCACGAGCACACCAGGGAGGCCCGGACCGGGTGCCAGATTCGTTCACCCACCTCCACACCCACACCGAATTCTCCATGCTCGACGGGGCGTCGCGCATCGGCGAGGTCGTCGCGGCCGCCGCCGAGGACGGCATGCCGGCGCTCGGCATCACCGACCACGGCAACATGTACGGCGTCCTCGACTTCTACCGGGAGTGCCGGGCGAAGGACATCAAGCCGATCATCGGCAGCGAGCTCTACCAGGCCTGGGACAGCCGCCACGAGCGCCCGCCGCGCCGGGGCCGCCAGGACGACACGGGTGGCGAGACCGAGGGCGGTCGCAAGCTCTACTACCACCTGACCGCGCTGGCCGAGAACGCCGCCGGCTACAAGAACCTCATCCAGCTCGCGAGCCGGGCGTTCCTCGAGGGCTACTACTACAAGCCCCGGGTCGACTGGGAGCTGCTCGAGAGCCACAGCGAGGGCGTCATCGTCACCACGGGCTGCCTCGGCGGCCACGTGCTGCAGTCGCTGCTCCAGGACGACTTCGAGGGGGCGCTCAAGAAGGCCGGGCGCCTCCAGGACATCTTCGGGCGCGACAACGTCTTCGTCGAGCTCCAGGACCACGGCATCCCCGAGCAGCTCCGCACCAACCCCCAGCTCATCGAGATCGCCCGCCAGCTCGACGCGCCGCTGCTGGCCACCAACGACAGCCACTACACCCACCGCGAGGACGCGGTCGCCCACGACGCCCTGCTCTGCGTGCAGACCGGCGCCCTGGTCAGCGACCCCGACCGCTTCAAGTTCACCGGCGACGGCCACTACCTCAAGTCCGCCGCGGAGATGCGCCACCTGTTCCGCGAGGTGCCCGAGGCCTGCGACAACAGCCTCTGGATCGCCGAGCGCTGCGAGCTCGAGATCGAGTTCGGCAAGCCCCAGCTCCCCGTGTTCCCGTTGCCCCCCGAGTTCGCCCCCGACCTGTCCGGCGTCGAGCTCGGCCTCATCGACGACGCCCGGGCCGACGAGCTGCGCGAGCACGCCGCCGCCACCTACCTCGAGCACCTCACCTTCGAGGGCGCGCGCGAGCGCTGGGGCAACCCGCTGCCCGACAAGGTCGTCGAGCGCATCGCCTACGAGCTCAAGGTCATCCAGGACATGGGGTTCTCCCAGTACTTCCTCATCACCTGGGACCTCATCCGCCACGCCCGAGACTCGGGCATCCGGGTCGGCCCCGGCCGAGGCAGCGCGGCGGGCTGCTGCGTCGCCTACTGCCTGCGCATCACCGACCTCGACCCCATCAAGTACGACCTGCTCTTCGAGCGCTTCCTCAACCCGTCCCGCGTCTCGATGCCCGACATCGACATGGACTTCGACTCCCGCTACCGGGACGAGATGATCCGGTACGCGGCGGAGCGCTACGGCCGCACCCACGTGGCCCAGATCGTCACCTTCTCCACCATCAAGGCCCGGGCCGCGGTCCGCGACGCCGCCCGGGTGCTCGGCTACCCCTACGTGGTGGGCGACAAGATCGCCAAGCTCATGCCCCCGCTGATCATGGGCCGCGACACCCCGCTGTGGGCGTGCCTCGACCAGCACGAGAAGTACACCGACGGCTACAAGATGGCCGGCGACCTGCGCTCGCTCTACGAGACCGACGCCGACGCCAAGTCGGTCATCGACGTGGCCCGGGGCCTCGAGAACCTGCGGCGCCAGGACGGCATCCACGCCGCCGCGGTGGTGATCACCAAGGACGAGCTCACCGACTACCTGCCGATCCAGCGCAAGCCCGAGTCCGGCCAGGACCCGGAGGACGCCCCGGTCGTCACCCAGTACGAGATGCACGGCGTCGAGGACCTCGGCCTGCTGAAGATGGACTTCCTCGGCCTGCGCAACCTCGACGTCATCTCCGACACCGTCGAGCTGATCAAGGCCGTGCGCGGCGTCGACCTCGACGTCGACCACCTGCCCCTCGACGACGAGAAGACCTTCGCCATGCTCCAGGCGGGCGACTCGATCGGCGTGTTCCAGCTGGAGGGCGGCCCGATGCGCGCCCTGATGCGCTCGCTCGCCCCCACCTGCTTCGACGACGTCGCCGCCCTCGTGGCCCTCTACCGGCCGGGCCCCATGTCGGCGAACATGCACAACGACTACGCGGACCGCAAGAACGGCCGCAAGGACATCGCCTACGAGCACGCCGACCTCGAGCCCATCCTGGGCGACACCTACGGGCTGATGATCTACCAGGAGTCGGTGATGCGGGTCGCGCAGAGCATCGCCGGCTACTCGCTGGCCGAGGCCGACAACCTCCGGAAGGCGTGCGGCAAGAAGAACCGCGAGCTCATCGCCAAGGAGCGCGAGAAGTTCATCGAGGGCTGCACCAACGAGGGCTACGGGCCCGAGCTGGGCACGACCCTGTTCGACATCATCGAGCCCTTCGCCGACTACGCCTTCAACAAGAGCCACGCCTACGGCTACGGCCTGGTCGCCTACCAGACCGCCTACCTGAAGGCGCACTACCCGGTCGAGTACCTCGCCGCCCTGCTCACCAGCGTCAAGACCTCGCTGGAGAAGGCCGCGGTCTACCTGAACGAGTGCCGCCAGATCGGCGTGCCGGTGCTGGTGCCCGACGTCAACGTCTCCCAGTCCAACTTCACCGCCCTGGTCGACCGCACCGCGCCGCCCGTCGAGGAGGGCGGCGACCCGGTGCCGCTGCCCGACGCCATCCCCTTCGGCCTGTCGGCCATCCGCAACGTCGGCGAGGGCCTCGTCGGCCTCATCATCGAAGAGCGCGAGGCCAACGGCCCCTACACCGACTTCTACGACTTCTGCGAGCGGGTCGACACCGCGGTGCTGAACAAGCGCACCATCGAGTCGCTCATCAAGGCGGGCGCCTTCGACTCGATGGGCCACCCGCGCAAGGGCCTGCTCACCGTGTTCGAGCGCATCGTCGACATCACGGTGGCGCGCCGGCGCGAGCGGGACATGGGGGTGATGACGCTGTTCGGCGACGCCGCGGACACCGGCGGCGGCGGGTTCGACGAGCGCCCGAAGATCCCGGACCTCGTGTTCGACAAGCGCCAGCAGCTCGCCTTCGAGAAGGAGATGCTGGGGCTCTACGTGAGCGACCACCCGCTCATGGGGGCGGAGGCGTCGCTGCGGCGGCGCACGGACGCGTCGCTCGACGAGCTCCCCGAGCTCGACGACGGCGCCATGCGCACCTTCGGCGGCGTGGTCACCGCCCTTCAGAAGAAGTGGACCAAGAAGGGCGACCTCATGGCGGTGTTCACCCTCGAGGACCTGCGCTCGTCCACCGAGGTCATGGTGTTCCCGAAGACCATGCAGGAGCACGGCTTCAAGCTCGAGGACGACGTCGTGCTGTGCGTGAAGGGCCGGGTCGACAAGCGCGACGACACCCCCAAGGTGATCGCCATGGAGCTCGACGTGTTCGAGCCCATCACCACCGCGCCGGCGCTGCGCATCTCGCTCAACGGCTCGGGGCTGCAGCCGGCGCTGGTCGACCAGCTCAAGGCGCTGCTGCACGAACACCCGGGCGACTCCGAGGTCTTCATCCGCCTCGGCCCCCGTCAGACGGTGCGGCTCCCCGCCGACTACAGCGTCGACCCGTCGACGGTGCTGCTGGCCGAGCTGCGGGTCCTCCTGGGGCCCGACGCGGTCCTCGTCTGAGGGCCCGCGCCGGCCTCACGCCGGCCCCGGGCGGCACGGCTCCTGTCCCGCGGCGGGGGCGCGAGTTGCGGAATCGCCCGGATCACGCTGGACTAGAGGGGAACGTTTCCGCAGCACATCGGGGGCTCCGCAGCGCATGGCCATTGAGGTTGAGACCAAGGACTGCACCGCACTGAGCGATGCCGAGCTCGCCGAGATGGCGGACATCTGCGCCGACGGGCCCAGTCGCTTCGAGGCCGGACTGCTCTCGAAGCAGGCCGAGGAGTGGGTGCTGATCACCATGTCCCGCGAGGGCAGCCGCCTGAAGGGCTTCTCCTTCAGCACCCTCGAGCGCATCGGCGGCACGCCGAGCGTGCTCATCGGGCTCGCCTCCGTGCGCCGCACGTCCAAGCGCGACTCCGTGCTGCGGGCCATGATGGCCGACCAGTTCCGGCGGGCCGTGCTGGCCTTCCCCGACGAGGACGTGCTCGTCGGCACCCGCCTGTTCCACGCCTCGGGCTTCGAGGCCTTCAAGGCCCTCGACGACGTCGTGCCCCGCCCGGACTACCGCCCCTCGGGCGAGGACCGGGCCTGGGGGCGCCGCCTGGCCAAGCGCTTCGGGATCGACCTCGAGAGCTACGACGACCGCACCTTCCTCGCCACCGGCGACGGCAGCTTCCCGTGCGTGCTCGACCACGAGACCCTCAAGCCGGAGTCCATCTCGCCGGACGTGGCCGCCTTCTTCGCCGACCACCAGCCCGACCGCGGCGACTCGCTCGTGGTGTTCGGCTGGGCCATGGCCGAAGACCTCGCCAAGTACGCCTGAGCCCGGCGCGTCCCGGTGGAGCTCCGGGAGGTCCTGACCGGCCGGCGCATGTGCCGGTCCTTCCTGGCTGACCCCGTCGCGCCCGACGTGCTCGACCGGGTCCTCGACGCCGGCCGACGCGCCCCGGCCGCAGGCAACAGCGCCGGCACCCACCTGGTCGTGCTGGAGGGTCCCACGCAGACCGCCCGCTACTGGGACGTCACCCTGCCCGCCGAGCGCCGGCCGGGGTTCCGCTGGCCCCACCTGCTCGACGCCCCCGTGCTGGTGCTGCCCCTGGCCGACCCCGCCGCTTACGTGGCCCGGTACGCCGAGCCGGACAAGGCCCGCACCGGCCTGGGGGAGGGCACCGACGCCTGGCCCACCCCGTACTGGACGGTCGACACCGCCTTCGCGGCCATGAGCATGCTGCTGGCCGCCGAGGACGAAGGCCTGGGTGCGCTCTTCTTCGGGATCTTCCGGGGCCGCGAGGAGCTGCTCGACACGCTCGGCGTGCCCGCCGACCTGGAGCCCATCGGGACCCTCGCGCTGGGCCACCGCCGGGGCGACGACCGCCCGGGGCGCTCCGCCGGCCGGGGCCGCCCGAGCCTGGCCGAGTACGCCCACCGCGGCGGCTGGTAGCGGGGGATGCTGTTCCCGAACGCCCTGCACGACGGGCTGCGCGACGGGACGATCACGCTGACCGTGCGGCGCTGGACCCGCCCCCAGGCCAAGGTCGGCGGCCGCTACAAGAGCGGCGGCGGGCTGCTGGAGGTGACGGCGATCGACGTGGTGCCGGCGTCGGCCATCACCGACGACGACGCCCGCCGGTGCGGGTCGACGGACCGGGCCGCGCTCTTCGCCGCCATCGGCGTCGAGTCCGAGGACGACGTGGTCCACCGCATCGAGCTGCACCGGGTGGGCGAGGTGCCGATCGACCCGCTGCCCCTCGACGCCGAGCTGTCCGCCGACGACGTGGCCGACCTGACCCGTCGCCTCGACCGCATGGGCGACTGGGCGATCGAGACCCTGCGCCTGATCGAGGCCCACCCCGCCCGCCGCGCCGGCGACCTCGCCGACATGGTGGGACGTGAGCGCCTGCCCTTCAAGGCCGACGTCCGCAAGCTCAAGCGCCTCGGCCTCACCGAGAGCCTGGAGGTCGGCTACCGCCTCTCGCCGCGCGGCGCGGCCTACCTCCGCCGGCGCTGAGCCGCCCCCGCCCCACCCGCGCCTCCGTTCTGGTAACGCAAACGCGAGGTACCACCTCGCGAATCCGTGACCAGAGGCAGTGCAGGAGGGGCGGCGAGGTCAGGTCGTGGGGGAGGCGGCGCCGTCGAGCTGGGCGGCGAGGGCGTCGGGGTCGGTGACGGGGAGGAGGCAGGCGAAGTCGCGGCAGACGTGGGCGGCGCCGGGGGCCCGGTCGGCCCAGAGCGGCGAGTCGTAGGGCTCGCCCCAGGCCAGCACCGCGTCGGGCAGGTAGCGGTGGTGGGCGACGGCCACGAGGTCGGGGCGGTCGCCGGTGACCACCACCTCGGTGGTGCCGGCGGTGGCGAGGTCGACGGCGGCCAGGAGGTGGGCGAAGGCGGCGGCGTAGCGGCCGGCGAGGGGGCCGAAGAGCCGGAGGATGCCCTCGACGGCGTCGAGGTAGCGGTCCTCGCCCGTGAGCGCCGCCAGCCGCAGCAGCGCGAGGGCGGCGGCGCTGTTGGCCGACGGCGTGGCGTTGTCCTGGAAGTCCTTCTGGCGGGCGATGAGGGCATCGGCGTCGTGGCCGGTGGTGAACACCCCACCGGCCTCCTCGTCCCAGAAGCGGTCGAGCAGCGCGTCGGCGACGGCGCGGGCCTCGGTGATCCAGCGGGCCTCGCCGGTGGCCTCGGCCAGGCGGGTGAAGGCGTCGACGAGGGCGGCGTGGTCGGCGGCGTAGGCCGGGTGCTGCGCGCGGGCGGGCCCGCCGTCGGCGCCCGCCTGCCACGACCGCAACCAGCGCCCGTCCGCTCGGCGCAGGTGGGTGAGCAGGAACTCGGCGGTCTGCACCGCGTCGGCGAGCCACCGCTCGTCACCGGTGGCGGCCGCCGCTTCGGCGAGGGTGGCGAGCATGAGGCCGTTCCACTCGGTGAGCACCTTGTCGTCGAGGCCGGGACGCACCCGCTGGGCGCGGGCCTCGGCCAGGGCGGCCCGGCCCCGCTCGACCGCCTCGGGGCGTACCAGGTCGCCGCGGGCGGGCCGGTGGAGGATGTTCGAGCCCTCGAAGTTGCCGTTGCGGGTGACGCCGTACCAGTCGATGACCGCGGCGGCGGTCTCGGCGTCGAGCACGGCCTCGATCTCCTCGGGCCGCCAGACGTAGAAGCGGCCCTCCTCGCCCTCGGAGTCGGCGTCCTCGGCGGAGTAGAAGCCACCGGCGGGGTCGCGCAGGTCGCGGCGGACGTAGTCGACGGTCTCGTCGAGCACCTGGCGGTAGACCGGCTCGCCGGTGACGAGCCAGGCGTGCAGGTAGACGCGGGCCAGCAGGGCCTGGTCGTAGAGCATCTTCTCGAAGTGGGGGACCATCCAGAAGGCGTCGACGGAGTAGCGGGCGAAGCCGCCGCCGAGGTGGTCGTAGATCCCGCCGGACGCCATGGCGTCGAGCGAGGTGGTCACCACGTCGAGCAGGGCGGGCGAGCCGGTGCGGTGGTGGGCACGGAGCAGCAGCTCGAGGCTCATGCTCTGGGGGAACTTGGGCTGGCGGCCGAAGCCGCCCCACTCGCGGTCGTGCTGGTCGAGGAGCTGGTCCACCGCGGCGGCCACGACCTCGGCGCCGGGCACGTCGTCGGCGGCGGCGAGCTGGGCGCTGCGGCTGATCGCCTCGGTGAGCTGCTCGGCGTTCGAGAGCAGCTCGTCGCGCTCGTCGCGCCAGTGCTCGGCGACCGCCCGGCAGAGGTCGGTGAACGCGGGCATGCCGTGGCGGGCCTCGTTCGGGAAGTACGTGCCGCCGAAGAAGGGACGGCCGTCGGGGGTGAGGAACACGGTCATGGGCCAGCCGCCCTGGCCGGTGAGCTGCTGGACCGCGTCCATGTAGACCGCGTCGACGTCGGGGCGCTCCTCCCGGTCGACCTTCACGTTCACGAACAGCTCGTTCATCACCGCCGCCGTGGCGGGGTCCTCGAAGGACTCGTGGGCCATGACGTGGCACCAGTGGCAGGCGGAGTAGCCCACCGACAGCAGGATCGGCTTGTCCTCCGCCGCCGCGAGTGCGAAGGCCTCGTCGCCCCACGGGTACCAGTCGACGGGGTTGTCCCGGTGCTGGCGCAGGTACGGGCTGGTCTCGTCGGCGAGGCGGTTCGGCACGGCGCCAGGCTACGAGCGCCGGGCGCGTGCGCCGTCGCCGTCGTAGCCTCCGCGCATGCGGATCACGGAGCGTTGGGAGTACCTGGTCATCGAGGACATCCCCGAGGGCCAGCTGGAGTCGCTGAAGGAGAGCTACGCCGAGCTCGGCTACGACGAGACCGAGCGCGGCGAGGGCCGCCTCGTCGTGCGCAAGGAGTTCCCGGTCACGGGCCAGATCCTGGTGGACTGACCCGGCGGGTCAGAGCTCGCCCCGGCGGATCTTGCCGAGGGCGGTGCGGGGGAGCCGGTCGTGCAGGACGAGCTCCCGGGGGGCCGTGTAGGCGGGCAGGGTGGCGCGCACGTGGTCGCGCAGGGCCGCGAGGGTGGGCGGCGCGGCCGGGTCGACGGGCACGACGTGGGCCACGACCCGCTGGCCCCACTCGGGGTCAGGGGCGCCGGCCACGGCCACGTCGGCGACGCCGGGGGCGTCCCGCAGCGCCTCCTCCACGGGCACCGGCCACACCTTCTCGCCGCCGCTCACGATGACGTCACCGGTGCGGCCGTGGACGCGCAGGACACCGTCGGCCGTGAGCTCGCCGGCGTCGCCGGTGGGCAGCCAGCCGCCGGGGCCCTTGGGGTCGGTGCCGTCGCGGTAGGCCCGGAGGAGCATCGGGCCCCGCACCTGCACTTCGCCGGCGACGATCCGCAGCTCGACTCCCTCGAGGGGCACCCCGTCGTAGGCGACCGTGCTGCCCGTCTCGGTCATCGCGTAGCTGGCGACGACGTTCGGGGGCAGGTCGGCAGGTGGGGCGGCGCCACCGACGACGATGCGCTCGAAGAGCGAGGCGTCGATGCGGCCGAGGGCGGTGGGGACGAGGGAGGCGTGGGTGGCGCCGGCCCGGGCGGCGGCCTCGACCGCAGCGGCGTCGAAGCGGCCGTGGACGACGACCGGGGTGCCGGTCACCAGGCCCCGCATCACGACGGCGAGCCCGGCGATGTGGGCGAGGGGGAGGCAGGAGAGCCAGCGGTGGCGGTCGGGGTCGATGCCGAGGCCGTGGTGCACGGCGAGGGCGGAGACCTCGACGGCGTCGTGCGTGAGCACGACTCCCTTGGGCTCGCCGGTCGAGCCGCTCGTGGGGACGACGACGGCGTCGCCCTCCTCGACGGGGCGGCCGGCGCCGGCGGGACGGCGGGTCACGGTGCCGTCGGCGGCCACGATCACGGTCGGCTGCAGCCGGTCGAGGAGGCGGTCGACCGCGGGACGGGGGAGGCGGGGGTCGAGGGGCAGCAGCGCGTCGCCCGCGTCCCAGGTGCGGCGCAGGACGTCGGCGAAGGCGCCGCCCCCCACCGTGCTCACGGCCTCGACCGCCACCAACTCGCGCACGTCAGGAGGGTACGGGTAGAACTGTGCGCCATGAACAAGTGGGTGGCGGGTGCACGTCCGCGGACGCTTCCGGCGGCGGTGGTGCCGGTGGCGGTCGGCACCGCCACGGCGGTGGGACGGGTCGACGGCGGGCTGATCTGGTGGCGCGCCGGTGCCGCCCTCGTGGTGGCCGTCGCCATCCAGGTCGCGACCAACTACGCCAACGACTACTCCGACGGCGTGAAGGGGACCGACAACGAGACCCGGGTCGGGCCCATGCGCCTCGTGGGGTCCGGCGCCGCCAGCCCCGGTGCGGTGAAGCGGGCCGCCTTCCTCGCGTTCGGCGTCGCCGCGATCGCCGGCCTGGCGCTGACCGTGGCCGTGGGCCCGATCCTGCTGGTCGTCGGTGCGGCGTCGTTCGCAGCGGGTTGGTTCTACACGGGCGGCCCCCGGCCCTACGGGTACGCCGGGCTCGGCGAGGTCTTCGTCTTCGTGTTCTTCGGCCTGGTGGCGACGATCGGGTCCGCCTACGTGCAGACCGAGTCGCTCTTCTGGCTGGCGGTCGGCTGTGCCGTGCCCGTCGGCTTCCTCGCCACGGCGCTGCTCGTGGTGAACAACCTGCGGGACATCCCGACCGACGCCGAGTCCGGGAAGATCACGCTGGCGGTGCGGATGGGCGACCTCCGCACCCGGTGGTTCTACGTGGGCCTGCTCATCGGTGCGTTCCTCTGCCTGATCCCCATCGCCGGCCTGGCCGCCATCGGCGCCGCCTTCGCGTTCATCGGGATCCCCTTCGCCCGCAAGCCCGTCGAGAAGGTGCTCGGCGGCGCCACCGGCCCCGCCCTCATCCCGGTGCTCGGCGCCACCGGCCGCGTCCAGATGATCTTCGGCGCCCTCCTCACCCTCGGTCTCGCCCTCTCCCTCTAGCCCCGTTCTGGTACCGGAAACGCGAGGTGGTACCTCGCGAATTCGTGACCAGAAGGGAGTGGGAGGGTGGGATCGGCGACGCCGGGGGACGCGTCAGGGGGCGTGGGCGGCGAGCCAGGGGAGGACGGTCGCCAGGAAGGCCTCGGGGGCCTCGAGGTGGGTGGTGTGGCCGACGCCGGGGAGGACGGCGAGGGTGGCGTTGGCCCCGATCGATTCGGCGAGGCGGTGGGCGAGGGCGGTGAACTTGGTGTCCTCGGCGCCGGCGACGACGAGCACGGGCATGTCGAGGGTGGCGAGGCGGTCCCAGGAGGGCGACTGGGTCCCCGCCCCGGCCAACCGCAGGCTGGCGGCCAGGCCCGCCGCGGTGTTGGAGCGGCGCTCGGACTCGAAGCGGGCCTCGGGCGGGAGCCCGGCGAAGAGCGGGAGCCCGAGCCAGTGGTCGATGAAGTGGTCGACGCCGTCGCTCTCGATCCAGTCGGCGAGGGCCTCGTCGGCGGCCCGGCGCTTGGGCCGCTCCTCCTCGGTGTCGATGCCGGCGGTGGCACTGACCAGCACCAGGGCCTCCACTGCCTCCGGGTGGCGCAGCGCGGTCTCCAGGCACATGCGCCCGCCCATCGAGTAGCCGAGGTAGGTGGCGGGGCCGAGGCCGGCGAGCAGCTCGGCCGTGGCCGGAAGGTCGGCCCGGACGTCGGCGGACCGGCCGTGGCCCGGCGCGTCGACCCGCACCGCCTCGTGGCCCTCGGCCAGGGCGGGGCCGATCGGTCCCCAGCACCGGGCGGTCTGGGTGAACCCGTGGACCAGCACGAGTCGGGGGCCCGTGCCCTCGCCCTCGGACGCGAGCATTGCGTCCATCACGGCGACGGGAACGAGTCGGGCCGACCCGGGCGTCGACGTGGGCCGGAGGACGGCGCGGCGGGACAGCGAAGGCGGACGGTGGGCATGGGCCGCAACCGTAGGCTGGTCGACCGTGACCCAGGGGCCCGAGGTGACCGCGGCGGCGACGTTCTGCGCCGCCCTCGTCGACGAGTGGGCGAGGGCCGGGCTGCGCCATGCCGTCGTCTGCCCCGGCAGCCGCTCGACGCCGCTGGCGCTGACGCTCGCCGCCGACGGGCGCCTCGCGGTCGAGGTCGTCCACGACGAGCGCTCGGCGGCGTTCCTCGCCCTCGGCATCGGGCTGGCGACCGGGCAGCCGGCCGTCGTGCTCACCACCAGCGGGACCGCCGCCGCCCAGCTCCACCCCGCCGTCGTCGAGGCCGGCCTCTCCGACGTGCCGATGATCGTCTGCACCGCCGACCGCCCGCCCGAGCTGCAGGACGTCGGCGCGCCGCAGACCATCGACCAGGCCCACCTGTACGGGCGCTCGGTGCGCTGGTTCGCGGCGCCCGAGGTGCCCGACGAGGCCCGGGCATGGACCTGGCGCCCCCTCGCCGCTCGAGCGGTGACGGAGGCGACGAGCGGCCGCCCCGGGCCGGTGCACCTGAACCTCGGCTTCCGCGACCCGTTGGTCGGCGTTCCCGGCGACCTTCCCCCGGGCCGCGACGACGGGCGCGCCTGGACGGTGGTCGAGCCCGCCGGCGACGCAGTCGGCACCGCCGGCGACGACGTGGTGGCCGCGGTCTCGGATCGGCGGGGCGTGCTCGTCGCCGGTGGCCCCGTGGCCGACCCAGATGCGGTCGTGGCGCTGGCCGGCGCGCTGGGCTGGCCGATCGTGGCCACGCCCCGCGCGGACGGGCTGTGGGGGCGCGGCGTGGAGGCCGGCGTGATCAGCCACGCCGATGCGCTCGTCCGGGTCCCCGCCTTCACCGCCGAGCGACCGGAGGTGGTCCTGCGGGTGGGGGAACCCCCCGCCTCCAAGCTCCTCGGCCAGTGGCTCGGCGGCGCCCCCGTCGTGGCCGCCCGTGGTCGGGGCCGTTGGATCGATCCCGACGGCCGGGTCGCCCACGTCGTCCCCGAGGCGGCGCTGGCAGCGCTCGGCGCTCGGGCCCAGCCCGTGGAGGCGGCGTGGCGGCACCGCTGGGTCGTCGCGGAACGGGCGGCCGTCGAGGCGCTCGCCGGGGCGATCGCCGCCCACGCCGAGCCCACGGAACCGGCGATCGCCCGGGACGTCGTCACCGCCCTGCCCGACGGTGCCGCCCTGGTCGTGGCCTCGTCGATGCCCGTCCGCGACGTCGAGTGGTACGCCGAGCCCCGGCCCGGGCTCCGGGTGCTGTCCAACCGCGGCGCCAACGGCATCGACGGGGTGGTGTCCACCGGTGTCGGCGTGGCACTGGCGACCGGCGCGCCCACCGCCGTCCTGCTCGGCGACGTCGCCTTCCTCCACGACTCGAACGCCCTGCTCGGCCTCGGCGACCGGGGCGTGGACCTCACCGTCGTGGTCGTCGACAACGACGGCGGCGGGATCTTCTCGTTCCTGCCCCAGGCCGCGGCGTTGGAGCCCGACCGCTTCGAGCTGCTCTTCGGCACGCCCCACGGCGTCGACCTGCCGGTGCTCGTGGCCGCCCACGGCATCGGATGCCGGGTGGTGCGCACCCAGTCCGAGGTCGGCGCCGCCGTGGCCGAGTCCGCCGGCCGCCCCGGCGCCGAGGTGATCGTCGTGCGCACCGACCGCGCCACGAACGTCGCCGTCCACGACGAGCTCCACGCCGCCGTGGCCGCCACCGTCACCGCCGCCCTCGTCTGACCCTCGTTCCTCCAGCAGGAACGCGCGGTACCACCTTCCGTTTCTGCTGGAGGAAGGAGTTCGGCGTGCGGGGAGGCCGGCGTCAGGGGCGGAGGATGGCGCCGAGGAGGGCCTGGAACTTGGCCCTCGTCTCGGCCAGCTCCGTCGCCGGGTCCGAGTCCTCGACGATGCCGTTGCCGGCGAAGAGCCGGGCCCGGTTCCCGTCGAGCTCGGCGCAGCGCAGGCCCACGGCCCAGCGGCCGTTGCCGGCGCCGTCGACCCAGCCGACCGGGCCGGCGTAGCGCCCCCGGTCGAGATGCTCGAGCTCGGCGATGGTGGCCAGGGCGAGATCCCGTGGCACCCCGCAGACCGCCGGCGTGGGGTGCAGTGCCGCCACCAGCTCCAGCACCGACGCCGCCGGCGCCGACAGCCGCCCCTCGACCATCGTCGCCAGGTGCTGCACGTTGGCGACGGGCACGACCGAGGGCTCGGCCTCGGCGTCGAGGTACGAGCAGAACGGCAGCAGGGTGTCGTGGACCATGTCGATGGTCAGCTGGTGCTCGTGGCGGTCCTTGGCCGAGGCCAGCAGCGTCGCGGCCAGACGGGCGTCGGCGGTGGGGTCGCCGCCCCGGGGCGTTGTGCCGGCCATGGGGTGCGAGCGCACGACGTCGCCGGTGCGGGAGACGAGCAGCTCGGGGCTGGCGCCGACCATGCCGTCGATCGAGCTGATCATGCAGCCCGGGTAGGTGCGGCGGAGCCGGTCGAGGATGGTGACCGGGTCGAGGGCCTCGTCGGCCTCGATGACCACCTCGCGGGCGAGGACGGCCTTGTGCAGGTCGGTGGCGGCCATGCGCTCGGTGGCCTCGCGCACCGAGGAGCACCACTCGGCGGGCGGCCGGACGGGGCGCACGGAGAAGGCGGACGGCTCGGGCGTCGTCGCTCCGGGGCCGGCGGACTCGGTGAGGGCCTCGACGAGACGGGCCTCGGCGGCGGCGTGCTCGGCGTCGTCCCGGCCCACCGTCGTGCACCAGCGGGTGCCGTCCTCGGCCCGGCCCACCACCAGAGCGGGCACCACCAGGGTGCCGGGCGCGCCGGGGTCGAAGGGCAGCGCCCCGAAGGCGACGGGCCCGGTGCCCGGCAGGCGGACGTCGTCCTCGCCGGCCATCGCCGCCAGCGCCTCGTGGGCGGCGGTCACGGAGGTGGTGCGCTCGGCGCCGCCGGCGACCTCCAGGCGGACGGCCTCGCCCCGTGCGGCCAGGCCGCTGCCGCGCTGCTCGAAGAGCAGGCCGTGGGCGCCGGCGACCGCCAGCAGGTCGATGTCGTCGTCGAGGCGCCGGGTGACCGCCCGCAGCCCCCAGAGGTCGCCGCTCACGGGGTCAGTACACCCGGGTGGCGGTGATGAGCTGGCTGATGCCGGTGGTCAGCAGGGTGCGCTTCACCTCGGCGAAGCCGGCGTCGGCGAGGCGGTCGAGCATCACCTTCGGCTCGGGCAGGTAGGCCACCGACTTCGGAAGGTAGCGGTAGGCGGACGGGTCGGACAGCAGGCCGCCGATGCGGGGCACGACCTTGCCGAAGTAGATCGAGTGGCCCCAGCGCAGCACCGGGTTCGGCGGCTCGGCCACCTCGAGCAGGGCGATGCGGCCACCGGGGCGCACGACCCGGCCCAGCTCGTCGAAGAACGGATCGAGCTCGACGAAGTTCCGCAGGGCGAAGCCGCAGGTGACGCCGTCGGCCGACCCCGTCCGCACCGGCAGTCGGAGCGCGTCGGCCTGGGCGAGGGGGGCGCTGGTGCGGGCGGCGGCCAGCATCCCGAAGGAGAGGTCGAAGCCCAGGGGCCGCAGGCCGGCGTCGGTGAGCTCCCGGCAGAAGTCGCCGGTACCCGCGGCGAGGTCGAGGACGGTGGCGCCCGGCGCGAGGTCGAGCTCGGTGATCGTGCGCCGACGCCAGCCCACGTCCATGCGGAACGTCATCACCCGGTTCACGAGGTCGTAGCGGGGGGCGATGGTGTCGAACATCTCCCGCACGGCGACGACCTTCTCGTCGCCCTCGGGCAGCGGCTCGGCGTCGGCGGGCATCGTCCCGATCGTACGGGCGGGCCACGGCGGCCCCCCAACCCTCCGTCGAGCCCCACCGTCCGTTCCTCCAGCAGGAACGCGCGGTCCCACCTTCCGTTTCTGCTGGAGGAACGGTGGGCGGGGGCTCAGGCGTCGGCGCGCTCGGCGCCGCAGTGCTTGCACCGGGGGTAGGCCCGCGAGGTGGGCCGGCCGCACTCGGCGCAGCGCACCACCCGGATCTCGCCGCGGCGCAGGCGGGCGATGCTCGACCAGAGGATGCCGCCGACGGCGACGACCATCCCGACCTCGAGCAGGTCCCGGAAGTACTCGGCGGCGAAGACCACGGCCCCCATTCTGGCGGCGCCGGCTGCCTATGGTGGGCCGATGGCCATCGACTTCACGTTCCCGCCCGAGCTCGACGAGATCCGCCTCAAGGTGCGGGCCTTCGTCGACGAGGTCGTCCGCCCGGTCGAGGACGCCGCCGCGGCCGAGGACTGGGACCGCGACCAGTGGATCAAGGGCATCATCGAGATGCGGGGCAAGGCCAAGGAGTGGGGCCTCTGGCTGCCCCACATGCCGAAGGAGTGGGGCGGGATGGGCCTCGGCCACGTGGCCATGGCCAGCGTCTCCGCCGAGGCCGCCCGCAGCCGGATGGGCCCGTTCGCCCTCAACGCCCAGGCCCCCGACGAGGGCAACATGCACACCCTCCTGCACTGGGCCACCGACGAGCAGAAGGAGAAGTACCTCCGGCCGCTCTGCGACGGCTACAAGCGCTCCTGCTTCGCCATGACCGAGCCCGAGGTCGCCGGCTCGGACCCGACCCTCATCCAGACCCGCGCCTACCAGGACGGCGACGAGTGGGTCATCAACGGCCACAAGTGGTTCATCTCGGGTGCCCGGGGCGCCGCCTTCGCCATCCTCATCGCCCGCACCGAGGACGACCCCGAGCTGCCCCAGGCGGCCAACAGCGCCTTCCTCGTCGACATCCCGAGTGAGGGCTGGGAGGTCGTCCGCGACGTCCAGACCATGTCCGGCGGGCACAACCACTGCGAGATCCGCATCACCGACCTGCGGGTGCACAAGGACCAGCTGCTCGGCGGGCGGGGTGAGGGCCACCTGCTCGGCCAGGCCCGCCTCGGGCCCGCCCGCCTGGCCCACTGCATGCGCTGGATCGGCCAGGCCGAGACCGCCCTCGAGATGATGGTCGCCCGCTCGCTCGAGCGGTTCTCCCACGGCTCCCTGCTCGCCGAGAAGCAGGGCATCCAGTGGATGATCGCCGACTCCACCATGGAGCTCTACCAGTCCAAGCTCATGGTGCTGCACGCCGCCTACCTCATCGACAGCGGCAAGGACTTCAAGTCCGAGGTCTCCATGGCCAAGCACCACGTGGCCAACGCCCTCTGGAAGATCATCGACCGGGCCATCCAGGTCCACGGCGCCCTCGGCTACTCCACCGACACCCCGCTGGCCGACATGCTCACCCAGGCCCGCTGGAGCCGCTTCGCCGACGGCGCCGACGAGATCCACCAGATGCGCATCGCCCAGCGCACCATCGCCGCCTACAAGGACACCGGCTCCACCCGCTCCGCCACCGGCGACCTGCCCCTCTGATCGCTCTTCGCCCAAGCGCTCATCGCATCGTCAAGGCTCGCTCGTCGCGTCCGACCGTTCTTCGGCTGACGCCTCATCACATCGTCATGGCTCGCTCGTCCCTCGCTCGCCGCGCGGGCAAGCGGTGCGCGGCTGCTACCCCTCGCAGGTGGTGCCCTCCGCCGGCAGGGTGAGGTCGATGAGGTAGGCGGTGCTGGCGTCGTCGACGCAGGCGCTGCGGCCGGAGCCGACGTGGCCGGTGGCGTCGAGCGTCAGCAGGTGGCCGTCCTCGAGGTTGGCGGCCACGTCCACGGCCTGCTGGTACGGCGTGGCCGCGTCGCCGGTGTTGCCGATCACGAGCACGGCGGGGGAGCCGGGCGCGGTCACCGCGTGGGGGTCGCCCGAAGGCGGCGCCGACCAGAAGGCGCACGGGAGGAGCTCGTTGGCGACCGACGCGCCCGTCCGGGGCGCCAGCTCGATGAGCTGGTCGGCGAACGCCTGGAACTCCTCGCTGCCCTGGGGCACGTCGGAGTCGACGCACTCGACCGCCGCGTACGGCGTGTAGCTGCTGAGGTCGTAGTACTGCTGGGCGAGCGCGGCGATGGCGTCGCCGTCACCGGCGTCCGCGTCGGCGAGCGCCTGCCACAGGGCCTGGGCGTCGTTGCCGTTGAACCCGTAGGTGGCCAGCACCGCGCCGGTCTGCAGCTCGGAGGGCCCGACCTCGCCGTCACCGCCGGGCAGCGGCGCCTCGTCCAGGGCCGCGGCGACGCGGTCGTAGGTGGCGCCGGCGTCGTCGAGGGGGCAGGTCGGGTCGTCGTCGCAGCCGTCGAGCAGGGCGTTGACCTGCTCCTCGATGGCCTGACCCTGGACCAACAGGAAGCCCTCGAGGTCCTGCGTGGGGTCGACGACGCCGTCGAGGACCATGGCCCGTACCCGCTCGGGGAACGTCTCGAGGTAGCCGAGGCCCAGCGCGGTGCCGTACGAGTAGCCGGCGTAGCTGATCTGCTCCTCGCCGAGGGCCTCGCGGATGGCGTCCATGTCCTGGACGACGTCGCGGGTGCCGACGAAGGGCAGCAGGTCGCCGTCGGTCTGCTCGCACTCGTCGGCGACGGCCTGGGCGGCCTCGTCGAGCTGTCGCTGCTCACGGTTCGAGTCGGGGCCCGGGTCGATGTCGAGGAAGGCGTCGACCTCGGCGCCGCAGGTGAGGCCCTCCGTGTCGCCCACGCCGCGTGGGTCCCAGCCGATGATGTCGAAGCGGTCCAGCACCTCCTGGGGGAAGGGCTCGGCCAGGGCGAACTCGATGCCGCTGGCCCCCGGGCCGCCGGGGTTGGTCAGGAGCACGCCGATGCGTTCCGCCGGGTTGGCGGCCGGGATGCGGGAGACGGCGACGTCGATGGTCGGCCCGTCGGGGTCCTCGTGGTCGAGGGGGACGGTGACCGTCCCGCACTCGCCGAAGCCGACGTCGCAGGGTGCGAAGTCGATGGTGGCGCCGGCCGTCGCGCCGGTGGTGGCGGTGGTGCCGTTCGTGGCGACGCTCGACGGGGTGGCGCCGCCGTCGGCGACATCGGTCGTCTGGACCCCGCTGCCGCACGCCGTGACCACCAGGCCGACGCCGGCCACCAGGGCCCAGACGGGGGCGCTGCGGAACACGGGACGGGACGGTCGCCTGCGCATCTCCGAGAGGCTACGAGGCCCGTACAGTGCAGCCATGTCACGACCCTTCCACGTCGGCGTCTTCACCCCCCAGGGCTGGAAGACCGAGCTGAAGTCCATCCCCGACCCGCAGGACCAGTGGCAGCGGGTCGTCGACACCTCGGTGCTCGCCGAGGAGCTCGGCTACGACTCGATCTGGGTCTACGACCACGTGCACAACGTGCCGGTGCCGTCCAACGAGTCCATCTTCGAGTGCTGGACGACCATGGCGGCGCTGAGCCAGGTGACGACCACGATCCGCCTCGGCCAGATGGTGGGCTGCGCCGCCTACCGCAACCCCGGCCTGCTGGCCAAGATCACCTCGAACATCGACGTGATGAGCGGTGGCCGCCTCGACTGGGGCGTCGGCGGCGGGTGGTACGAGCACGAGTACAACGCCTACGGCTACCCCTTCCCGGCGGCCAAGGAGCGCCTCGGCATCCTGCGCGACACCGTCGAGATCGTCACCCGCATGTGGCGCGACGCCGAGGCCACCTACGAGGGCACGTACCTCTCGGTCGCCGGCGCCCAGTGCGACCCCAAGCCGCTGCAGGACCCGCACCCGCCCATCTGGATCGGCGGCGGCGGCGAGAAGGTCACCCTGCGCATCGTCGCCCGCAAGGCGGACTACTCGAACTTCGGGGGCAAGCCCGACGAGTGGACCCACAAGCGCGACGTGCTGCTCGGGCACTGCGCCGACGTCGGCCGTGACCCCGACGAGATCACCATGACGTGGTCGCCCGAGCTGTTCGTGCGAGAGACCGAGGAGGAGATCGTCCAGGCCGGCTCGCAGTCGTTCTGGGGCGAGCCCTTCGACTCGTGGCGCGCCGGCAACCTCGTGGGCACGCCCGAGCAGGTGCTCGCCCGCATCCGCGAGTACCAGGACCTCGGCTGTGGCGGCATCGTGGCCTGGTGCTCGGACCTGCCCGAGCACGAGACCCTGCGCCTCTTCGCGGAGCAGGTCCTGCCCGAGCTGCGCTGAGCGCCCCCGGCGGGCCGGGGGCGCCCGCCGCTACTCGTAGTAGCGGTAGACGACCTCGGCCACGCAGGACGGCTTCGACGCCCCCTCGACCTCGAAGGTCAGCTTCATCGACACCTGCACCCCGCCGGCGACGTCGTCGACGCCGACCAGCTCGGCGCCGGCCCGCAGCTTCGAGCCGACCGGGACGGGGGACGGGAAGCGCACCTTCTCGCAGCCGTAGTTCACCCCCATGGAGAAGCCGTGCACCTGCACGACCTCGGGGATGAGCGAGGGCGCCAGCGACAGGGTGAGGTAGCCGTGGGCGATGGGGCCGCCGAAGGGGCCCGACTTCGCGCGCTCGGGGTCGACGTGGATCCACTGGTGGTCGCCGGTGGCGTCGGCGAACAGGTTCACCTGCTCCTGGGTGATCTCGTGGTACTCGCTGTAGCCGAGGTGCTCGCCGACCTTGGCCTTGAGCTCGTCGGCGCCGTTCAGGATCGTGGTCATGGCCCGATCATGCCCCGACGGCGGCCGGGGGGACCAGCCCCGTGGACGCGCCCGTCAGCGGAACCAGATGCGCTGGTAGTCGCGGCTCTGCGGGTGCACGAGCAGGGCGAACATGGCCACGGGGAACATGGCCTGGATCAGCAGGTTCAGGCTGAGCCCGTCGGCGACCGCCCAGAGCACGAAGGGGATCAGCGCGAGGCCGGTGACGGCGACGCCGAGCCAGTAGCCCCACTTGCGCTCGTTGGCGATGCCGTAGCCTGCGCCCACGTTGGCCGCGGCGATGGCGAGCACGATGGGGTGGAAGCCGCCGAAGAGCACGTCGAACGCGGCGCTGATGTAGAGCAGGAACACGGCGATCTGGAGGGTCTGCGGTTGCGAGGCGTTGGTCCAGCGACGGGTCTGCATGCCTGACAGTGTGGCAGGGGGCGACCCCGACGAGGCGGTCGGCGACCCGGTCGACGGCGTGGTGGGCATCGTCCTCGCGGCCGGCGCCGGCACCCGGCTGCGACCCCTCACCCTCGAGCGCCCGAAGGCCCTGTGCCCGGTCGGTGACGTGCCGCTCGTCGACCTCGCCGTGGACCGGGTCGCGCCGTTCGTCGGGGCGGTGGCGGTGAACGTGCACCACGGTCGCGACCAGCTCGAGCCGCACCTGTTCGCCCGGGGTGACGTGCACGTCTCCGTCGAGGCCGAGGAGGCCCTCGGGACCGCCGGCGCCGTGGGCCACCTCCGGCCCTGGATCGACGGCCGCGCCGCGGCGGTCCTCAACGCCGACGCCTGGTGCCCGGACCCCCTCACGCCGCTCGTGGACGGCTGGGACGGGTCCCGGGTCCGGCTGCTGCTCGTCGGCGCCGACGAGCTGCGGCCCTCGGTCCGGGTCGCGGGCTGCCTGCTGCCCTGGACCGCGATGGCGGACCTGCCGGCCACGCCGTCCGGGCTCTACGAGACCTGCTGGCGACCGTGGGCGGACCGGGGCGCCGTGGAGGTCGTGCGCCACGACGGCGCCTTCGTGGACTGCGGCACGCCGGCGGACTACCTGGCCGCCAACCTGGCGGCCACCGGCGGCGCCACCGCCGCGGCCGGCGCCGTGGTCGAGGGGGTGGCGGAGCGCTGCGTGCTCTGGCCCGGCGCCGTGGTCCCGGCCGGCGAGGTCCTGCGCGACGCGATCCGCACCTCGGCGGGCCGCACCGTGCTCGTCCGCTAGCCGACCTCGACGGCCCGATCGCGGCGCCGCACGTGGACGGCCCGGAGTTGGCCGCACGCGGCGTCGATCTCGGTGCCACGGTTGCGGCGCACGGTGGCGTTCGCGCCGAGGTCCGCCAGGCGGTCGGCGAAGGCGCGCACGCGGTCGGCCGGGGTGCCCCGGGTGCGGTAGCCGTCGGTCGGGTTGAGGGGGATGAGGTTGACGTGGGCGCGCAGCGAGCGGGCGTAGTCCGCCAGCTCGACCGCGTCGCCCGGTCGGTCGTTGACGCCGTCGATGAGCGCCCACTCGAAGCTGAGCCGCCGGTTCTTGGCCCGCAGGTAGTCCTGGCACGCGTCGTGCAGCGCCGCCAGGGGGTAGCGCCGGTTGATCGGCACGAGCTCGTCCCGCAGGGCGTCGTTGGCGGCGTGCAGGGAGACGGCCAGGTTCACCGGCAGGTCCTCGCCGGCGAGGCGCCGGATGCCGGGGACGATCCCGACCGTGGACAGGGTCAGGTGGCGCGCCGAGAGGCCGAGCTCCCCGTGGAGCACCTCGACCGCCCGCCAGACCGCGTCGTAGTTGGCCAGCGGCTCGCCCATGCCCATGAACACGACGTTCGAGAGCCGGCGGGGCGCGGCCGCGGCCCGCGCCCGCACGACCTGCTCGACGATCTCACCGGTCGTGAGGTGCCGCTCGAAACCGGCCTGGCCGGTCGCACAGAACCCGCAGGCCATGGCGCAGCCCGCCTGGGTGGAGATGCACACCGTCGAGCGGTCGGGGTAGTGCATCAGCACGGTCTCGACCTCACGGCCGTCGGCGAGCGCCCACAGCCACTTGACGGTGTCCCCGTCGTCACCGACCGACTCCGCCAGGGAGGCGAGGGCCGGGGGCAGCTCGCCGACGAGGCGCTCCCGCAGGGCCGCCGGCAGGTTGGTCATCGCCTCCGGGCCGACCCCCTGCGCGTACAGCCCCTCCCACACCTGGGTGGCCCGGAAGCGCGGCTCGCCGGCGAGGAGCGCGTCGAGCTCGTCGCGGGACGTGTCGTAGCGACTGGGCACCGTTCCGAGGCTAGGGCGGTCGGGGGGCCACCGGTAACGTGACCGCCGTGGCGAGCGACGACGGGACGGACGAGCAGCCGGCGACGACGGCCCCCGGGCCCGACCCGGTCGAGCACCTCGAGGCCGCCTTCACCACCGCCGGCGCCGACGCCGCGGTCCCCAAGCACCAGCACCGCGACGTGCAGGGCGGCGTCGCCCGCGCCGCGGTGTTCGGCGCCAGCGACGGCCTGGTGTCCAACGTCTCGCTCATCCTCGGGGTCGCGGGCGCCAGCCCCGGTGCCGGGGTCGTCCGCCTGGCGGGGCTCGCCGGCTGGATCGCCGGCGCCATCTCCATGGCCGCCGGCGAGTACGGCTCCATGAAGGCCCAGACCGAGCTGCTCGAGCACGAGCTCAACCTCGAGCGCATCGAGCTGCGGCGCAACCCGCACGTCGAGACGCGCGAGCTGGCCGAGCTGTACCAGCGACGCGGCCTCGACAAGGAGCTGGCCCAGGACCTCGCCGTGGCCATGATGCGCGACCCCGAGACGGCCCTCGAGGCCCACGCCCGGGAGGAGCTCGGCATCGACCCCGAGGCCCTCGGCTCGCCCATCGGCGCCGCCGCGGCGAGCTTCGGCACCTTCTCCGTGGGCGCCCTGCTGCCCCTCGTCCCCTGGCTCGTGGGCAGCGGCACCGCGGCGGTGGTCGCGTCGGTCGTGCTCGGCCTGCTGGGCGCGGCCACGGTCGGGATCCTGCTGGCCCGGTCGACCCACGGTTCGTACGTCCGGATGGTGGCCCGCTACGTCGGCATCGCCGTCGTGGCGAGCGCGGTGACCTACCTCGTCGGGTCCATCGTGGGGGTCTCCACGGGCTGACCCCCGCCCGCCGTGAACTCGACGTCGCGCTGCACGGTGACGAAGCCGAGGGACCGGTACAGCCCGACGGCGGGCCCGTTGTCCGCGTCGACGTAGAGCATCCCCTGGGTGAGCCCGGCGCGGTGGAGGTGGTCGAGGCCGGCGAGCACGAGGGCTTTGCCCAAGCCGGTGCCGTGGGCCGACGGATCGACCCCGATCACGAAGATCTCGCCGACCGGCGGGTCGAGGTCCGCGTGCTCCTTGGTCCAGCAGAACCCGTCCACGCGGCCCTCGTGCTCGTGCAGGACGAAGCCGGCCGGATCGAACCACGGCTCCGCTTCCTTGGCGAGCAGGCGCTCGAGGGTCTGGCCGCCCTGGTCCCGGTGGGTGGCGAAGGCCCGGTTGTTGACCGCGAGCCAGGCCGCCTCGTCCTGCCCGGGGACGAACGGGCGCCAGTCGAGGTCGGCGGGCTCGGGGCGGGGGAGGGGGACGCGCATCTGCCACAGCTCCCGCGTGGGCGTGAGCCCGAGCGCCGCCGCGATCGCCCGCTCGGTCGGCGTCGCGCCCTGGGCCCACCAGCGCGACGGCTCGGCCCCGGTGTCCGCGGTCAGGCGCCCGACGAGGGTGACGGCCACGGCGACGGGGTCCTCGGTGTCATCGTGCACGAGCAGCTCGAGGTCGCCCGTGTCGCGCACCCGGGCGTAGCCCACGGTCACCCCGGCGGTCTCGGCGAGCGCCCACGGGGCGCTGGGGGAGCCGGGCGCCGGCCGCACGGTGCGCACGATCGGGTCGCCGGTCATGCCCGGTAGCCTCGCACGCCGTGGGCCGACCGAGATCACCGAAGGGGAGGGCCCGCGAGACGCTGGTGCGCCTCGCCGAGGAGTACCCCGAGGCGCACTGCGAGCTCGACCACGAGAACCCCTACCAGCTGCTCGTGGCCACGATCTTGTCGGCGCAGTGCACCGACGCCCGGGTCAACATGGTCACGCCGGCGGTGTTCGCCCGCTACCCCGAGCCCGAGGACCTCGCCGTGGCGAACCCCCTCGAGCTCGAGGAGCTCATCCACTCCACCGGTTTCTACCGGAACAAGGCCAAGAGCCTGCTCGGGATGGCCAACGCCCTGGTCGAGCGCCACGGCGGCGAGGTGCCGACCGCCATGGCGGACCTCGCCACGCTCCCGGGGGTCGGGCGCAAGACCGCCAACGTCGTGCGCAGCGTCGCGTTCGACCTCCCCGGGCTGCCCGTCGACACCCACGTGGGCCGGATCTCGCGCCTGCTCGGCCTCACCACCGAGACCGACCCGGTCAAGGTCGAGTACGAGCTCAACGCCATGATCCCCGCGGCCGAGCGGGGCCGGTTCAGCCTCCGCCTGATCCTCCACGGCCGCCGCGTCTGCGTCGCCCGCCGGCCCCGGTGCGAGGACTGCGTCCTCAACGACTTCTGCCCGTCGTCGCAGGTCTGACCCCGCCGGCGCGGGCCCCCTCCGACGGGGCTCACGGAAATTCGTCCCGATTCGGGCAAGAAATTCCTACGGAGGGTGCGTGCCTCGCGGCGCACGGTGGGGTTAAGATGCAGCCAACCAGGTTCCCGCCACCTGGTAGAAGGCGACAGACGGGTCCGCCGCCCGATGTCGCCCGCACCGGCGCCCCTTCGGGGGCGCCGGTGACGTTTTCGGCCGAGATCGGCGGACCCGGGGCGTCGGTGGACCGGCCCGGCGAGGCCCCTCAGCCCAGGCGGCGCACGAGCTGGGCGAGGCGGCGCGACGCCGCCCGCAGCGACCGCTCCACCTCGTAGAGGTCGGCCGCGAAGTCGTCACGGCCGATCGAGCGCTCGGCCTCCGCGGCGTCCGACACCCGCTGCACGAGCTCGTCGAGGCCCGTGGCGATGGACGACAGCTGGGCGTGGTCGGGGGGCACGGCGGGGCTCCTGGCTCGGGGGAGGCCCCTGTCTACCCGGTGGCCACCCCGACGGGGCCGGAACCGGCTCGTTCGGCCGACCCGGGCACCGGTACCGTGAGACCTCCATGTCGCGCCGCCGTACCGACCTCCCGGGCCCCACGGGGCCGTGGCCGTGCTGAACCGCCTCGACCTGCGGGGCGTCACCGGCGACCTGCGCGAGCGCCTGCCCCGGCCCGTGGTGGCCGGCGAGGAGCCGGTGGCGGCGGTGCGGGCCATCCTCGACGACGTCCGGGCCCGGGGCGACGCCGCCCTGCGGGAGCTGTCCGAGCGCTTCGACGGGGTGGTGCCCGACCCGCTGCAGGTGTCGGCCGCCGAGATCGTCGCCGCCCTCGAGGGGCTGGCCCCGCCGCTGCGCGAGGCGCTCGAGGCCGCCGCCGCCGGCATCACCGACTTCCAGCGCAGCCAGCTCGCGCCCGAGCACGACTACGAGCGCGGCGGGCTGCGGGTCCGCGACCTGCGCCGCCCCGTCGACCGGGCCGGCTGCTACGTGCCGGGCGGACGGGCGCTCTACCCGTCGACCGTGCTCATGACCGCCATCCCGGCGCGGGTGGCGGGCGTGCCCGAGGTGGCCCTCTGCGTCCCGCCGGACCGCACGGGGCACGTGCCGTCCGTGACCCTCGCCGCGGCCGCGGTCGCCGGCGTGGACGAGGTCTACGCCGTCGGCGGCGCCCAGGCCGTGGCCGCCATGGCCTACGGCACCGACTCGATCCGCCCGGTCGACGTGATCGTCGGCCCGGGCAACGTCTACGTCTCGATCGCCAAGCGCGAGGTCGCCGGCACCGTCGGCGTCCCCTCCGCCTTCGCCGGGCCCTCCGAGATCGTCGTGGTCGCCGACGACACCACGCCGGCCACCTACGCCGCCGTCGACCTGCTCGTGCAGGCCGAGCACGGCCCGGGCGGCCTGGCCTGGCTGCTGTCGTGGTCCGAGGCGGCGCTGGCGGCGATCGTGGCCGAGGTCGAGCGCCTCACCGAGGCCGCGCCCCGCCGCGACGAGATCCTCTCGACGTTCGCCGAGGGCGGCTACGCCGTGTTGTGCGACGGGCCCGAGCAGGCCCTCGAGGTCGCCAACCTCATCGCCCCCGAGCACCTCCAGCTGATGACCGCCGACCCCGACGCCCTCGTGCCGCTCGTCCGCCACGCCGGCGCCGTGTTCACGGGCACCCTCGCCCCTGCCTCGGTGGGCGACTACGTGGCCGGCCCGAGCCACGTGCTGCCCACCGACGGCTCCGCCCGCTTCGGCAGCGCGCTCACCGTCGACGACTTCCAGAAACGCCTCCACGTGATCTCGCTCGACGAGGCCGCCTTCGCCGAGGCCGCCCCGGTGGTCGAGGCGCTCGCCACCGCCGAGGGCCTCGTCGCCCACGCCGACTCGGTCCGCCTCCGCCGGGAGGGTGGGCGATGACGGTGTCGCCCCGCGACGACCTCGTCGCCCTCGAGGGGTACCACTCACCTCAGGTCGCCGTCGACATCCGCCTGAACACCAACGAGGCGCCCGAGCCGCCGCCGGCGGCGTGGATCGCCGACGTGGCCCGGGCCGCCGCCGAGGTCGACTGGCACCGCTACCCCGACCGGGCCGCCACCGAGCTGCGGGCGGCCATCGGCAAGACCCACGGCGTCGGACCCGAGCAGGTGTTCGCGGCCAACGGCTCCAACGAGGTGCTCCAGTGCCTCCTGCTCACCTACGGCGGCCCCGGCCGCTCGGTGGGCGTGTTCGAGCCCACCTACGCCCTGCACTCGCACCTGGCCCACATCACCGGCACCGGCGTGCTGGTGGGCGAGCGCACCGCCGACTTCGCCCTCGACCCGGACGAGGTCGAGCGGGTCGTCACCGGCGGTCGTCCCACTGTGACGTTCCTGTGCTCGCCGAACAACCCCACGGGCGTGGTCGAGCCCGAGGACGCCGTGCGCTCGGTGCTCGCGAAGGTCGAGGCGGTGGACGGGCTCCTGCTCGTCGACGAGGCCTACGGGCAGTTCGCCCCGTGGTCGGCGCTCACCCTGGTGGACGACGCCGCCCCGCTCTGCGTGACCCGCACCTTCTCCAAGACCTGGTCGATGGCCGCGGCCCGCCTCGGCTACCTCGTCGGGCCGACCTGGCTCGTGGCCGAGCTCGACAAGGTGACCCTGCCGTACCACCTCGACGCCCTGAAGCAGGCCGCGGGGCGCCTGGCCCTCGACTACCAGGACGAGATGGACCAGCGGGTCGCCACCATCGTCGAGGAGCGGGGCCGCCTCACCGCCCGCCTGGCGGAGCTGCCCGTCGACGTCTGGCCCTCGGGCGCCAACTTCATCCTGTTCCGCCCGCGCTCGGGCGACGGCGACGGCGTCTGGCAGGCCCTGGTCGACCGCTCCGTGCTCGTGCGCAACTGCGCCTCGTGGCCCCGCCTCGACGGCTGCCTGCGCGTCACCATCGGTACCCCCGAGGAGGACGACCGCTTCCTCACCGCCCTGGAGGAGATCCTGTGAGCCGATTCGCGAGCACCCAGCGGACGACCAAGGAGACGGACATCTCCATCGAGCTGGACGTCGACGGCTCGGGGATCACCGAGGTCGGCACCGGCATCCCGTTCTTCGACCACATGCTGAGCCAGCTCGGCCGCCACGGGGGGATGGACCTCCAGGTGCGGGCGGTCGGCGACCTCGAGATCGACGCCCACCACACCGTGGAGGACGTCGGCATCGCCCTGGGCTCGGTCCTGGCGGAGGCCCTCGGCGACAAGGCCGGCGTGCGCCGCTTCGCCTCCTCGCTCGTCCCGCTCGACGAAGCCCTCGTGGAGGTCGCCCTCGACCTGTCGGGCCGGCCCTACCTGCACTACGAGGTCGACTTCCCCGGCGAGAAGATCCTGGGCGACCCGCCCTTCGACCCCCAGTTGGTCGAGGAGTTCTGGCGCGCCTTCGTGATGGCGTCGTCGATCACGCTGCACATCACCTCGCGGCGGGGCAAGAACACCCACCACCTCATCGAGGCCGAGTTCAAGGGCGTCGCCCACGCGCTGCGCAACGCCGTGCGCATCGAGGGCTCGGGCGTGCCGTCCACCAAGGGCACACTGTGACCGGCCTGCGTGGCCTGAACGCACGAAGCGAGCCCCTGCGCCCCGTCGTCGCCGTCGTCGACTACGGCATCGGGAACCTGCGCTCGGCCGAGAAAGCCCTCGACCGGGTCGGCGCGGACGCCCGCCTGACCGCCGACGTGGACGTGATCGCCGCCGCCGACGCCGTGGTGATCGCCGGCGTGGGCAACTTCGGCCGCTGCATGGAGGCGCTGCGGGCGGGCGGGCTCGATCGGCCCACGCTCGCCGCCGTCGAGGCGGGCACGCCCGTCATGGGCATCTGCGTCGGCATGCAGATGCTCTACGAGGCCTCCGAGGAGGCGCCGGGCGTCCCGGGCCTGGGCGTGGTGCCCGGCACCGTGGCGCTCCTGCCCGACACCGTGAAGCGCCCGCAGATCCAGTGGAACCTCGTCGAGCGCCGAGGCCCGTCGGGCCTCTTCGACGGGGTCGACGACCCGATCTGGGCCTACTTCGTCCACTCGTACGCCGCGCCCCTGTCCGACGCCGTCGTCGCCACCTGCGACTACGGCGGCCCGGTGCCGGCGGCCATCGAGCAGGGCACGGTCTGGGCCACCCAGTTCCACCCCGAGAAGTCGAGCGACAAGGGCCTCGCGGTGCTGGCCAACTTCGCCCGCGCCGCGGCCCGGGCGGCCGACGGCGTGCAGGCGCCGGCGTGATGGACCTCTATCCCGCCATCGACCTGCGGGGCGGCCGCTGCGTGCGCCTCTACCAGGGGGACTACGCCCAGGAGACCGTCTACGCCGACGACCCGGTGGCCCAGGCCCGCGCCTTCGCCGACGCCGGCGCGCCCTGGGTGCACGTGGTCGACCTCGACGGCGCCCGCTCGGGCGTGCCCGCCCACACCGAGCAGATCGCGGCCATCGCCGCCGCGGTCGACGTGCCCGTGCAGACCGGCGGCGGCATCCGCGACGAGGCCGCCGCCGAGGCGCTCTTCGCCGCCGGCGTCGCCCGCGTCGTCTTCGGCACCGTGGCGCTGGAGCAGCCCGAGCTCGTGGCCCGGGTGGCCGCCCGCCACCCCGTGGCCGTGGGCCTCGACGCCCGGGGCGGCCAGGTGGCCGTGCGGGGCTGGGAGGAGACCTCCGGGCGCTCGGTGCTCGACGTGGCGCAGGAGTTCGAGTCCGCCGGCATCGCCGCCCTGGTCGTCACCGACATCGGCCGGGACGGCACCCTGGAGGGGCCCGACGTCGACGGGCTCGCCGCGGTGCTCACCGCCACGACCGTCGACGTGGTCGCATCGGGGGGCGTCGGCACGCTCGCCGACCTCGAGGCCCTGCGCGCCCTCGACGCCGGCGGCCGCCGCCTCAGCGGCGCCATCGTGGGCCGGGCGCTCTACGAGGGCGCCTTCACCCTCGACGCGGCGCTGGCCGCCTCGGTGGGCTGACGTGCGCACCGCCCGGGTGATCCCGTGCCTCGACGTCGACGCCGGCCGCGTCGTCAAGGGCGTCAACTTCGTGGACCTGGTCGACGCCGGCGACCCCGTCGAGCTGGCCGCCCGCTACGACCGCGAGGGCGCCGACGAGGTGGTCTTCCTCGACATCACCGCCTCCTCCGACGCCCGCGACACCATCGTCGAGGTCGCCCGCCGCACCGCGGAGCAGGTGTTCATCCCCTTCACCATCGGGGGCGGCATCCGCTCGGTCGACGACGCCCGCCGCCTGCTGCGGGCCGGGGCCGACAAGGTCTCCATCAACACCGCCGCCATCGAGCGCCCCGACCTCATCGGGGAGATCGCCACCGAGTTCGGCGTGCAGTGCGTGGTGGTGGCCATCGACGCCCGCCGGGCGACCGCCGACCACGATGGCCCCGCCTTCGAGGTGTACACCCACGGCGGGCGCCGCCCGACCGGCCTCGACGCCGTGGCCTGGGCCGCCGAGTGCGAGCAGCGGGGCGCCGGCGAGATCCTCCTCACGTCGATGGACCGCGACGGCACCCGCGACGGCTTCGACCTCGAGCTCACCAGGGCGGTCAGCGACGCCTGCAACATCCCGGTGATCGCCAGTGGGGGTGTCGGCAGCCTCGACCACCTCGCCGACGGCGTGGAGCAGGGCGGCGCCGACGCGGTGCTGGCGGCGTCGATCTTCCACTTCGGTGAGCACACGGTGGCCGAGGCCAAGGCCCGCATGGCGGAGCGGGGGATCGCGGTCCGCCCGGCGTGAGCCGCCGCCGATTCCCTCTGGTGGCGCCGGTGCTGGCGCTGCTGATCCTCGGCACCGCGGCGTGCGGCTCGGACGGGGGCTCGGGCGCGGCGGACGACCCCGCCCACCCCGCCGCCGATGCCGGCGGCTCCACCGACGACACGGCGTCGGGTGACGGCGGCGACGCCGTGCTGATCCCGCCGGCGGGGGAGACCAGCCCCACGAGTGGCCCGCCCAACACCGACCCCCTGGCGTCGGCCGCCGCCCCCGCCGCCGTCACGTGCGAGGGGCGCACGGCGAGCCCCGCGGCGGCCGCGGACGACCTCGATCTGCGGGTCGTGCTCGGCGAGACGCTGGAGACGGGCCGGATCCGCTGGGCCCTCGAGGTCCGCAACCAGGGCGACGGTCCCGTCACACTGGTGTACCCGACCGCCCAGGACGGCGACGTCGTGCTGCGCCAAGGGGGCGACGAGGCGTACCGGTGGAGCGCTGGGCGGTCGTTCGCCGCCGGCGAGCGGTGCCAGGTCATCGGTGCGGCCCAGTCGTACCGGGTGGAGTTGCCCGGGTCGCCGCTCGCGGTCGAGCCGGGGGACTACGAGCTGGTGGCCCGCCTCAGCGCGACACCTGCGCCCGCTGCGGCCCGGCTCGACGTGACCGTCGAGGACCCGGATGCCGGGTGACGGCCGGTACGGTGGCCGCCATGGCTGACAACGGAGCGGCGCCGCCGTCGACCGGCGACGAGAAGCTCCCCATCAAGATGCTGAACGACCGCATCCTGGTGAAGACGTCGGCGGAGGGCGAGCGGCGGTCCACGGGCGGCATCGTCATCCCCGCCACCGCGCAGGTGGGCAAGCGCCTCGTGTGGGCCGAGGTCGTCGCCTCCGGGCCCAACGTGCGCAGCATCGAGCAGGGCGACCACGTGCTGTTCAACCCCGAGGACCGCTACGAGGTCGAGGTGCGCGGCCAGGACTACGTGATCCTGCGCGAGCGCGACATCCACGCCGTGGCCGCCCCCCGCATCGACGCCTCGGGCTCCACCGGCCTCTACCTCTGAGCGGTCCCGGCACCCCGCAACGCGTTGGGGAGCGCCGGAGCGCCGCCCGTACGATGCCCGGGTGACGTTCGTGGCCGAGCCCATCGAGGTGACCCCCGAGGAGCTCGGCCGGGTCAGCTACAACGCCGACGGGCTCGTGCCGGCCATCGTGCAGGACGCCTCGAACGGCGAGGTGCTGATGATGGCGTGGATGAACGCCGAGTCGCTCGAGCGCACCCTCGCGACGGGGCGCACCTGGTTCTGGAGCCGGTCCCGGGCCGAGCTGTGGTGCAAGGGGGAGACCTCGGGCGACCGCCAGTACGTGCGGGCCGCGTTCTACGACTGTGACGGCGACACCCTGCTGTTCGTGGTCGACCAGGAGGGCGACGGCGCCTGTCACACGGGCGAGCGCTCATGCTTCTTCCGGGCCTTCGGCCGCCCCGACCTCGACCCGACCGCCGCCTCTGCGGCCGACGACGCCTGAACCTCGGAAGGACGGACCCGACGGTGCCCCAGCCCAGCCGCGACGAGTTCCACGCCCTGGCCCGCGACCACACGGTCGTGCCGGTGTGGCGCGACCTGCTGGCCGACATGATCACGCCCGTCGCCGCCTTCGCCCGCCTCGTGGGCGACGGCCCCGGCTTCCTGCTCGAGTCGGTGGAGCACGGCGAGCGCTGGAGCCGCTGGTCGTTCGTCGGGCGCAACCCCCTCACCACCATCGTGGCCAAGGGCGGGCGGCTCGACGTCGACGGCGAGCTGCCCCTCGGCGTCCCCACCGACCAGGGCGTGCTCGCCACCCTCGAGCACCTGCTCGAGGTCTACCGGTCGCCGCAGCTGCCCGACCTGCCCCCGCTGCACGGCGGCGTGATCGGCTACCTGGGCTACGACGTCGTCCGTGAGGTCGAGCACCTGCCCGACGTGCCGCCCGACGACCAGGGCCGGCCCGACGCCGTGCTGTCGGTGATCGGCGAGCTCGCCGCCTTCGACCACTGGCGCCAGCGCGTCACCCTCATCGAGAACGTGATCGTCGAACCGGGGGCCGGCCCGGAGGCGCTCGACGCCGCCTACGACGCCGCCGTGGCCCGGCTCGAGCAGTTGGCCGCCGACGGCGCCCGGCCCGTGGACGAGCCCCTCGTCGAGCCACCCGACCCCGGCGAGCCGCTGCCCGAGGTCACCTCGACCATGGGCGCCGAGCTCTACTGCGCCGCGGTCGACGTGGCCAAGGAGCACATCCTCGCCGGCGACATCTTCCAGGTGGTGCTGGCCCAGCGCTTCGACCTCGAGCTGGGCGCCGACCCGTTCGCGGTGTACCGGGTGCTCCGCCAGGTGAACCCGAGCCCGTACATGTACTTCCTGCGCCACCCCGAGGTCACCATCGTGGGCTCGTCGCCCGAGCCGATGGTCCAGCTCCTCGACGGCCGGGTGGTCTCCCGTCCCATCGCCGGCACCCGCCCGCGGGGCAAGACCGACGAGGAGGACCGCCGCCTCGGCGCCGAGCTGGCCGAGCACCCCAAGGAGGTCGCCGAGCACGTGATGCTGGTCGACCTCGCCCGCAACGACGTGGGTCGGGTCGTGCGCTTCGGCACCGAGAAGGTCGACGAGATGATGACCCTCGAGCACTACAGCCACGTGATGCACCTCACCTCGCAGGTGTCCGGTGAGCTGGCCGAGGGCAAGACGCCGATCGACGTGCTGCGGGCCACGCTGCCGGCGGGCACGGTCTCCGGTGCCCCGAAGGTGCGGGCCATGGAGATCATCGACGCCCTCGAACCGGTGAAGCGGGGGCCCTACGCCGGGGTCGTCGGCTACCTCGACTTCTCCGGCAACATCGACACCGCCATCGCCATCCGCACCATGGTGATCGGCCCCGACGGGATCGCCTCGGTCCAGGCCGGCGCCGGCATCGTGGCCGACAGCGACCCCATGGCCGAGCACGAGGAGACCCAGAACAAGGCCCGGGCCCTCCTGGCCGCGGTGCCCGCCGCCCGCCGGATGACCGCCGCCGCCAAGGACGAGCCCGAGGAGGGCGCATGAGCCTGGTCGAGGACGCCGCCGCGCTGCGGTCCGCCGTCGGTGGCGTGGTCACCGACCGGGAGGTCGTGGAGGTCGCCGGCCCCGACGCCGCCACCTTCCTCCAGGGCCAGCTCAGCCAAGACGTGCTGGGCCTCGGTGAGGGCGACTCGGCGTGGACCTTCGTGCTCCACCCCGACGGCAAGGTGGCCGTCTGGGGGCGGGTGACCCGCCTCGGCCCCGAGCGCTTCGTGCTCGACGTGGACGGGGGTGCCGGCGACGCCGTGGTGACCCGCCTGTCGCGCTTCAAGCTGCGGGTCGACGCGACCATCGAGCGCCTCGACTGGACGGTCGTGGCGCTCCGTGGCCCGGAGTCGCCGGCGGTCGACACCGGCGGTGCGGTCACCGCCGACCCGGCCTGGCCCGGCGTCGTGGGCGTCGATCTGCTGGGTCCGGAGGTGGCCGTCCCCGGCGGCGTCCGTCCGTGCGACCCCGCCGCCCTCGAGGCGCTGCGCATCGAAGCCGGCGTGCCCGCCATGGGCGCCGAGCTCGACGATCACACCATCCCCGCCGAGGCCGGCGTGGTCGAGCGCTCCGTGAGCTTCACCAAGGGCTGCTACACGGGCCAGGAGCTCACGGCCCGCATCGACAGCCGGGGCGGCAACGTCCCGCGGCACCTGCGGGGTCTCGTGCTCGGCGGTGACGGCGCCGAGGTGCCGCCCGCCGGCGCCGAGATCGTGGTCGGCGGCGACGTGGTCGGTGCCGTCACCAGCGCCGCCCCGGGCGCCGCCGGCGAGGTCGTCGCCCTCGGGTACGTGAAGCGGGTGGTCGAGCCGCCCACGGCCGCCACCGTGCGCTGGGACGGCGGGGAGTCGGGCGGTGAGGTGCGGGCACTGCCCCTCCTACCATTGCCCGCGTGACCCACTACGAGGTGCTGGGCGTCGCGCCCACGGCCGACGCCGCCACCGTGCGGCGCGCCTACCTGCGCCTCGCCCGGGAGAACCACCCCGACTTCCACAACGGCGACGACGTCGGCCGGCGCCGGGCCGAGCGGCGCATGCAGGAGGTCAACGCCGCCTGGGCCGTGCTCGGCGACGAGGACGCGCGGCGCGACTACGACCGTGCGCTCGGACAGCCCACCCGGCCCCGTCCCGGATTCGAGCCCAAGTCGGGGCCATCCTGGCACCCCGGCGGCGCGGACGAGGACCCGACCCTCGCCGCCGACCTCGAGGACGACGAGCCGCTCACGGGCGCCTCGGTGCGGGGCTCGTGGACGCTGGTGCCGGTGGCCCTGTTCGCCTCGTCGGTCGTGCTGTTCGCCGTGGCCATGGTGCTACAGGCGGCGCCGCTGCTCGCACTGGCGATGGTCTGCTTCGCCTTCTCCCTGCTCGGCTTCGTGATCCTGCCCTTCGTGGCCATGGGCTCGAGCCGGCGTGACGACCTCGCCGACGGAGGCCGGGCATGACCCCGACGTACCTCGACCGCATCCTCGCCGCCCACCGGGCGGCTGCCGCCCGGGACGATCGCGACCTCGACGACCTCGTCCAGCAGGCACGCGCCCTGCCCCCCACCCGGGGCTTCGAGGCCGCCCTCGAGCGGGCCGGGTTGGGCGTGATCGCCGAGGTGAAGCGCCGCTCGCCGTCGAAGGGCGACCTGCGCCCCGACCTCGATCCGGCCGAGGTGGCCCGGGCCTACGAGCGGGGCGGGGCCGCCTGCCTGTCGGTGCTCACCGACGGGGAGTTCTTCGGCGGTTCGCCCGAGGACCTCGCCGCCGCCCGCTCGGCGGTGTCGCTCCCCGTGATCCGGAAGGACTTCACCGTGTCGTCCCACGACGTGTGCGACGCCCGCCTCATGGGCGCCGACGCCGTCCTGCTCATCGTGGCCGCCCTCGACGACCGCGAGCTGGCCCACCTGCACCTCCTGGCCCTCCAGCTCGGCCTCGACGTGCTGGTCGAGGTCCACGACGCCGACGAGCTCGACCGGGCCCTCGACGTCGGCGCCACCATGATCGGGGTCAACCAGCGGGACCTCGTCACCTTCGCCGTCGACCGCCACCGCGCCGCCGACCTCCGCCCCCTGATGCCCGGGGGCACCGTGTCGGTGGCCGAGTCGGGCGTCGGCGGCCCCGAGGACGCCGCCGCGCTGCGCGCCGCCGGCTACGACGCCATCCTCGTGGGCGAGTCGGTGGTCACCGCCGGCGACCCCGAGGCCGCCGTGCGCGCCTTGGCGTCGGCGTGAACCTCGCCGACTGGGCCGACCTGGCGGCGTCCGAGCAGGGCCTGGTCGTCGTGTCGACCGTGCGCGCCGACGGCACCGTGCAGGCGTCGCTGGTGAACGCCGGCGTGCTGGCCCACCCGTTCGACGACGCCGGCGGCGAGGTCGCCGCCTTCGTCACCTACGGCCCGGCCAAGCTGGCCAACCTGCGGGCCCGGCCCCAGCTCGCGCTCACCGTCCGCTCCGGCTGGCGGTGGGCGACGCTCGAAGGCACCGCGGAGATCGTCGGGCCAGACGACCCCCACCCCGACGTCGACGCCGAGCGCCTCCGCCTGCTGCTCCGCGGCGTCTTCACCGCCGCCGGTGGCACCCACGACGACTGGGACGCCTACGACGCCACCATGGCCGCCGACCGCCGCGCCGCCGTCCTCGTCACCCCCACCCGGATCTACACCAACCCCGGCTGACCGGCCGGGGCGTTCAACGGAACGCCCGCCCCTCAGACCGGTGAGAGCTCCACCTCCGCCGTGTAACCGATGAACCGGAGAGGCCCGTCGTCTTGCTCCCGCCCGTCAGCCCTCGTCCGGGGCTGGAGAACCGTCGAACCGGGGAGCGGGACGAGCGTGCCGTTGTGGGCTTCGAAGCGCTGGTAGACGGCGTTGATGGCACGCACCGCGACCGATGTCGGCGTTTCGACCTCATCGGAGTGGTGGTCGTAGGCCCAGGCGACGGCCCCGACGACCTCGGCGTCGCGAGGCGACGGCCAGTGGAGCGACGGCTCGGCGCGGATCCGCCACGAAACGACGTCACCGACCGCGAAGGGCTCCCCGCAGCACTGGAGCTCCCAATCGGCGATCCACACCACCCCGGCCATGCGACGAGGCTCGCACGTCCACCACCGGGCCACCATCGAAGATCCGCTGCCGCGACGGGCGAGCGGGCGCTCCGGGTGCGTTCCGTGGAACGTTTTCGGGGCGGGGTTCTTGTCGGTGGGGGTGGGGATGATGGACCTCCGAACCCCGCTCTCGAGGAGGTCCTGTCATGGCCGTTGCCGCCGTTGTCGTGGATGCGAGCGAGGTGGCGCCGGGGGACCCGGCGGGACTGTCCGATGACCGGTTGGCGGCGGAGATCTCGACGCTGGCGGGGCACATCGCGGCGGCGATGTGTCGGTGGTTGCTGCTGGTGGCGGAGTTCGATCGGCGTGAGGCGTGCGGGGCGTGGGACTGCCGGTCGTGTGCGCACTGGTTGTCGTGGCGGTGCGGGGTGAACCTGCGCACCGCCCAGGAACAGCTCCGGGTCGCGCATGCCCTGGGGCGGCTCCCGCGGGTGCGGGCGCACTCTGTGGGCACGCCCTCGCCGGGTCCGGCGACGACGAGCACGGACTGGTCGCCGACCCGGCTGCGACGGTGGTGGTCCACGTCGACGACGGCGTGATGGGCCACGACGCCGACGGGGCCTGCCGCCTCGCGGACGGCCCCAACCTCGCCCCTGAGACCGCGAGGCGCCTCGCCTGTGACGCGACGACGTTCACGATCGCGACGGGGCCCGACGGGACGCCCAGGCTGGTGGACAAGGCCGCCAAGACCGTCAGTCGCACCCTGCGCCGCGAGGTCGCCGCCCGCGACCAGGGGCACTGCCGGTTCCCGGGCTGCGACCTGCTCGGCCGCCACCAGGTCCACCACATGGTCCACCAGGAACACGGCGGCCCCCACGCCGTCGAGAACCTCATCACCCTCTGTGCGTTCCACCACCGCGTCGTGCACGAACGCGGCTATCGCATCGAGCTCCTGATGGGCGAGACCATCGTCCACCGCCCCGGACGCACCCCCGTCACCAACGCCCCCATCCCGGCGCCCGACGGGCCCGACCTCACCACCCTGCACCACCTCGCCGACCTCGCCATCGCCGAAGAGACCATCACCGGCCACTGGGACGGCACCCGCCTCCGCCACGACGACCTCTCCTGGGCCATCGCCTTCCTCAACGCCCGCCGCACCACCCCCACCGACCCCACCACCAACTGACCCGCCCTCGCCGACGCTCCACGGAACGCCGACGCTGTGGATGCACCGCGGCGTCGTCGGCTGGCTCGTCACCGAACACCGGTGAACGCGCATCCACGGCGCTAGCGCCGCCGGCAGCGGCCACGACGCCCTGGTCGTCGGCCATTGCCGCATTCGGGCCGGGGAATGCTTGGGGGGACGCCGACGCGCTCCGGTAGCGTCCACCCCGCATGTTCGTGAAGATCTGCGGGATCACCTCCGAGGAGGACGCGCTGCTGGCGGTGGCCATGGGCGCCGACGCCGTGGGGTTCATCTTCGCCCCGTCGACCCGCCAGGTGCAGGCGACGCGGGTGCGTGACATCGTCACCCGGCTGCCGCGCGAGATCCTCACCGTGGGCGTGTTCCGCGACGCCGCCCCCGAGCAGGTGCTCGACATCTACCAGGAGTGCCGCCTCACCGGCGTCCAGCTCCACGGCCACGAGACCATCGAGGAGAGCCAGTGGCTGTCCCAGCGGGTCGAGTTCCTGATCCAGGCCCTGCCCGCCGGTTCGCCCGACCTGGCCCACATCGACGACTACGCCGCCAACGCGGTGCTCATCGACTCCGCCACCCCTGGGTCCGGTGAGGTGTTCGACTGGTCGCTCGCCGAGGGCGCCCCGTCGCACCGCAAGGTGATCCTCGCCGGCGGCCTCACGCCCGACAACGTCGCCGACGCCATCCGCACGGTCGAGCCGTGGGGCGTGGACGTGGCCACGGGGGTCGAGTCCGAGCCCGGCCGCAAGGACGCCACCAAGCTGAAGGCCTTCATCAACGCGGCCCGAGCGGCGGCCCCGGCGGGCTACGAGGGCACCGGGGTGGGCCCGTACGACTGGCAGGAGGACCTGTGACCGTCATGGCCGATCCCGGGGCGGACGGCCGCTTCGGGGAGTTCGGGGGCCGCTTCGTGCCCGAGACCCTCGTGCCGGCCTGCGCCGAGCTCGAGCGGGCGTTCACCGAGGCCTGGGCCGATCCGACCTTCCGCACCGAGCTCGACGACCTGCTGCGGGACTACGCCGGCCGCCCCTCGCTGCTCACCGAGTGCGGGCGCCTGTCCGAGCACCTGGGCCTGCGCCTCGTGCTCAAGCGGGAGGACCTCAACCACACGGGCTCGCACAAGATCAACAACGTGCTGGGTCAGGCCCTGCTGGCCAAGCGCATGGGCAAGACCCGACTCGTGGCCGAGACCGGCGCCGGCCAGCACGGCGTCGCCTCCGCCACCGCGGCGGCGCTGCTCGGCATGGAGTGCATGGTCTACATGGGCGCGGTCGACATGGAGCGACAGGCCCTCAACGTGTTCCGGATGCGCCTGCTGGGGGCCGAGGTGCGGTCCGCCGAGTCCGGCAGCCGCACGCTCAAGGACGCCATCAACGAGGCCATGCGGGACTGGGTCGCCACCGTCGAGGACAGCCACTACTGCCTCGGCTCGGTGATGGGTCCGCACCCGTACCCGTGGATGGTCCGCCAGTTCCACCGGGTCATCGGCGACGAGGCCCGGGCCCAGTGCCTCGACCGCCTCGGCGCGCTGCCCGACGTCGTCACCGCCTGCGTGGGGGGCGGCTCGAACGCCATCGGCATCTTCTCGGGCTTCGCCGACGACGAGGACGTCGAGCTGGTCGGTGTCGAGCCCGCCGGCGGCGCGGCCGTGGGCCGGGGCGTCCCCGGCGTGGTCCACGGCTCGAAGTCGTTCCTGCTGCAGGACGAGTGGGGGCAGGTGCTCGAGGCCGAGTCGATCTCCGCCGGCCTCGACTACCCGGGCGTCGGGCCCGAGCACGCCCACCTCGCCGCCATCGGTCGGGCCCGCTACGAGCAGGTGACCGACGCCGAGGTGCTCGACGCCTTCACCCTGCTGTCCCGCTACGAGGGCATCATCCCGGCCCTCGAGCCCGCCCACGCCCTGGCCTGGGTGTCCCGGGAGCGGGCCTCCCTGGCGGGCAAGACCGTGCTGTTGAACCTGTCGGGCCGCGGCGACAAGGACGTCGACCAGGTGATGGGGATCCTGGGGTGAGCGCCGACGCGGGCGGGTACGGGGCCCTCGAGGCCCACCTGCGGGCGCGCCGGGAGTCGGGCGCCAAGCTGCTCGTGCCCTACGTGACCGGGGGCTACGACGACGAGTGGCTCGAGGTCGTGCGGGCCGTGGCCGACGCCGGCGCCGACGCGGTCGAGATCGGCATCCCGTTCTCGGACCCCGTGATGGACGGCCCCGTCATCCAGCAGGCGTCCGAGCAGGCGCTGCGCCGCGGCACCACGCCGATGTCGATCCTGACCCAGCTGGCCGACCTCGACGCCGGGATCCCGCTGACGGTGATGCTCTACTACAACACCGTCTTCCACATGGGCCACGAGCGCTTCGCCGCCGAGCTCGTCGAGGCGGGCGTGGCCGGCGCGATCGTGCCCGACCTGCCCCTCGAGGAGGTCGGGCCGTGGGCCGAGGCCGCCGATGCCGCCGGCGTCGAGACGGTGATGCTGGCGGCGCCCACCGCCCCCGACGAGCGCCTGCCCCGGATCTGCGCCCGGGCCCGTGGCTTCGTCTACGCCGTGGGCCTGCTCGGCGTGACGGGGGAGCGCGACGCGCTGGCGGCGTCCGCCACGGTCATCGCCCACCGGGTGAAGGCGGTCACCGACCACCCGGTGCTCATCGGCGTCGGGGTGGGGACACCGGCCCAGGCGGTCGAGGCGTCGCAGGCCGCCGACGGGGTGGTCGTGGGCTCGGCCCTCGTGCGACGCCTCCTCGAGGGCGCCGGGCCGGAGGGCGCGGGCGCCTTCGTGGGCGAGCTGCGGGCCGCACTCGACGCCTGAAACGCCCCTTTATCACAGGGATCTCGCGATCTCGCGGACCCCATTCGGCGAATCGGACGCAGGCTCCGAAATGCTTGACACGGGGGTGCGGATCTACTCGTCTGGTGCCTCAGAGGCCCGAAAACCCCGACTCCCACTGGCCTTTCAGGAGGTCCAAACCCATGAACAAGACCGAGCTGGTCGATGCCATCGCCACCAAGACCGGTGTGACCAAGGCCGACGCCGCCAAGGTGCTCGACGGTTTCTTCGAGGTCGCGTCGGAGGTCGTCGGCAAGGGCGACGAGAAGATCACCCTGCCCGGCTTCCTGGCCATCGAGCGGACCCACCGGTCCGCCCGCGAGGGCCGCAACCCGGCCACCGGCGAGACCATCCAGATCCCCGCCGGCTACGGCGTGAAGGTCTCGGCGGGCAGCAAGCTGAAGGCCGCCGCCAAGTAGCAGCGGTTCGCACCAGTGAGATCAGGACGGGGGGCGGCGCTGCGGCGCCGCCCCCCGCCGCGTCCGGGCGGCGATCGACCGGCGACGGCCGCCACGGGGTCGTGGCCCCCGTCGGTCGCGGTGGCTACGGTCGGGGCATGGCACTCGAATCCGGCGACAAGGCCCCTGCGTTCACCCTCCTCGACCAGTCGGGCAACAAGGTGCGGCTGTCCTCGTTCAAGGGCCGCAAGGTGATGCTGTACTTCTACCCGAAGGCCGACACGCCGGGTTGCACGACGCAGTCCTGCAACCTGCGCGACATCGCCGGCGACATCGGCGACACGCAGATCCTGGGCGTCAGCCCCGACAAGCCCGAGAAGCAGGCCAAGTTCGACGAGAAGTACGGGCTGGGCTTCCCCCTCCTCGCCGACGAGGACCACGCCGTGGCCGAGGCCTACGGCGTCTGGGGCGAGAAGAAGAACTATGGCCGCACCTACATGGGCATCATCCGCTCGGCGTTCCTGATCGACGAGAAGGGCAAGATCGCCCACGCCTGGTACAAGATCAGCCCCAAGGACACCCCGCTGAAGCTCCAGGCTGCCCTGGACGAGGCCTGAACGGCCCCGTGGCGCCCCTGCCGCCCCCCGAGGCGGTCCTGCCCCATCGGGAGCCGTTCCTCTTCCTGGACGACGTCACCGAGCTCACCGACGCCGGCACCGCCCGGGGCACGTGGCACCTCACCGGCGACGAACCCTTCTTCGCCGGCCACTTTCCGGGCCTGCCCACCCTGCCGGGCGTCCTCATGCTCGAGGCCATCGCCCAGCTGGGCGCCTATGCGGTCCTGAGCGACGAGCGCACCGCCGGCAAGCTCCCGCTCTTCGGCGGCGTCGACGGCGCGAGGTTCCGCCGCCAGGTGAGCCCCGGCGACACCCTCACGTTGGAGGTAGAGCTCGGGAGGATGTCCAGCCGAGCCGGCAAGGGCCACGGAAGAGCCCGGGTGGACGATCAGTTGGCCTGCGAGTGCGACCTGTTGTTCGTCCTGGTGGACGCCCCGACGTAGGCAGGCGGGGGCGACGAGCCGAAGGCAAGTGCGCTCCGCGAGGCGTGACGAAGCGAGCGGGGCGCCGAGCCCTTCACGAGGGTCGGGACGACCGGCCGCCAGGGCACGGCCGGCGGGCGAACGGGTGGCGCCGCTCCGAGGGTCCACGAAGACCGGCGCACGGCTCGAAGCACGCACCGGTGGAAGTCTCTGAGGACGGACCGCCAGGCGCCGGTCTCCAGTGGAGACGGAGCGGTGACAGGACCCGTTCGACCAGAGGCCGTGGAACCCCAGCGCTACGCAGGCGGACCGAACACGAGGCACCCGTTGTGGCCGCCGAACCCGAAGCTGTTCGACAGCAGCGCCGACGGGGTCCAGGGCCGGTAGGTGCCGGTGACCACGTCGATGCCGGGGATCTCGGGATCGACGGTGGTGGTGCCCATGGTGGGCGGGATCAGCCCGCGCTGGATCGAGAGCACGGACGCCGCCGCCTCCAGGGCGCCGGCGGCGCCGAGGGAGTGGCCGGTGACGCCCTTGATGGAGGTGACGGGCGGGCCGTTGGCCCCGAAGACCTTGGCGATGGCCTCGGCCTCGGCGGCGTCGTTGAGCGGGGTGGAGGTGCCGTGGGCGTTGATCTGGCCGACCGCCGAGGCGGGCACGCCGGCGTCGGCGAGGGCCTGCTCCATGCAGGAGACGGCGCCGGACCCGCCGGGGGAGGGGGCGGTGATGTGGTGGGCGTCGGCGGTGCTGGCGCCGCCGAGGACCTCGGCGAGGATGGTGGCGCCGCGGGCGACGGCCCGGTCCCAGTTCTCGAGGCACAGCACGCCGGCGCCCTCGGCGATGACGAAGCCGTCGCGCTCGGCGTCGAAGGGGCACGAGCGGCCCGACGACGAGATCGCGGTCATGTTGATGAAGCCCTGGATGGCGGTGGGCGTGAGCGCGGCTTCGGCGCTGCCGCCGAGCACGACCTCGCAGCGACCGGCGGCGATGAGCATCGCCGCGTGGGTGATGGAGTGCGTGCCGGCGGCGCAGGCGGTGCTGATGGTCTCGCAGGGGCCCCGCCAGCCGTGGCGCATCGACACCGAGGCGGCGCCGGCGTTGGCCATCATCATGGGGACCAGGAAGGGGGAGACCCGGCGGGCGCCCTTCATGTAGTAGGTCTGCACCCCGTTCTCGAGGGTGTTGAGCCCGCCGACGCCGGTGCCGATGATCACGCCGGCCCGGTCGGGGTCGGGGTTGAGGTCGCCGGCCTGCTCGAGGGCCTGCTGCGCCGCCGCGAGCGCGAACTGCGCGAAGCGGTCGGTGCGCCGGGCCTCCTTCGGGTTCTCGAACCAGTCGTCGGCGTCGAAGTCGGGCACCTCGCGGCGGTCGGACGGCTCGACAGGTGTGCCGAGGCCGTCCCAGAACGCGTCGCGGCCCACGCCGCACGGCGCGACCACACCCACTCCGGTGACGGCGACGCGGGCGCCCAGCATCGTGCTAGCCGAGCTTGCCCTTGACGAGGTCGAAGGCCTGCCCGACGGTCTCGATGCCTTCGAGCTCCTCCTCGTCGACGGTCACGTCGAACTCCTCCTCGAGGGCCATGACCAGCTCGACGAGGTCGAGGCTGTCGGCGTCGAGGTCGTCGCCGAAGGTGGCCTCACGGGTCACCTGGGCGGGCTCGACGGAGAGGATCTCCACCGCGCACCGCTTGAACCGTTCGAAATCTGCGTCGTCGCTCACGCTGTCTCCGCTTGTCTGTGATCGTGGGGGCGATCGGTCGTCGGACGGGGAATGGCCCTAGGTTCCCATGCCCATGCCACCGTCGACGGGGATCACCGCGCCGGTGATGTAGGCGGCCTCGTCGGAGGCCAGGAACCTGATCGTCGACGCTACCTCGTCGGGCGTGCCGAACCTCCCGAGGGGGACCACGCCGGCGATGGCCTCGCGGCGGTCCTCGGCGAGGGCGTCGGTCATGTCCGTGGCGATGGGGCCGGGCGCCACGACGTTGACGGTGATGCTGCGCGAGCCGAACTCCCGGGCCATCGAACGGGCGAGGCCCACGAGGCCGGCCTTGGAGGCCGCGTAGTTGGCCTGGCCGGCCGAGCCGAGGTGGGCCACCACCGAGGAGAGGAAGATCACGCGGCCCCAGCGGGCCCGCATCATCTTGGTCACGGCCCGCTTGGCGACCCGGTAGGAGCCGGTCAGGTTGGTGTCGACCACCGTGGTGAAGTCGTCCTCCGACATCCGCACGAGGAGGCCGTCGCCCGTGGCGCCGGCGTTCGACACGAGCACCTCGACGGGCCCCAGCTCGGCCTCGATGGTCGTGAACGCGGCCTCGACCTGGTCCCCGTCGGTCACGTCGCACGGCACCCAGAGCACCCCTTCCAGACCGGTCGTGTCGTCCGGGGGGCCGCTGCGGTGGGTGACGGCGACGCGGTCGCCGGCGGCCACGAAGGCGCGGGCGGTGGCGAGGCCGATCCCACGGGACCCGCCGGTGACGAGGACGACGCGGCTCACAGGGCGGGCTCGGTGGCGTTCACGGCTGCCACCGTAGAACAGCACTGCCCCAGGCCAGGCCGGCGCCCACGCCGCTGAGCAGGACCAGATCACCGGGCGTGAGCCGTCCGGACCCGAGCGCGTCGGCGAGGGCGAGGGGGATCGACGCGGCCGAGGTGTTGCCGGTGCGCTCGAGCACGATCGCGGTGCGCTCGACCGGGATCCCCAGCCGGTCGCCGGCACCCTCGATGATGCGGCGGTTGGCCTGGTGGGGGACGAACAGGTCGACCTCCGCGGCGGTGACGCCCGCCTGCGCCAGCGCCGCGGTCGACGACTCGACCATGGCCCGCACCGCTCGCCGGTAGACCTCGCGCCCGTCCATGCGCAGGAAGGCGCCGCGGTCGGCGTAGAGCAGGCCGGCGCCGTGGCCGTCGCCGCCCAGGTGGTGGCCGAGCAGGGTCTCCGGGCCGTCGTCGGCCTCGAGGACCACGGCGGCGGCACCGTCACCGAAGAGCACGGCCGTCTCGCGGTCGTCCCAGTCGGTGATGCGGCTGAGGGTCTCGGCCCCCACGAGGAGGACACGCCGCATCCCGGTGGCCATCAGGCCCCGAGCCACGACCAGGCCGTAGACGAAGCCGGAGCAGGCCGCGTGCAGGTCGAACGCGGCGCACCGGTCCAGGCCCAGCGCCGCCTGCACCACGGAGGCCGTCGCCGGCGTGGTCTGGTCCGGGGTGATGGTGGCGACGAGGACGAGGTCGACCGGCCCGGGCGAGCGCTCCAGCGCCTCACGCGCCGCGGCGACGGCCAGCTCGGTGGTGCTCGACCCCACCCGGCGCTCGGCGATGCCCGTGCGCTCCCGGATCCACTCGTCCGAGGTGTCGAGCCAGCCCTCCAGGTCCGTGTTGGTGACGGTCTTGTCCGGCAGGACCGAACCCCAGCCGGTCAGCCGCACCGTGGTCACGCGCCGTCGACCGCCAGCCAGGCGACGGGCTGGCTGGGCGTCACCCGCTCGAGGTCGAGGGCGAGGAACCCCGCGAACCGTCCGGCGAAGGCGGAGTGCACCGGCTCGTCGCCGACGTGGCCGACGACGGCGCCGGGCTCGACGAGGGCACCGTGCTCGTGGTGGGTGTGGCGCTGGAAGACGCCGGCCGTCGGGGCCAGGACCAGGCGGGCGTCGATGGCCACGTGCTCACCGATGCGGCCCTGGTAGGGACCGGGGCCGGCGAGGTCCTCGACCAGGCCCACGAGGTCGTCCGGGGTCGACACCGACAGGGCCCGGGCGTCGGGGGCGCAGCGCTTGGCCAGGCCGGTCAGGACGTTGCCCGGCCCGAGCTCGATCAGCTTGGTGACCCCCTCCTCGACCAGTGCGGCGACGCTCTGGCGCCACCGCACCGGGGTGCACAGCTGCGCGAGGAGCAGGTCCTCCCACCCCGACGCCTCCCGGTGGACCATGGCGTCGACGTTGGTGACGACGGGGGTGTCCGCGTCTCGCCACACCGGGGCGTCCAGGGCCTTGGCCAGGCGGTCGCGGGCGCCCGCCATCAGGGGGCTGTGGAAGGCGCCGCCGACCTTGAGCGGCACCACCTTGCGGGCACCGAGCTCCTTGGCGACGACCTTGGCGCTCTCGAGGCCCTCGGGGGTGCCGGCCACGACGGTGTGGCCGGGCGCGTTGTAGTTGGCCGCCCACACGTCGCCGCCGGCACGGGCGCAGGCGACCGCGACCTGGTCCTCGTCGAGGCCGAGGACGGAGGCCATGGAGCCGGCGCGCTCGTCGGCGGCCCGCTGCATGGCCTCGCCCCGCTCGACGACGAGCCGGACGCCCTCCTCGAAGCTCACTACGCCCGCGGCGGTGAGGGCGCTGTACTCGCCGAGGCTGTGGCCCGCGACGAGGGCGGGGCTCACGCCGAGCCGCTCGACCGCGTCGAGGGCGACCATCGAGGCGACGTAGGTCGCGAGCTGGGCGTTGCGGGTCTCCTGGAGCTCCTCGGCCTCGGCGTGGAGCAGGAGGTGGGCCACGTCGCGCCCCGCCGCGCCTGTCGCCTCCTCGACCAGCTCCCAGGACGGGTGGCCCGTCCACGCCTCACCGAAGCCGGGTCGCTGGGAGCCCTGGCCGGGGAAGGTGAAGGCGATCATCGAGGGTTCCGACCGGGCGGCCGGCGCCGCCGTTACATCGGGCCCCCGGGCCCGGAGGGTCAGCCCTGCCAGCGGAGGAGGGCGCTGGCCCAGGCCATGCCCGCGCCGAAGCCCACGAAGAGCACGTCGTCGCCGTCGTGGATGCGGCCCTGGTCGAGCGCCGCGGCGAGCGCCAGGGGCACGGAGGCCGCCGAGGTGTTGCCCACGGTCTCGATGACCATCGAGGCCCTCTCCCGGGGGATGCTGAGCCCGTCGAGGCCGGCCTCGATGATGCGGGCGTTGGCCTGGTGGGGGACGACGAGGTCGACGTCGGCGGTCGTGCGCCCGGCCCGCTCGAGGGTGCGACCGCACGAGCCCACCATCGCGTCGACCGCCCGCCGGAAGACCTCCTTGCCGTCCATGCGGAGGTAGCCGCCGAGGTCGGCGCGCAGGATGCCCTCGGCGGCGCCGTCGCTGCCGACGTCGTAGCCGAGGAGGTTGTCCTCGCCGTCGGTCGCCTCCAGCACCACGGCGCCGGCGCCGTCGGCGAAGATGATCGCGGTGCGCCGGTCCTCCCAGTCGGTGATCCGGCTGAGCGTGTCGACGCCGACCAGCAGGATGCGCCGCATGCCTGTGGCGAGCAGTCCCCGGGCGGTGACGAGGCCGTAGACGAAGCCGGAGCAGGCGGCGGCGAGGTCGAAGGCGCCGCAGTCCTCGAGGCCGAGCGCGGCCTGCACGTAGGACGCCGTGGCCGGCGTGACCTGGTCGGGCGTGATGGTCGCGACGAGGACGAGGTCGACGGGCCCGGGAGACCGCTCCAGCGCCTGGCGGCCCGCGGCGACCGCGAGCTCCGTGGTGCTGTCGCCGACCCGGCGTTCGGCGATGCCGGTGCGCTCGCGGATCCAGGCGTCCTCGGTGTCGAGCCAGCCCTCGAGGTCGGCGTTGGTCACCGTCTTGTCGGGCAGGGCGGTGCCCCACCCGGTGATGCGGAAGCCGGCCACGGTCGTTCGCTACCTGCTCGTCACCCGGTCGCGCTCACGAGTCGCGGCCCGGACCACCGGGCGGCGGGCCGTAGCGGCGCTCGTTGCGGGTGATCAGCTGGTCGCGCACGATCGCGAGCGCGCCGACCAGCACCACCAGGACCAACAGCCGCCGTGGCCAACGGCGCTTCTTCGTACCCTCGGACATCGCCCACGAGGGTACGCTCCGTGGCCCCTCGAACCCACGCCCGGGTGGAGGAACGGCAGACTCGGTGGATTCAAAATCCACTGTCCGTGAGGACGTGCGGGTTCGAATCCCGCCCCGGGCACCACGCGACGGCGCCGGGGCCGGGGCGGGCACGGCCGGCTACTGCGGCGAGCCGCTGGTGATCGCCCCACCCCGGTTGGCAGCGCAGAACTCGGGCGCCGAGTGGGTGGCGCAGGCCTCGCCGACGGAGGGGAAGTCCACGACGACACGGTCCACCCCGGGGGCGGCCTGCAGCAGGCGCTGGAGGGTGCGCTCGGTGCTCTGGCGACCCAGCTCGAACAGCTCGGTGTCCTGGCGGGCGCCGTCGAGCATGCGCGATCGGCCGGCGTCGGCGAGCTCCTGCTGCTGGATCGCCTGACCGTCACCGGTGACGACCTCGGCACCCCGGCTGAGCAGGCCGGTCGACTCGTCGATGGTCTGCACCGGGCCCTCGTCCACCTCGGCGATGCGGGGCAGGGGTGCCCGGACGTGGACCACGCCGTCCGCGACCGTGATGTCGGCCGGCGTCAGCTCGCTCAGGTCGACCCGCAACTCGACGCGGCCCGGTCCCACCTCGGCCACCTCGTGCTCGCCGGCGAGGGCGCCGGGCACCTCCTGGGATCCCAGCAGCGGTACCTGGACGGTGATGTCGTTGTCGGCCTCCACCGTGGTGGCGGCGATGTTGCGCTCGGCCACGACGAGGTCGGCCTGCTCGGTCAGCGCCTCGAGGATCACCGTGGGGTCGGCCTCGACCTCGGTGTCCGACGTGATCTGCGCGTGGAGGAACGACGGGTCGATCAGGCCGGCGCGCACGGCTAGGGCGCCGAGCACCAGGGCGCCGAGCGCCGAGACGAGGACGAACCAGCGGAGGGGCAGGCGCGCAGCGCGGCCGCGGTCAGCAGTGGCGAGGACCACAGGGAAGCTCCTGTCGAAGAAGGGGAACCGTCACCCTGGCGGTAGGCGACGGGTGTGACCGCAGCGCTGCGCAGTACGGCCCACACGGGTATCAACGACGCGGATCGTGCCCCGGTTCCCACCGGGCCCGGCGGTAGGGTGCGCCGCATGGCCCGCTCGCTCGTCGAACGCCGCCTCATCGAGGTCGGCGACCGGCTGAAGGCCCTGCGCACCGACCTGCGCGTGGCCGACGAGCAGCTCGCCCACCTCGCCGAGGAGGCCGAGGACACCCGCCTGCGCTCCCTGGTCTCGGAGACGCCGCTGGCCGAGCGGGAGTACCGCGACGCCCAGCGCCACGCGGACGCGATGGAGCGCCACCGGCGGGAGGTGAGCACCGAGATCGCCCGCCTCGAGCAGGCGCAGGACGAGCTCCTCGACCGCCTCCTCGTCGAACCGGACTGACGACACCGCGGCGAGCGGATCGGCGTCGGGAACGGCCTCACGGCCGGCGCCGCCGATCCGATGGGAGACGATGGAGACGGTCGTCCTCGACCCCGCGCGCATCCGGGGCGGCGCCGACGAGGTGGACGACCCCCGCTGGGCCCTCGCCACGTGGGCGTGCGTGGCCGTCGCGGTGGCGTTCCACGTCGTGACCATCCTGCGGGGCAGCTGGGCCTGGCTCGTCGACCAGCTCCCCGACGACGCCTTCTACTACCTCGAGATCGCCCGACACCTCGGCGCGGGGGACGGGGCGACGTTCGACGGCATCAACCAGACGAACGGCTTCCACCCGCTGTGGCAGTTCATCCTCGTGCCGCTCGCGATGGCCCTGCCGGGCGACGCCGCGCTCGTGCGGGCGGCGATGCTGCTGGGCGTGGCCCTCGGGGTCGGCGGGGTCGTGCTCGTCGCCCGCTTCGTCCGGCCCGTCGTGGGTGGCGGCGCGGCCGCACTCGGGGCCCTCCTGGCGATCCACGGCGACGTGGGCACCTGGTGGCTGCGCAACGGCATGGAGTCCTCGCTGCTGGTGTTCGCGCTCAGCCTGCTCCTGGTGGCGTTGGGCCGCTTCGACCGCCGGCGGGACCCGCGCTCGGCGTTGCTGGTGGGCCTGGCCTGCGGCGCGGTCGTCCTGGCCCGGATGGACTTCGCCCTCGTCGTCGGCGCCGTGCCGCTGGTGCTGGCCGTCCGCGTGCGACGGTGGTGGCCCCTCGTCCGCAGTGCGATCGGTGCCGCCGCGGTGGCCGGGCCGGTGCTGGCCTGGGAGCTCCTCGCCTTCGGGCACGTCCTGAGCGTCAGCGGGACCGTGAAGCTGGCCGAGGTGCGGCGCGGCGCCGAGGCGGAATGGGGCGGCATGGCGAGCCCGGGCTACCTGGCCCACGCCGGCGGGGCGGCGGTCGACGTCGCCCGCTCGGTGGGCAGGGACCTCGGCGGGACGGTCTTCAGCCCCGGGGGCGGGTTCCTGGGGACGATGGCGGGCTACGCCTTCGTGATCGTCGGCGCCGCCGGCTGCGTCCTGCTGGCCCGCCGCCGACGCGAGGAGCGGGCCGGGGCGGCACGCACCGACGCGCCGAACCGGGGGGCGGACGCCGGGCCTGGCTCGACCAGCGGGGTCGTGTTCGCCGTCGCCACCGTGGGCGGCATGGTCCTGGCCAAGACCGTCGTCGACGTCCTGGTCATGCCCGACTGGGCCGCGATGTGGTACTCGGCGCCGTTGCGCGTCGCCGTGGGCATGATCCTCGGCATCGGCACCTGGGAGGTCCTCGTCCGCCTGGCGACCGCCGGTGGCCGCCGGGCGCTGGCCGTGGGCCTCGCCGTGGTGCTGCTCCTCGCGCTGCCGGTGACCGCCTGGGGCCGATCCGCCACCGACGCGACGCAGGGCGCCAGCTGGCAGCAGACGCTGGTCCAGGCGGGGGACTGGGTGCGCTCGGCGGGACCCGACGGGCGCTACGGCGCCTTCGACGCCGGCGTCCTGGGCTACCGACTCGACGGCGAGCGCACCGTGGTGAACCTCGACGGCCTCGTGAACGACTACGACTACGCCCGGTTCCTGGGCCAGCAGCCGTCGCTGCGGGCCCGGCTCGCCCACCAGGGCATCGACGTCCTCGTCAACCGGCTGAGCGCGGCGGAGCGGGCCGAGCTCGACTGCGCGCGACCGCTCTGGCGGTCCCCGGAGCCCGCCATCTACGACGGCGTCGCGTCGTACGTCTACGTGCTCGACGTGCGCACCTGTCGGTAGCCCGACCGCCCTCCCGCGCGGCCCCGGTGGCGGGCACGGGTCCGCCGCGGGCACGGGCTACCCTGCGTTGGCACCCGAGCGAAAGGCGCCGACGTTGCCCACCCGAGTCGTGATCGCCGAGGACGAGGCCATCATCCGCCTCGACCTCAAGGAGACCCTCGAAGAGGAGGGCTACGACGTGGTGGGCGAGACCGGCCGCGGCGACGAGGCCGTCGAGCTCGTGAAGCAGCACGAGCCCGACATCGCCATCCTCGACATCAAGATGCCGGGCCTCGACGGCCTGTCTGCCGCCCGGGAGATCGCCGGCGAGCGCCGGGCCGCGGTGCTGATCCTGACCGCGTTCAGCCAGCGCGACCTGATCGAGCAGGCCCGCGACGCCGGCGCCCTGGCCTACCTCGTCAAGCCGTTCCAGCGCAGCGAGCTCATCCCCGCCGTCGAGGTCGCCCTCGGCGTCTTCAAGGAGATGAAGGCGCTGCACGAGCAGACCGCGAGCCTCGAGGAGCAGCTCGAGACCCGCAAGATCGTCGACCGGGCCAAGGGCCAGATCATGGACGCCCACGGCCTGTCCGAGCACGAGGCCTTCGGGTTCATCCAGAAGCGGGCCATGCAGGAGCGCCAGACCATGAAGGCCGTGGCCGAGCGCGTGATCGCCGGGGAGCTCTCGCCGGAGCCCCGCTGATGGGCACCAACGCCGACTCCCGGCGCGTGATGCTGATCGACGGCAACTCGCTCACCTACCGCGCCTTCTTCGCCCTGCCGACCGACCTGGCCACCGCCTCGGGCCAGGTGACCAACGCCGTCCTCGGCTTCACCACGATGCTCACGTACCTCCTGCGCGAGCACCAGCCCGACTCGATCGTCGTGGCCTTCGACCGGCCCGAGCCGACGTTCCGCCACGAGCGCATCCCCACCTACAAGGGCAACCGCGACGAGGCCCCGGACATCCTGCGCCAGCAGATGGGCCTGGTGCGCCAGGTGCTCGACGTCCTGCACATCACCACGGTGGAGATCGCCGGCTTCGAGGCCGACGACGTGATCGCCACCCTGGCCGAGCAGGCCAAGGGCCAAGGCCACGAGGTCGTGATCGTCACGGGCGACCGGGACGCCTACCAGCTCGTCGAAGACCCCCACATCCGGGTGCTCTACAACAAGCGGGGCGTATCGGACTACGCGCTCTACGACGAGGCCGGCATCGAGGAGCGCACCGGCGTGCACCCCCGGCTCTACGTCCAGTACGCGGCCATGCGCGGCGACCAGTCCGACAACCTCCCCGGGGTCCCCGGGGTGGGGGAGAAGACTGCCGCCAAGCTGCTCAACACCTACGGCTCGCTCGACGGCATCTTCGCCCACGTCGACGAGCAGACCCCGAAGCTCCGCGAGAACCTCGCCGCCCACGAGGAGCAGGTCCGGCTCAACGCCGAGGTCATGGTCCTGGTGCGCGACGTGGACGTGTCGTGCGACTTCGCGGCGGCCACCATCGACGACGTCGATCCCGAGGAGGTCCGCCAGCTCTTCGACTTCCTCGAGTTCCGGGGCAAGTTCGAACTGCTCGACGAGGCCCTCGGTGGCCGCCTGGGCAGCGGCGGCACGGGTGGCGGCGGCCGTGGCGGTGCCGAGGTCCTGGAGGCGGAGCTCACCGAGGTCGACACCGCCGAGGCGGCGGCGGCCCTGCTCGGGCGCCTCGCGGCAGGCGACGGCCCGCTCGCCGTCGCGCCGGCGTGGTCGGGCGCCGAGGGTCGGTCGGCCCTGGCGGGCCTGGCCGTCGTCGTCGACGGCGCCACCGCCGAGGTCGCCTGGCTGGACGGCGCCCTCCTCGCCGACGGCGCCACCCGTGCCGCGCTGACGGCCCTGCTCGGCGCCGACGGCCGGCCGCTGGCGGCCCACGGCGCCAAGGCGCTGATGCGGCGCCTCGGCGAGGACGGCGTGGACGTGCGCTCGCTCCAGGTCGACACGATGCTCGCCGCCTACCTGCTCGACCCGGCCGAGGCCCGCTACCTGCTCGGCGACCTGCTCCTGCGCTACGCGAACCTCGAGCTTCCCGACGACACCCCGGCCGCGGAGGGCCAGCTCGACCTCGACGGCGGCTCGGTGGCCCCCTCGCTCGAGGCCGCCCGGCGGGCGCTGGCGGTCGACCGCTTGGTGGGCCCGCTGTGCGACGCGCTCGACGTCCAGGGCCTGCGTCGCCTCTTCGACGACATCGAGGTCCCGCTGGTGCGGGTGCTGGCCAAGATGGAGGAGGTCGGCGTCGCCGTCGACCGCGGCGAGCTCGAGGCCCTCAACGCCGCCCTCGTCGAGGAGTGCGCCGCGCTCACCGAGCAGATCAAGGAGGACGCCGGGGAGGACTTCAACGTCAACTCCACGCTCCAACTACGCGAGATCCTGTTCGACAAGCTCGGGTTGACCCCGCAGAAGAAGACCAAGACCGGCTTCTCCACGGACGCGTCCTCCCTCGAGAAGCTGCTCGGCCAGCACCCGATCATCGAGCACCTGCTGCGCTACCGGGAGGTCGAGAAGCTGCGCTCCACCTACGGCGAGGGCCTGCTCGCCGAGGTCGCCGCCGACGGGCGCATCCACGCCACCTTCAACCAGACCGTCGCCCGCACCGGTCGGCTCAGCTCGGACGCCCCCAACCTGCACAACATCCCGGTGCGCACCGAGGGTGGCCGGGCCTTCCGCCGGGCCTTCGTCCCCGGCCCCGGCTACGAGCTCCTCGTCGCCGACTACAACCAGATCGAGCTGCGCTGCATCGCCCACCTGGCCGAGGACCCGGGCCTCGTCGCCGCCTTCGAGAGCGGCTCGGACATCCACAACGAGACCGCCTCGCGGGTCTTCGGCGTGGACCCCGCCGAGGTGACGATCGAACAGCGCTCCAAGGCCAAGATGGTCTCCTACGGCCTCGCCTACGGCATGGAGGCCTACGGCCTCGGCCAGCGCCTCGGGATCCCCACCGAGGAGGCCGCCGAGATCCTCAACGCCTACTTCGCGGCCTTCCCGTCGGTGAAGTCGTACATGGAGGGCACGGTGGCCGAGGCCCGGGAGCGGGGCTACACCGAGACGTTGTTCGGCCGCCGCCGCCAGATCCCCGAGCTCAGCTCGAACAACTTCCGCATCCGCCAGGCCGGCGAGCGCCAGGCCATGAACGCCGGCATCCAGGGCCTGGCCGCGGACATCTTCAAGGTCGCCCTGGTCGCGCTCGACCGCGCCCTCGAGGAGCGCGGCGCCGAGAGCCGCCTCATCCTGCAGGTGCACGACGAGGTGGTCCTCGAGGTGCCGCCGGCAGAGCGCGACGAGGTGGCCCGGCTCACCCGCGACACGCTCGCCGACGCCGCCGACCTGCGGGTCCCGCTCGAGGTGAACCTGGCCTTCGGCGCGAGCTGGGCGGACGCCAAGTCCTGATGGCGTTCAGGTCGGGCGTGGATCTGCCGACGAGGTGGGGGAGTCCCCCGTCCCCGGAGCCCGGCCATGCCCACCACTGCGAAGACCCGTTCGAGCCTCTGGTTCTTCGTGCTGCTGGCGCTCACGGTCTACGCCCTGACCTCGGTCGGGATCGCGGTGGCGACGGACGGGGACTGCGGCGGTCCGAACGCCTCCCGGCACTGGGTGGTGTTCCCGCCCGGCTGGGAGTGCGGCGCGGCCCGGCTCCCCGGCCAGCAGTAGGGCACCACCCGTGAGCGCCGACGAGGCGCGCGACCACTGGTTCGAGGACCTCGCCGACCACCTCGGCTCGGCCTACCTCCGCTACTCGTTCACCAAGGGCACCGAGCAGGAGGTCGCCTTCCTCGTGGACGCGCTCGGCCTGTCCGAGGGGGACCGGGTGCTCGACGTGGGCTGCGGCCCCGGCCGTCACGCCCACGCCCTCGGGCGGCGGGGCATCGAGGTCGTCGGCGTGGACGTGTCGGCCCGCTTCGTCGAGATCGCCGGCCGGGACGCGCCCGACGGGGTGACGTTCCGCCAGGGCGACGCCCGGGCGCTCGGGTTCGACGGGGAGTTCGACGCCGCCATCTCGCTCTGCCAGGGCGCGCTCGGCCTCGGCGGCCCCGACGGCGCGCTGGCGTCGGACCGGGCGGTGCTCGCCGGCATGGCGCGGGCGCTGCGCCCCGGTGGCCGGCTGGCCGCCAGTGCCTTCTCCGCCTACTTCCAGGTGCGCTGGCTCGAGGACACCGACGCCTTCGACGCCGCCACGGGCGTGAACCACGAGCGCACGGTGCTGCGCAGCGAGGACGGGGCCGAGGCCGAGCACGACCTCTGGACGACCTGCTTCACCCCGAGGGAGCTGACCCTGCTGGCCGAGGAGGCCGGCCTCACGGTCGAGGCGATCTGGTCGGTGACGCCCGGCGCGTACGGCCGGAACGCCCCGAGCCTCGACTCCCACGAGTTCCTCCTGGTGGCCCGGCGAGCCGACCGGTAGCGACCGCCGGCAGGCCCGTTCGCACCCCTTCCTGCTACCTTGGTGCGCCGGTGTGCGCGGACGGACCCGCCACCGCTACCCCACGAACGTTGGGGCGTCCGGAAAACCCAGAGAAGAGCGAACAACGTGTCACAGGTCGATACCCCTCCCCAGCCGTCCACCGACGGCGACGAGTCCCTCCCCATGGGGACCTTCGACGAGGAGGGCAACTACATCCCCCGCCCGATCACCGAGAACGACCTCGGTGACGTCTCCATGGAGGACGCCTACACGGGCACCATGGTCGACGTCGACGACGGCCAGATGGTCGAGGGGACGGTGGTGAAGGTCGACCGGGACGAGGTCCTGCTCGACATCGGGTACAAGTCCGAGGGCGTCATCCCCGCCCGGGAGCTGTCCATCCGCAACGACGTCGATCCCGCCGAGATCGTCAAGCTCGGCGAGACCGTCGAGGCCCTGGTCCTCACCAAGGAGGACAAGGAGGGTCGCCTGATCCTGTCCAAGAAGCGGGCCCAGTACGAGCGGGCCTGGGGCAAGATCGAGGAGATCAAGGAGTCCGAGGGCGTCGTCAGCGGCCCGGTCATCGAGGTCGTCAAGGGCGGCCTCATCCTCGACATCGGCCTGCGGGGCTTCCTCCCCGCCTCGCTGGTGGAGCTGCGCCGGGTGCGCGACCTGCAGCCCTACGTGGGTC